>Ga0209035_10000085_pt1 | contig 33389 bp, 27 predicted proteins | sample MarorgKNORR_S2LV_6_FD_188220 | JGI IMG/M metagenome (GOLD analysis project Ga0209035, IMG submission 188220) | Marine microbial communities from the Southern Atlantic Ocean, analyzing organic carbon cycling - AAIW_A/KNORR_S2/LV (SPAdes) (version 2) | ecosystem: Environmental > Aquatic > Marine... | reverse complement strand
CCCGCCGGCGCCGTCACGTCCGGTTGCCAGTTGCGGCCCCGACACCGGATGATCCGATGAACCCACCCCCCGACGATGCCCCGCCGGCACCGGCGGTCGAACTGAGCGGCATCTGGAAGCGCTTTCCCGGGGTGGTGGCCAACGCAGGTGCACACCTGAAGGTCCGGACCGGCACGGTGCACGCCGTCCTCGGAGAGAACGGCGCCGGGAAGTCGACGCTCATGAACGTGCTGTCGGGCGTCTACCGGCCCGACGAGGGAGAGGTCCGGATCGACGGGGTCGTCCACCACTTCCGCTCGCCATCCGATGCGCTGGCTGCCGGAGTGGGAATGGTCCACCAGGAGTTCCGACTGGTGCCGTCGTTCACCGTTGCCGAGAACGTGGTGCTGGGCGCAGCAGAGCGCATCGTCCGTCGCCCGGCCGTGGAGTCGGCGGTCGCCGAGCTGGCTGAACGCTTCGGGTTGGCCACAGAGCCTGACCGTCCGGTCTGGCAGCTCTCGATGGGTGAGCGCCAACGCGTCGAGATCCTGAAGGCACTCTGGCGCGACGCCCGCATCCTGATCCTGGACGAGCCGACGGCGGTGCTTACCCCCGGAGAGGCCGACGAACTGGGCCGCATCCTGCGACACATGGCCGACGACGACCGCACGGTGGTCTTCATCAGCCACAAGCTTCACGAGGTGACCGGCTTCTGCGACGAGGCCACGGTGCTCCGTGGTGGCGAGACGGTCGCAGCCTCCTTGCCGGTGTCCGAGACTGACTCCTCGGCGCTGGCGGGGCTCATGGTGGGTTCGTCACCGGTCATCAGCGAACGTCCGCCACCGGTGGTGGCTGGTGGGTCGAAGTTGGAGGTCGTCGGCCTGCGGTGCCTCGACGACCGGGGCCTCCAGGCATTGCACGGTGTCGACCTGACGGTCCGCGCCGGTGAGATCGTCGGCATAGCCGGGGTGGCCGGGAACGGACAGCGCGAGCTTGCCCAGGCCATCGCCGGGCTGCGTCCGACAACCGGTGGAACCGTGCACATGGACGGGATGGATCTCACGGCGGCCACCCCACGCCAGCGGTTCGGAGCCGGGCTGGGCTACATACCCGAGGACCGGATGGGTGTGGGTCTGGCTCCGCGCCTGAGCGTCACCGATAACGCCATACTCCGTACCTACTCCACCCACAGGCGCGGTCCGTTTCTGGATCACGAGGCGGCCGTGGCGCACTGTCGGGACCTCGTGGAGCGCTTCGCAGTGCGTACCGGACCGCTCGACCAGCCGATCGCCGGACTGTCGGGCGGCAACCTGCAGCGCCTCCTGGTCGGACGGGAGTTGAGCGGCCGACCTGGGGTGGTGTTGGCCGCCCAGCCGACCCGCGGCCTGGACGTACAGGGGGTCAAGGCCATCCAGGACCTGCTAATGGCGGAGCGTGGGACTGGAGTCGCCATCCTGTTGATCTCCGAGGACCTCGACGAGCTCCTAACGCTGACCGACCGACTCCTGGTCATGCACGGAGGTCGGGTCGTCGCCGAGTTCGATCCCGAGATGGCTGGGCGCCACGAGATCGGCGAGGCCATGGTGGGTCACCTCCCGGTGGGAGCGACATCCGCATGAGGTGGCCGGTGCTCGCCCGTCGCGATCAGGTACTACGAGGTGGCCAGCCGCTGGCCTTTGGCGTGGGCCTGGTGGTTGCCCTCGCTGTGGGGGTGTTCCTGCTGCTCGGCTCGGGCCACGATCCGCTGCGTGTCTATGCGCGGATGTTCGATGCCTCGCTGGGAGATCCGCGTGCATGGTCGGTGACCCTCAACCGGGCGGTGCCCCTGGGCCTTGCCGGCCTGGCCGTGGCGGTGGCTGGGTCCATGGGGCTCTGGAACATCGGAGCTGAGGGCCAGATCATGGCCGGGGCGATGGGGGCCGCCTGGGTGGCGAGGATCGGCGGCGGTTGGCCGGGACCGGTCCTCGTCACAGCGATGCTGGCGGCAGCGGTGGTCGGAGGTGGCCTGCTGGCCCTGGGTCCGGCGATCGCCCGTGCCCGGATCGGCGTCAACGAGATCATCACCACGCTCATGCTGAACGAGGTGGCCATACGGCTGGTCCAGTGGCTCGTCCACGGCCGCTGGAAGGACCCGGGTTCGCATAACTTCCCGTTGGCGCCGATGCTTCCCGACAACGGCCGCTTGCCCACGCTCTTCGAGCGGGCGCACTTGGGCGTGGTGCTGGCCGGGATCGTCATCGCCCTGTTCGGACTGGCCGTCAGCCGTACGGCCTGGGGCTACGAGCTCCGGGTGGCCGGATCCTCCGGTGCCACGGCCCGTTACGCCGGGATCTCCCTGAAGCGCAAGATCCTGACCGTAATGGTGCTTTCCGGTGGTGTGGCCGGCTTCGCCGGTGGCGTGGAGCTGTCGGGTAATGCCGATCGGATCACGGAGGGCCTCTCCAACGGTTTCGGCTTTGCCGGGATAATCGTGGCGGCCCTTGCCCTCATGCGCCCGTCCGGCGTCGCCGCCGTGGCCCTGCTGTTCGGCGCGGTGCAGATAGGTGGCCAGAGCATCCAGACCATGGGGGTGTCGTCGTCGGTCTCGACCATCCTCCAGGCCCTCATACTCTTCGGCGCCATCGCCGCCGGCGTGCTGGGTCGCTACCGGATCCAGATGGTGGCCGGTGACACCGTCGAGACGCCACCGACCGGGGTGGAGTCGTGACCGAGGCGTCGCTCATCGGTCTGCTGGAGGCCACGGTCTCGTTCGGTGCCCTCCTCTACCTGGCCGCCCTCGGCGAGATGATCACGGAGAAGGCCGGGATCCTGAACCTCGGCGTCGAGGGGATGATGGCAATCGGAGCGGTCACCGGATTCGTGGTGGCACTCCAGACCGGCAACCCGTGGGTGGCCCTGGTCGCCGCCATCGCGGCAGGTGCCCTCATCGGGCTGCTCCACGGCCTGTTCACCGTTGTCCTGGGAGCCGAGCAGGTGGTCTCGGGACTCTCCCTAGCCATCTTGGGAATCGGTCTCGCCGCCTACATGGGCAGGGGTTCCGTCGGCCAGCCGGCAGGCGCCGAGCTGGTGCCGGTGGACTGGGGCCCGCTGTCGGACATCCCGTGGGCCGGCCCGGTGCTGTTCCAGCAGTCACCGCTGGTCTACATGGCCGTGCTGGCCGGCATTGCTGCCTGGTTCGTGCTGGGACGGACCCGTCTGGGCCTGGCCGTCAGGGCTGCCGGGGAGTCGGCGCCGACCACCGATGCCGCCGGGCACTCGGTGGCCGGACTGCGGCTGGGGGCCGTTGCCACTGGAGGGGCCCTGGCCGGCGCCTCCGGTGCCTACCTGACGCTGTCCATCACACCGCAGTGGACCGAGGGTGTGGTGGCAGGTCGGGGCTGGATCGCCGTGGCCCTTGTGATCTTCGGAGCCTGGCGGCCGGGCCGAGTTGCCCTCGGGGCTCTGCTGTTCGGCTTGACGCTGGCGCTCAAGACCCGCCTCCAGACCTTCGGCGTGGACTTCTCACCCATCCTGCTTTCGATGCTGCCCTACCTGCTGACCGTCGGTGTGCTTGTGGCCATCTCGATCAGGTCGCGGAACCGGCCGTCACCGGCCCCGGCGGCCTTGGGCATCGCCTATCGGCGCGAGGAACGCTGAGCCGAAGACAGATCGTCGTTTCACGAACAAATTAGGAATCAGCGGTGAGGAAATAGTCGGCCATCTCATTGTTGGTACCGATCCGGTCCGTCCGGGCTTCTACCCGATCTTCCTGAAAGGGACCAGGAGGGCATCTTGGGTCATGACACCAGATTGGTCTCTCGCTATTTGATAGTCCGTAGCGCCTGGTCGATTAGTCGGCCAGTCCCGCTGGTCCGAATTGAGGCGTTCCGCCGGTTATCGCAGCCCACCGTCGGGTGCCGTACTCAAAGTGCCACCACTCGCCGTCGAACACAACGAAGCCCTTACTCGCCATTACCTGGTTGAGGAATCGACGCACGTCCCGGTTGGGGCCTGGCTGGTGCTCTAGCGCGGCAACGCGAGCCAAAGGCGTGAGGTCGTCAAAACCGGTCCCCGGACCAAGGGGTATCCCATCAACGGTCAGAGTGAGGTCGACCGCACCGCCGCTCAGGTGGGGTGGCGGTCTCAGCAGGTCATCGTCAGGTTCGGCAAAGAACCCAGGCGGCAGGTTGGGATCGGTGTAGGCAGCGCGGTAAAGCTCTGCCTGCAAATCAAAGGGTCGCCAGCCGTCGAAGACGGCTAAGCCCCATCTTTCAGGGAGGTCGTCAGCCACTCTGCCCAACCGTTCGGCTACTGAGCGACGGAGCCAGCAGTCAGGTACGGCGGACTGCCATCCGGCGCGCCGGTAGCACTCCAGCAGTTGAATGCGTGGATGCGCGACCCTCACCAAGGATTCGACCACAGGATTTAGAACCGGTGGATGGGGGGGGTCGGATAGGTCGGGGAGGGGGCCAACGGGCGGGACCCCAATGCCATTCTCGGCCAAGACTTCGGCAGCTGGACGTGTCTGGCAGGGCTCGCCTATTCGGGGGTTCATGAGACGGCGAGGGCCTGGGCCGCTATCTCTAGGAGGGCCGCGCCGGTATGGACGTCAAAGACAGGAATCATGAACTCGTCGATCCCGTGAACCGTCGTCAACTCAACCAGCTCGGCAGCGCATTGTTCGACGGTGCCACTAATCACGAATGGCAGCACCCACTCGTCGGGGACGTACCGAGCTGCCGCTACGAGGCCATCAGCGAGCGCGCTGCGAATCCGGTCCGCATCATCCGGGGACATGCCAATAGCTTCCTGAACAAGTTCTGGAGAGTCGACGAGTCGGTACGTCATGTGGGGTCGAACCGTCTCTAATGTCTGGTCGTCAGTGACGATCATGGTCGAGTAGCAGATCTCGGGCTCGTTTCCAGTGCGTTTCGCCCCTGACCAAATCTGTCCCACGTAGTCGCCCAGCGACGGTTTGTGGACGAAGTCAAGGATTACCCCGTCGGCCTCCGCCCCGCCGAGGTCCAGCATCAAGGGGCCTCGTCCGGCCAACCAGATAGGCAGGTCAGCACGCGCGAAATCGAGGTGGGCTGACCGCATAGCGAAGGTTGGGGCGTCTAGATCAACGATTTCGCCGGCGAACAACCTCCTGCAGGCAGAGATGGTCTGGCGGACCGTCTCGACGGGACGCACCCGACTAAGGGCCAATGGGTCAAGCGTCAGACTGCCGCCGGCTCCGATCCCTAAGAAGGCCCGGTTTCCCGATAGTTCGTCCAGAGTGGCGATAGCAGCCGCGGTTTGCGCGGGATGGCGAGTGTAGGCATTGGTGATCCCAGGACCTATGGCCATCCTCTCGGTGGCCAAGACTATGGCTGTCATGGTGGCATATACGTCCCTCGTGGCGAGGCCCTCGTCGTAAACCAAGCACCGATCGAAGCCAAGCCGCTCGGCTTCCACAGCGAGGTCCCGGATCACGACCGCGGGAGCCTCGGGAATGAGATTCACGCTGCCCCTAATCATGTGGAGAAACTATCCGGCATGCTGGTCGGCGATCAGGTGCATCGGGACACCTGGCAACTGTTCGGCCAAAGCCGCTACCAGGCGGTCGACTAGCGGTCGGTTGATGGGCGAGACCTTGGTTACGACGATCCCGAATCCGTTGTCAACACCCCGTCGGGCACCGTCGGGGTGAGAAAGGAGGATTGCAGCGCGCACCGGGTCGAGTCGCTCATAAGGCGAGCACCCGATTACGGCGGCTACCCGCAGTGGGCGGTGGCATTGATCAGCGATAACTCGATCTAGTGCGTCGGCACCAATCACAGCAAGGACGTCGGTCGGACCCTCGGGAAGTGCTGGCTCGTGGCGACCCGGAGCCTTGGCTGGAAGCCCACGGGCGCCGTCCGCCTCGACGACGACATAATCCACAAGATCCAGCCAAGTGGCCGGGAGTTCGGGGGACACGCCGACCGCCTTGTCGCCATCAATCCGCCCCCATACCAGAACCGGGCGATGGCCCTGAAGTGCCGTGGCCAACTCGCGGCGGTCGCATCCCACTACTACCTGTGCATCACCGTGCTGGTCAGCACCCATCCGGGTGGTGGTGGTTAGGACGGCTCGGTTCCCATGGTGACGGCCAAGGGCATGGAGCAGGGTGGTCTTTCCTCCACCACCTACCAGAGCCAGGATCCGTCCCGGATCACCGGCCAAGTCGGGTATCACCTCGGTAGCCGGACGAGCGATCACTGGCCATGGTCCAACCAGGACAGCACAGCTTCCAAAACTCCGCCTCCGACAGCCAGCGCTTTGTCCGAGACCTCTTCGATAGTTGCTCGAGATCCGCGGGGGTCCACGTCGCCTACCTTGGTGCCCAACCTTACGGACGTGCCGTCGGCTACTAGGCCCCGGACCATTCCCGTAAGGTCGCTGACGACCGGTTGGGCTCCTACATGACCGAGTACGTCGCCGACCTCAACCCTGTCACCGATCCGGTGATTCCAGATCACCAGTCCGTCAACGGGTGCTCGGACTACCCGTTTGGTGGACTGGCCCTCGACTTCACCTGGGACTCCGGTGTCGGGGGAAGCCGTCCCGGTTGTGATCACCCTGCCGATTCGGGGGCCGCGTAGGGTTTCGACCACGACGTGGCAATCCATCCCCGCCGTGTAACCAGGACCTAGAGCGACAACCAGCGGCGCATCCTCGAGCGTGGTGTCTGTATTGAGTTTCATCAGGCGGGCGTCGACAACTACGGATCGGGGAAACTTACCCAGGTCCGGAAGTTGGGGGCTGACCAGAACTGGTACTACCCCGGTAGCAGCGACGGTTGCGACGTCATTTATATCGTCGACCCGTCGGGCCGACATTCCTTCCACTGTTACCTCGCCGGCAGCTACCGCTGTGGACACGGCGACTGTCCGTCGCACAGCCAGCGGATTCTCTAGTTCGCACACCGCGACCGGGAAGCCACAACGATGAAGGCGCAGGGCCACACCGGTGGCTAGGTCACCGCCTCCGCGAAGTAGGCAGAGGTGATCTTCGAAAAGCACCGTTCAGGGAACCCGACGGTGGCTCACGACTTGGGCCAGGATTGATACCGCGATCTCCTCAGGGGTTTCGGCACCGATCTCCATGCCGACGGGAGACGTCACCCTGGTCAGGTCGCCGAGCTCTACCCCAGCGGTGGTCAATGCCGATTGGGTGGTCTTCCAGCGGCGGAGACTTCCCATCACCCCTATTGACCCCACCGGCGTTGCCAGTAGGTGGGGAAGGTTGGCAATGTCGATCTGGGCGTTGCGGGTTACAACCACGGCGTGGTCGTCGGGACCCAGTTGGAGGTCGGCCAGGAGATCACGGAGCGTTCCGCCGTGCACCCGAACGGCATTAGAGGTCGAGTCTGTTGATAGACGGTCGGCCAGCTCGGCGGCTACCTCGGGTCGGTCGTCAGTGGCTACCACGCGATAGCCAAGCCATTGGGCGAGGTCTACCACGGCGCGACCGACGTGACCGCAGCCGATTACTAGGACAGTGGGTTGGGGCATATGAGGCTCCAGGTGGATTGTGACGCTGCCGCCGCAGACACCAGGGTCGCCTACGTCGGGATCGACAAGGCGGTATTCAACCAGTCTGGCCTGACCGTTGGCCAGACAGGTTGCAGCCTCGTCAGTCACTCGGGCCTCCATTTCTCCCCCGCCGACGGTTCCGATTTGACTGCCGTCGTCGGCGATCAACATCTTGGCTCCAGCCCTCCGGGGTACTGAGTGGGAGGTAGCGATCACAGTGGCCAGCACCGCCGAGCGCCCATTGTCCAACAGCGCCCGGAGATGGTCGAGGATCTGCGGATCGACGGCTCCCTTGGTGAGGAGTGGACGGTCGCGAGACATCCAGTCGTCAGGCGGACCGCTCATGTTTGCTCCCAGAGTCGATGTGCCTGCTTGTGCAATTCTGCACGGCTGGCCTCACGGTCGAAATCTAGAACCTGGTTGTCGCGAACCCGCCACTGTCCGGCGACCATGACCGCCTCGACATGGTGTCCGCCACGAAACAGCACCAGTTGCTCGGACAGATTCTCGACTGTTGTTGGGGTTGGGAACCGACCGTCAACTACCTGGAGGTCTGCTGACCACCCTGGTTCCAGGCGACCTACTCGATCTAGCCCAAGGGCCTTCGCTCCACCGGTGGTGGCCATCTCTAGCAGGCGATTAGCCGGCATGACGCTTGGGTCACGGAGGCGCGCCTTGTGGATCAGAAAGGCCCCCCGCATCACCTCGTAAATGTCGTTGACGTAGCCGTCGGAGCCCAGGCCGACTGTTACGCCGTCATCGAGCAGTTCCGGTATCGGAGCTATCCCACCGCCTACTTCGCAGTTGGCCAGGGGCATGTGGCTGCACCGAACACCTCGCTCAGCAATGATCCGGCGCTCCGCATCGGACAGGTGCACGCACTGGGATGCCAGAAATCCTGGTCCAGCCACCCCCAGTCGGTCGTAGTGCTCTATTGGACGGTGGCCGTAGTTGGCTTCACACCATTCGCCCTCGTACACGCCCTCGTTGCAGTGGGCGTGTACGAGCACTCCCAACTCGGACGCTCGACTGAAGGCGGTAGTGATGAAGTCGTCTGAGCAGGTGAAAAGGGTGTGGATGCTGACCATTCCTTCGACCAATCCTCTTTCGGACTGGCAGGCCTCCACGAATCTGACGTTCTCCTCTAGGCCGGCTGCTGCTACTTCTTGGCCTGACCGCTCGGTGGCCTCGAAACTCAGGATCCCGCGCAGACCGTGCCGGGTGACCACTTCACGCTCCACGAAGAGACCGTCGGGCAATGAGTTGGGTGCCTCAAGGATGTCTAGGAAGGTTGTGGTGCCTGATCCCAGCATCTCGGCGCAGGCCCAGTCACTTGCTGCAGTGACCATTGGGTGGTCAAGGTGGTCCTCCACTCGCGGCCACCAGAAGTCCTTCAGGAAGGGCCAGAATCCTGATGGCGCAGTGTGAAGCGGGATCCCGTGCGCTAATAACCCGTAGAGGTGGGTATGGGCGTTCACGAATCCGGGCAGGATCACCTGATCTGGAAGGTCGATTACCTCGTCGTCGGGGTGGTCGACCAGCAGGGTGTCGTTAGGGCCAGTAGCCGCCACTATCCCGTCAACAACGCGTAGACCCCATTTCGGCCGGGCGGGGCTGGTCGCATCGGCCAGTAGCCATCCGGGTCGAAGGACGAGGCCTCGTCCGGAGGTCATTGTCAGTTGGCGTGCAGCGCGTTGAAGACCCGCTCCGGCGTGAATGGCAGTTGGTCGATCCGGACCCCGGTGGCGTTGACGATGGCATTGCGGACGGCCGGCGCCACACCATCTTTAGGGATCTCGGCTACCGCCTTGGCTCCGAACGGCCCGCTGTCCTCCATGGTCTGGACCAGAAATACATCAGTTCGGGGCATTTCGTCAGCGCGGTAGATCCAGTAGGGCCCGAAGGCAGCGTTGAGCATTCGGCCGTCGTCGTCGAGGGCGAATTCCTCGCAGTGGGCGTAACCGAGGGCCTGGAGAAGTCCGCCTTCTACTTGGCCGCTGGCCGTGACCGGATTGATTGCTACGCCACAGTCCACGGCCATAACCATGTGATGGATCGTGACCTGGCCTGTCTCGGTGTCGAGTTCGATTTCGACGAATGTTGAACCAAATGGCGGTGGGCAGGTTGGTGATACGTAGGATCCGGTGCCCATGATTTGCTCCTGGTCGTTTAGGTGCAACGAGTCCAGGGCGATCTCTTCCAGGCTGACAGATCTACCATCGGGGGCGTACGCTCGACTGTCCCGAAGCTCGATTGAGCAAACGTCGCAGCCGAAGACCTCGACATCGTCATGGTGTTCCAGAGTTACGCCCTTCACCTGTAGATGAGCGTCGGGGAGCTTGATGTCTAGGAGCATTGCGGCTCGTTCTTTGAGTCGATCGCGGACTACTTCGGCGGCCTTGAGCGCCGCAGTGCCAGAGATGTAGGTGGTGCTCGACGCGTAGGCCCCTGTGTCAAAGGGTGTTACGTCAGTATCTGATGAGTAAACCTGAATGTCGTCAAGGGGGACTCCGAGTACTTCGGCGGCGATCTGTCCCAGCACAGTGTCCGAGCCGGTACCTAGATCGGTTGCGCCAACCAACATGTTGAACGATCCATCGTCGTTTAACTTGATGAAGCAGCCGCCCATATCCAGAAACGGGATGGCCGTCCCGTGCATGGCGTGGGCGTAGCCGATGCCTCGGCGGATGTGCGGTTGCTCGGCAGGCTCTCGCCACGACCGGTCTTCTCGCCGGTGCCAGCCGATGGCTCGCGCTCCCTGAGCTACACACTCCTCGATACCGTCGGACATAACGATCGGATACTCATCAAACTCGCCCTCTATCAGCGCCTGTTCGCCGATATGGGGGGCGAGGTTCAACTCGTCACCTGTTTTCGCCCAGTTGTGGCGTCGGAAATCGATTGGGTCGAGTTCGAGGTCGGCCGCTATGTCTTCCATGTGGCATTCCAGGCCGAACAGGGCCTGAGGGGCGCCGTAGCCACGGTAAGCGCCAGGTACCGGGATATTCGTGTAGGCGACCTCACAGTCGAAGCGCTTGTTGGGAGCGTTGTATGACGTGAGGCCTCGCAGTCCGGCAACGGCCTGCACGGAAAAGCCATGGGTTCCGAACGGGCCGGTGTTGCCGACCAAACGCATCTCCTGGGCCACTAGGACGCCGTCGTTGTTGACTCCAGTCCGATAGGTCATCGTTTGCGGATGCCGGGTTCGGCTAGAAACAAATTCTTCCTCGCGGGAGAGTTCCAGTCGGACTGGACGACGGGTGGCGATGGCCAAGTGGGCGACGATGTCCTCGATCAGCATCTCTTGCTTTACGCCAAAGCCACCGCCGATACGAGGCTTAATTATTCGAATGTCTTTGATGTTGCGTCCGACGAGCGGCGCCAGCATGCGGCGAGTGTGGAAAGGAACTTGTGTGGCGGTCCTGACTACGAGACGTTCGTCAGAGTCCAGCCATGCGACGGAGATGTGAGGTTCGATGGGGCACTGTTGAACCTGGTGTACCCGGAAGGTTTGTTCGTAGTAGTGGTCAGCTGATGACAGGGCAGCTTCGACGTCGCCGCGCTCAACGTCCATACAGTGCACAAGGTTGCGCGCTGGGTCGGCGATGTCGGTCGTGTCGTTCTCGTCATGGATAACTGGGGCGCTACCAGATAGGGCCTCCAACTCGTCGAACACTGCCGGCAGGACTTCCCAGGTGACTTCGATGAGCGAACAGGCTTCTTGAGCGATTTCGACCGTCTCAGCGGCCACCGCGGCCACCCGATCGCCGACGTGTCGGACCTTGTTGTCGAACGAAACCTGATCGTAGGGTTTGGGATTCGGATACGACTGGCCACCGGAGGCGTACTTGACTCGCGGCACGTTGCCGTGGTGGATAACAGCATGAACGCCGGGCAGGGCTCGGGCCGCCGAGTCGTCAATGGAGATGATCCGAGCGTGGGCGTAGGGGCTGCGGAGAACCTTGGCGTACAGCAGACCGCGCATCTCGAAGTCGTCAGTGAACGCTGGGTTGCCCTTTACTAGTCGAAGTGCGTCGACCTTGACCTCGGGTTGGCCTACGACAGTGGTAGTAGGTACGTCTCCAGACGGGACGACACGTGGGATAGCCGGTGAGATGGTTGGTGGCCCGTCATCAGGGTCGAGAACTGCGGGATTTACACCATCAGTCATTGGCGTAACCATTAGGGGGCGGAAGGATTCGACTTCCTCGCCCCGGAGTACTGCTGCAGCCCGCTGGACCGCGGCAACTGGCTTCACGTAAGCGGTCTCACGGTCAAGGATCCCCGAGAGCATGTCTCGAATGGCGTTCTCGTCGGGGTTCGGGTCGTGCTCTAGAAGAGCGAGAGTTCCGAGCACCATGGCGCCTACCGAATAGCCGGACTGCATCGCCCCAGTAGCAGCGAAGGCCGCCTGGATTGGGTGGAGGTCTCCGTCGATGTTCAGAGATTCGACGGTAGTGATCGAGTGGCCACCTGCCTGAGCAGCCAGAACAACCTCAGAACTAGCCAGGAGACCATCGATCAGAACGGCCGAGGCTCCAGTCTCACCAGAGGTAGAGCCGAAGCGGACGCTGACCATCCCCTTCCGGCGGAGCAAGGCGAGGAGCGTTTCGTAGGGAGCGCAGTCAGCGGTATGGCTCGTGCCGTTGAGTTCGAAGGTGACCTCCATCAGGCGACCCTCTCGACCGCATTGACGGCTCTCTTGGTGAGGACTTCGGCGAGTGTTCTTCGGTAGTCGGCGCTACCTCGAAAATCGCTGATTGGTTCAAGCCCGGTCGTCGGATCCAGTGGGTCGGCGAGTACCGGGTAGTCGGCCATGCCAGTGAGGGCTAACCGGATGCCATCGCCGGCGTTCCTGGCTGTAGCGGAGACAATGGGCGTGTCGGACGGAGTACGGGCAGTGGATTGTCGTACACAATCTCCCGATGGGTCGAATTCCACCGCGGTAACCACATAGCCGTCGGCTACGCCAACTTTCAGCAGGTCGTCTAAGGACTGCACCTCATGGCCGCCGGGGCCAACAAGTTCGACTCTGGCATCGTGAACCAACAGAGCGGCAAGCAGAATGCTGTCAGCATTGGCGGCTGCCACTGTGCCACCCACAGTGGCCAGGGTACGCAGGGTGCTGGGTAGTTCAGCCCGAGCGGCGCCAGCAAGACCGGTCGGAACGCGGTCGTCGTTCAACATGTCGTGGAGAGTGGTCATGGCGCCTAGGCGGAGTCGACCCCCATCCCCCCCAATAATGCCGTCGAGTCCACAACCCTGAAGGTCAACCATCGTGACCGGGGTCGGATCGTCGTCACCATTCAAGACTGTTCCCCCAGCTAAAGGCTGGTGAGACTTGTCGCTCAAAAGGGCCACGGCGTCCTCGACGGAGTCGGGACGGAGGTAGGCGATCGCGCGAGGCACGGCGTTCTCCCTGGTCAGGATCAGCCCTCCCGGGGATGCGCCTCGCGGTCGAGCCTGATGTCTTCAGTTTCAAGGCAGACGGTAGCACCAACCAGGGTCTCGCAGGCAAGGGACGACACCCCGAGTGTGATCCCAAATCTTCAGTCACCCACCGATAATTAGATCAGCGCTTGGATTCGAGACAGCGCTCAACCGCGAGGCAATACCCGGGACAGCGTCCGGATCGGAGGGCCCAAATATTCCTCCACACCGCCCAGTGGGGTTGAAAACGGTAGGAGGCCGGGCCTTACGGCCCGGCCTCCTCACCTCATCCCCCGCAGGGGGATGATCACCGTTTAGCCGGGCAGTCCGATGCTGTAGTCGATGAAGCGGTTGGTCGATATGTCCGAAGCCGATAGGTCCGCCGAAACGTCCATCCCGGCCGCCCTCATCTGATCCAGCACAGCGTTGGTCCGCTCGTCGATGAAGTCACCAAGCGCCCCATTGGGCCCATTGGAAACCAAACCCAGATCTGACTGCGCCTCCACTGAATACGTGGCGATGCCCTCGTCGTAGGTCCAGAACGAACCAATCGTTTCCACCGCATCAATGATCATCGCGTTGGTCCGACCAGGATCTGCCATGAAGTCGACCTGCGCCTGCTGGACAATCGGCACCAACTTCTCCAAGCACGGTGCCATCTCGTCAATCTCGTCAGCCCGAACAGCCAACGCCGACTTGTACACCTCGAAACCGGCGTCATGGACCAACTGCAGACGAACGTCTTTACCAAACTCGGTGTACTTGTGCTTGTAATCCCACGGCTCAGCCGATGCGTAGCCCTGCTGCGCAATGTTGCCCTCAGCAATGAACCGTGCCGGCGACCCGTCGTAGGACGGATCCACCTGGTCTTCGGACAACACGCCCTCAGCTATGAACAACTGCGTCCAGGTGCCACCGCCGAACACACTGACCGTTATATCTGTGTTACCCAGATCGGCGATCGTGTGAATGTTCGGATACACCTCCGGATCCCACATCAGCATCTGCGGGTTCTTATCCAGCGGGGTTACAACCTGGATGACCGGAGCGTCGTCCCAGAAGAACGCAATCGAATCCGTATCCGCATAAGCCAACGTGATGTCCATGTCGGTGTACATCTGAGCCACGGTGTTCTGGAACCCGATCGCCGGGCCACCAGCTCGAACCTGGACATCAACCCCGGTATCAACCCCGGATGCCATCAACGAACCGGTTGTTGTCTGGTTGTCACCATCGATCACGTAGTCGTCACCGATCATTTCGTACATTCCGCCATGCTCAGACTCGGGGAACCAATCGGTCTGAATCACAACGGTGGCCGGACAAACACCAGCCAGCCCAACGGCTGCCTCGGCACCGCCGGGCAGTCCGATGCTGTAGTCGATGAAGCGGTTGGTCGATATGTCCGAAGCCGATAGGTCCGCCGAAACGTCCATCCCGGCCGCCCTCATCTGATCCAGCACAGCGTTGGTCCGCTCGTCGATGAAGTCACCAAGCGCCCCATTGGGCCCATTGGAAACCAAACCCAGATCTGACTGCGCCTCCACTGAATACGTGGCGATGCCCTCGTCGTAGGTCCAGAACGAACCAATCGTTTCCACCGCATCAATGATCATCGCGTTGGTCCGACCAGGATCTGCCATGAAGTCGACCTGCGCCTGCTGGACAATCGGCACCAACTTCTCCAAGCACGGTGCCATCTCGTCAATCTCGTCAGCCCGAACAGCCAACGCCGACTTGTACACCTCGAAACCGGCGTCATGGACCAACTGCAGACGAACGTCTTTACCAAACTCGGTGTACTTGTGCTTGTAATCCCACGGCTCAGCCGATGCGTAGCCCTGCTGCGCAATGTTGCCCTCAGCAATGAACCGTGCCGGCGACCCGTCGTAGGACGGATCCACCTGGTCTTCGGACAACACGCCCTCAGCTATGAACAACTGCGTCCAGGTGCCACCGCCGAACACACTGACCGTTATATCTGTGTTACCCAGATCGGCGATCGTGTGAATGTTCGGATACACCTCCGGATCCCACATCAGCATCTGCGGGTTCTTATCCAGCGGGGTTACAACCTGGATGACCGGAGCGTCGTCCCAGAAGAACGCAATCGAATCCGTATCCGCATAAGCCAACGTGATGTCCATGTCGGTGTACATCTGAGCCACGGTGTTCTGGAACCCGATCGCCGGGCCACCAGCTCGAACCTGGACATCAACCCCGGTATCAACCCCGGATGCCATCAACGAACCGGTTGTTGTCTGGTTGTCACCATCGATCACGTAGTCGTCACCGATCATTTCGTACATTCCGCCATGCTCAGACTCGGGGAACCAATCGGTCTGAATCACAACGGTGGCCGGACAAACACCAGCCAGCCCTCCTGCGGGTGCAGCTGTTGTCGCGGGTGCTGCTGTTGTCGCGGGTGCTGCTGTCGTGGCCGGAGCGGCGGTTGTTGCCGCTGCCTCCTCGACGGCAGGCGATGCAGCGTCGTCCTCGTCGGAACCACAGGCCCCTGCTATTAACGAAATACCTAGCAAAAGGCTCAGAACAACTCGGCCTCGACGATACATACCTTGTCCCCCTAGCGGATTGTGAATTTGACAGACAGTCTCGAAATCCCGGGTAAGCCGGGCGAAGATAAGTTGGACCGCGATTGGGGACAATACGCCCAGACGTTGCGATGGTCCACTCCCACCGTCATGGACTCGTCGCCGGTGACGCGAGATGCTTCCGAACTCGCAACTTTCCCAATCTGGCCACCCCGATCGGGCAACTTCTCAATCAGGAAAATCGAAGCCAGCGATTTCCCGAAGTTGGCTGGCCATGGCTCCGACCACCTCGTCAAATAGGCGCCGGCCCAGGTCCTCTGTGGCCCCTGAGGGATCGCCAATATGGCCCTGGGGTCCAAAATCACGGCTGGTCCAGCCGAACTGAACCGATCCACCAAAGCGCACCCACTCATTGGCCGCCATCCACTCCGGAACACTCCGGACCGCCTGTTTCATATCGACTTGACCCGGCCGGAGGTATGCGAAGAGTGCCGTCTCATGCAACCCGCCGTGGATTCCCATCCCGAGCTCCTCTTCCGTGGATGGCCCACCCGAGGCGGGCGGAATAAACGGGTGAATAAGGAATGTAAGAAGGCCGTGAGCTACCCGAAGGTCTCGACAGGCGGTAACCAGGAGGGAGGAGTTTCCCCCATGGCCGTTTAGGAAAACCAGTCGTCGAACTGGGGTGGCAGCTACACAGGCCGCTAGGTCGTCAAGCACTCGAAGCAGCGTCCCTGCACTGAGCGACAGAGTGCCCGGCGACCAGACATGCTCGTTTGACTTGGAGACGGCCAGCGTAGGCAAGAGCCAGAGGTCAATGTCGTCTCCCGCCGCGTTCAACAGGGCCGAAGCAACTTCGTCTGCGATCACAGTGTCAACTGACATCGGCAGGTGGGGGCCATGTTGTTCGATCGCCCCCACAGGAAGGACGACCACAGAGTCCGAAGTCAGGGATTCCGCTGCTTCAGGTCCCGACAAATCGGCTAAACGTCCTGACATGAAGGAATCCTACCTTTTAGACCTTTTGGTCTGGGATAGCAGTTCTGGCCTGGGATGGCAGGCCACCAGATCAACCCGGTGCTGGGCTTTCACCGGGCCCCTCCCAGCGGCCTAGCCCCGGAACCTCTATGCCCAATTGCGCCAGCGCCCGTGCCGTCGTGCCAGTCACCAAGTCCTCTAGGTCCACTGGCTGCTCATAGAAGGCGGGCACCGGCGGGAAGATGACGCCACCAATCTCAGTGACGGTAGCCATCAAGCGGAGGTGACCCAGGTGAAGGGGCGTTTCTCGCACCATGAGCACCAAGGGTCTGCGTTCTTTAAGGGTCACGTCGGCGGCCCGAGTGAGCAGGTCCGCGCTATGGGAGTGGGCGATGGCCGAGAGGGCACGAATGGAGCACGGCGCGATGAGCATTCCCGAAGTCGGAAACGATCCGCTGGCCGGGCCAGCGGAGATATCTCGAATGGGGTGAACAACATCAGCCAGCGCCTCGACCTCGTCAATGGACCGACTCGTCTCGAGTCCTACGGTTATCCGGGCTGCCGCCGTAACTACAAGGTGGGTTTCGACGTCGGGCTCGGCAGCTAGCAACTCCAATGCGCGAATCCCGTAGGCAACGCCACTCGCTCCGGTCATACCAACGACAATTCGACGAGGCTCCGACATAGCCGATTTCCTAGCAGGTGGCACGCTTGTGGGCCCTACCAGTCGACGAAGTACAGGATCATTTGACCGCACTACCATCGCCCTGTGTCTAGCCGGCCCCCAGAGACAGCACCTGATCTGGTCTTAGCTGGTGGCTGCCTTGGCGGTGGCCGTCTAGTCGATCTCCACGTTGTAGACGGCTTAGTGTCGGCTGTTTTAGAACCCGGGACACCAGTCGCGGCTGGCACCCCGAGAGAAGACCTCTCTGGTTGGCTCCTGGTCGGGGCAATGGCCGAGCCTCACGCCCACTTAGACAAGGCCCTGACTGCCGAGCAGGTTCCTAATCCAAGAGGCGACCTGATGGGAGCCATCGACGCCTGGATGACTGCGGCGTCAGCCGGGGTGTTTACCCCGGAAGACATCGCCGACCGGGCTACTGAGGCCCTTGAACTGCTGCTGGCGAACGGCGCCACGGCGGTCCGGACCCACGTCAATATCGGTGCCGGTGAAGAAGCCCTCAAAGCGGTCCGGGAGGCCCGGAGTCGGATGGACGGCCTGTTGGACGTCCAGATCGTGGCCTTGACAAGCAATCCCATCACCGGTCCGGAAGGTCGGAAAAACCGCCGGGCTCTGGCCGTCGCTCTGGAAGTCGGGGTGGACTTGATTGGTGGTTGCCCGCACCTCGACCCAGACGGCACCACGCTGATGGCTAATGCCTTCGCTGCAGCATCGGACGCCGGGATCGGACTGGACCTGCATGTGGACGAGATTCTGGACCCTGAAGTCCTTTACCTCCGCGAGCTTGTGCGGATGGTACACGACACCGGTTTTGCGCACCCGGTGACTGCCAGCCACTGCGTGACTCTCGGCCTCCAGTCGCCGGACGTTCAGGCCGCCGTCTCCCGGGAGGTCGCCGATGCAGGTGTGAGCGTGGTGACCCTTCCACAGACAAATCTCTTCCTGCAGGGTCGAAACCACCCGACGGCTACTCCCCGAGGCCTGACAGCAATCGAAGCCCTACGTCAAGCCGGTGCTCTGGTATGTGCAGGAGCGGACAACGTCCAGGATCCATTCAACTTGGTCGGACGAAGCGATCCCCTTGAAACAGCAGCTCTTCTAGTCATGGCTGGACACCGTCTTCCTGACGAGGCCTTCCGCATGATTGGGGCCGACGCCCGTGCCTGCCTAGGTCTGCCGTCGGCTGAACCCGTTGTTGGGGCGGTCGCTGACTTGGTAGCAATCGATGCACCTTCGGTGCGTGGAGCCATAGCCGATGCGCCCATGGCTCGAAAAGTGTTTCACCGTGGGAAACTTGTCGCCACTACTTCCCAGTCGAGGACTATCTACCGATGACCGATATTCGCGATCTGCGTACATTTATTGATGCGCTGGAAGATGCCGGTCAACTGGCCCGGATTTCCCAGCCGGTTTCCATGCAGCACGAATTGGCCGACGTGGGTGCAGCACTCGAACGAGCTGGTACGGCAGCTGGCCTCTTCGAGCGGCCGGAGGACAGCCCATGGCCCATCTTTTGCGGTGGCGTGGCCTCCAGTCGTCGTGCGGCTATCGCCCTGGGATGTCAACCGACAGAGGTGGTTGACGTCATGGAACATGTGCTTGAACCGGCCCATGGGATCGGTCCGGTTATGGCCGACGATGCTCCTTGGCAGGCCAACACCGTGGTCGGAGACGACGTTGATACCGCGCTCTTACCCATCCCGGTCCACTCCAGGGGTGATGGTGGCGCGTTCATCACCGGCGCAGTCACAGTGGCACGGGATCCGATCTCGGGAAGGGGAAATCTCGGCTACAACCGGATGCTCCGGATTGACCGAACCCACTTCGGCTTCAATGTCAACGAGTGGCGGGACGTAGGAACCTTCTGGAAGTCCCGGGAAGATCCCGACGCGCCCTTCCCCGTCGTCCTGGCCATCGGCCTGGATCCGGCAGTCATGATTGCCGCTGGGGTTAAAACGCCGGTAGATGAACTCTTCATCGCTGGAGCTATCCGAGGTCGTGGGATCGAGGTGTGCCGGGCAACCACGGTGGATGTGAATGTTCCTGTCGATGCCGAAGTGGTGGTCGAAGGCTTGCTGCATCCAACGGTTCGGAAATCCGAAGGTCCGCTAGCGGAATTTCACGGATACCACGGTGAGCCCTGGAATAGCCCAACCTTCGAAGTGACCGCCATCTCGTGGCGGGACGATCCGATCTACCAAACCATCGTTCCCGGCTCATTCGAACACATCTACCTCGGAAACATTCTCCCCCGTGAGCCCCTTCTGCGTCGATTCGTTCGCCACCTGGACCCAGCCGCCGACGTTCACATCCCTCCCTACGCCAATGGCTTCCTGGCCGTAGTTCAGATTGATCGGGACAACCCGGGGGCGCCCAAGAATCTCGCTCTGGCCGCGATGGCTGCCCACCTGAATGTGCGTCACGTGGTAGTGGTGGATCGAGACGTTGACATTTACCAGGCAAGCGAAGTCCAGTGGGCGCTCACAAACCGAGTTCACTGGCCGGAGGACATCTTCACTGTGCCTGGTGCACAAGGCCACGAAATGGACCCAGTTGGCAACCTCCGCGGCATAGGGACCAAGGTGGGCTTTGACGCCACTTATAAGCGGGAGCGGCGCGAGTACGGCGAACGAGTCAGCTACCCCGCAGTCAACCTGAGCAACTACCTGTCCTAAGAGGCGATCTCGGCGTCGAATATCTCAGCGGTGCGGCGGATATTCGTCGCTGCAGCCTCGGCCCCGGCGGCGGCTGGGAGGGAGGGGAGCTGAAACTCGTCAATTCCGCAGCGAGCCATGGTTGAGAGCATCTCGGTGGCTACAGCCTCCGGTGAACCCATAAGCACAAAGTGCGGGACCCACTCCTCCCGGACGAGTTGGGCGGCGGCAGGTGGTCCACCGTGACGGAGGGCATCGCGGATGGCCACGGTGTCACCTTCGGTCATGCCGATCATCTCCTTGACTGCAACTGGCGAGTCTGGGAGTCGGAACGAGAGGGACTCCCGCGCCATCCAGAGGTCAGCATCGGTGGTGACCAACATGGTGGACCAGACAATCGTGAACTGCCGACCGTGTGTCTTGGCTTTCAACCGCAAGGACGTCACGTGATCGTCTAGCAGGTCGCGGTGCACCCAACTCAGGACAAAGCCATCAGCCAGCCGACCTCCAAGGTCGGTCATGCGAGGACCCCGGCCTGCCAGAAGTATCTCCATGTCGGCGCGCCCGTATTCGAGATGGGCTTCCCGAAATCCAAAACTCTCAGAATCGAGGTCTACTTCCTCACCCGCGTACAGCCCCCGGAGCGCACCCACCATGGCCGCGACGGCAGTTACCGGTCGCCGGCGTTCAATCCCCATGGGACCCAGGGTCATGCCGCCACCGGCGCCGAGCCCAACAAATGCTCGCTGCCCACTCAACTCGTCGATTGTCGCTATAGCCGAGGCGGTAGTGCCCGGGTGACGGGAGTAAGGGTTCGTGATCCCGGTGCCGACTCGAATGGTGCTCGTTGCCAGAACGACGGCGGTCATTGTGACGTATACATCGCGTGTCGCCAGGCCCTCGTCGTACACCCAGCACCGGCAGCAACCGAGATCCTCGGCTAGCCGGGCGAGGTCCACTAGGTCAGCCACTGGACCATGGGGCATGAGGCTGATGCCTAGAGGAATCGTCACCTAATTTCTCCCAGCCGGACCTCGAAGGCTAGACAACACCACTCGTGCTGCGTTACGGCCCGACGCCCCGATGATTCCAGCACCTGGGTAGGTCCCAGCTCCCGTGAGGAAAAGGCCTCCTATCGGTGTCCGATAGCGGGTCAACTCCGGAGCGCGCCCCAAAAAGGCGTCCAATGGAGAACCGGTCCAGGCCGGCGAATACCCCTGATGTAGTGAGAACTCCGTCTCGTAGCGATCTGGGGTCGTCACACGCCATTCCATTACCAAATCACGAGCCTCGGGGACCATCTGGCCTGCCCAGAGGTCTAGCCAACGGTCAGGTTCGGTTGATGACTTCCAGCCCCCAGGGTGGTCATAAGGGGTGAAGAGCACTTCGAGGCTGAGCACATGTCGATCTGTCGCCGGGGACATCAGCGGGTCCACCAGGGACGGCACATCGATGAGCAGGGTCGGTCGATCGGCTACCTGCCCGTAGACCCGTCGCTGATGGGCTTGTACCAACTCATCGGGTGAGGGTGAGACCACCATGGTGTGTCCGACCGGATCGAAGCCCGAGATGTGTTCCCGGAGTCCCCCGGCCACCGCAGGAACCGGAATGCCACTTAGCACGGCGTCCACCTTGGACTGGTAACCCATCGGTGGAGACCTTCGTTGCCACTGTCTAACAAGTCGACTAGCCGACGGGGGCGCATCATCTCTAAGCCAACTAACAAACACGTCAGACGGGTCGCATGCCGCAACCACAGTGTCTGCCTGGAGATGCGTGCCATCGGACAGAACGACCCCCTCGACGAGACCATTGCTCAGCAGCAGCGATTCCACCCTTGCTTCGCACCGAATCCGACCACCAGCAGCTTCGAACGACCCACGGATGGCGTCCACCAGCGCTCCACTGCCCCCAGCCGGCCGGCCACTCTCCACCAGGTGTCGCATTGAGTAAGCCAGAGCCGCTAACCCGGTACCCGGCGCCTCAGGCGCCACGCCCCAGACCGTGGGTCCCATTCCTGCTGCAGGCATGGCGAGGCGCCAATCGTCAAAGTATTGACCGAGGATTTCTGAAGCACTCGCCCGTGACCACCTCAGGAGGCGGCTCAATCCTCGGGCCCGACGACGGAACGCGCTGGCTGCCAGCCGTGGAGCTGTGGGCGGAGTCCTCAACAGGTTTATGAGCAGGTCGGCTACCGGCAGGGTGTCGGCAAGATAACGGCGATAACCGGGGACCGAACTCGGATGGGTGGCGGCAAGGCCTTCGACGGTGCGCTCGGCGTCGTGGAACAAGACCCAGGGGTCTCGGCCGTCGTGGAAGGAGAGCACTGAATCGGCGTCCGTCGAAAGGTACGAAAGGCCGTGATCGTCCAGGCCCAACTCCTCAACTAGCGGGAGTGTCCGGATCAACGAATGTGTGCAGTGACACACGTTGAAGCGGGCCCCGAGACCCTCGACCGTCGAAGCGCAACCACCTGCAGTTGGGCGGGCCTCTAGCACAAGAGTGTCGACACCAGCCCGGGCTAGGTAGCTGGCACACAACAGACCGTTGTGGCCGCCACCTACCACTATCACCTCGGCATCCCGGGTCGGCTGGGAACTCACTTTGGTTCAGACATCAGGAAAGGAGCGGCAGAACTTCTTCGGCGAGCCGTGCCATCTGCTCTTCAACGACGTCGTAAGAGTCGCCTGGCATGCCGGGGAAAAGCAGGAGGTCCTCGACGCCCACTAGGTCCCGATACCAGCCGATCGAATCGGCCATGTCTTCCGGTGAACCAGCCAAAAAGATCCGTTGATCGAGCGACTCCTCGAGAGTCGGGACCAGACCGGCCGGTGCGGGGCGACCATCCGCGCCCATGTACCCCTTACTCCAGCCGTAGGGGCCGAGGAACTTCCAGAACTCATCGTGGCCAGGACGCAACTTCTCGACAGCCTGCTCGCGCGTATCTTCGACCCGGGTGCACAGCACCAGCATCCGTTTCTCGCCACGCGCTAGTGCCCGACCGTGGGCCTCCTCGTAGATCTCAGCAAACCGGCTCCAACGCTCTGTAAGGAAAGTTGGATGGTTATTCCAGAAAACTCCCCCCCAACCGCGCCGGGGTACCTGCTCGAGGGTGGGAGGCGAAGTAATGGCCTGCCACGTCTCATAGGGATACCGAGGGCGAGGAACGAGCGTGAGTTCCTTGACAGTGCCCCCACGGTCTGGGATCCCAGGCGGTGGGAAATCATAAACCTCACCGTGGAACGCAAAGGTCTCCTGGCCAAGCGCCATCTGGATGACCTGCATGGCCTCGTCAAACTGTTGACGGTTTAGGTCATCAGCCTTCACCTGACTGGGATTATCGAAACTCCCAATTCGCGTTCCCAGCGTCTCAGCTTCTCGTGGCACCGTGCCCCGCCCCACCCCGAGGATGGCCCGACCGCCCGAGATGTTGTGCAAAGTGGCAAAATCTTCGGCGAACCGTAAAGGGTTCCATTGGGGAATGATGTTAAAGGCCATCCCGAGGCGGATGCGCTCCGTCCGTTCGGCAATAACTGCACCCAGCATCAGACCATTCGGCACCACCTCGTATCCCTCGTGCTGGAAGTGGTGTTCAGTTAGCCAATAGGAGTCGTAGCCAAGGCGCTCGGCTGTTACCCCTGCATCAACTAGTCGTTCGGTGGCTTGCCATACAGCGTCGTTGTCATACCTTCGGTCCGTCGAAGCCGGCGGCCCACCGCCAGCGTCATCCATCTCCACTCCTCCGAAGAGGAATGTCCCAACTCGCATCGTCACAAGGCACGCTCCTAAATAGGCGACCACTTTTCCGGCTGCATCTCGCATCTAGCTAACTGGCACGGTTACGGTCCAGCCTGCACTCTTCCACTGACCGTGTCACGCGAGGTGGAATAGCGGGTGGGGAGGACTTGATGGAGTCAGATCGAATAGGGCCAGAAACCGGATCGCTGGCGTTCGAAGAAACTGGCATGGTCTTTCCTGACGGGACCGAAGCCCTTCAGGACGTCTCCTTTACCGTGGACCAGGGAGAGTTCGTGACGGTCGTAGGTCCATCAGGCTGCGGAAAATCAACACTCCTAAAAATCGCCTCCGGGCTTCTGGAACCCACCAGTGGCTCCGTGCACGCGGACCGAGACCAGTTGGGCTACGTGTTCCAGGACCCCACTCTCCAGGACTGGAGGACGGTCCAGGGCAATGTGGAACTGTTAGCGGAACTCCACGGTGTCGAGAGTCAGGAACGCAAGCGAATCGCCACCGCGGCAATCGAACTGGTCGGGCTATCAGGCTTCGAGGGGCACTACCCGAAAGCCCTCTCTGGTGGAATGAAAATGCGTTGCTCGCTAGCCAGATCGCTGACTCTGAAACCTCCGGTCTTCCTATTCGACGAGCCGTTCGCCGCAGTGGACGAGATCACTCGGGAGCACCTGAACGATGAAACGCAGCGCCTATTCCGGACCGAGGGGTTCGCAGGGTTATTCATCACCCACTCGATCAGCGAGGCGGTGTTCCTCTCGACACGGGTGTTGGTCATGTCCAATCGACCTGGACGGATCGTGGAAGAGTTCAACATCAATTTTGACTACCCTCGCCTCCCAGAACTCCGATTTGATCCGTCGTTCGCTGAACTCTGCGGTGAGGTCTCTTTGAAACTTCGCGGGGCACACGCATGACTAACCGATCGGCAACTCAGAGACCTGGAGCAGTCCAGAGTCTGATCGAACGAATACTTCCGCCTATTACCCTCGGTTCCGGGTTCGTGGGAGTCTGGTATCTCCTCTCCTACGGGCTGTTAGAACCTCGACGTCGTTTTTTGCTCCGTCCTCCCCACGAAGTGGTGCAGGTGGGCTTTCTGGATTGGGACAATCTCTCTGACATCCTCCTATCCCTCTGGTCCAGTACCAAGGTGGCCATGATCGGTCTGGCCATCGCGATCTGCATCGGATTCGTCCTGGCGATCCTGATGAGCCAGGCCAAAGTCGTGGAACGGGCCATCTTTCCGTTCATGGTCACACTTCAAGCCATCCCGATTCTGGCCATTGTCCCCCTCATTGCCTTCTGGTTCGGAACTGGCCAGAGGTCACGGGTAGTGGTGTGCGTGATCATTTCGCTTTTTCCGATCATCGTGAACACCCTGTTCGGGCTGCAGTCGGCTGACCGTGGCCTGCACGACTTGTTTACACTTCACCATGCTGGCCGGGTTACACGGATGCGCAAGCTCATGTTCCCAGCTGCCCTGCCGGCGATCTTCGCGGGACTGCGGATCTCGGCTGGGTTATCGGTCATCGGTGCCATCGTCGGAGACTTCTTCTTCGGAAAGGGCGACGCTGGCATCGGACAACTGCTGCGCCGGTATGCCAACCAACTCCAGGGCGAGGAGTTGCTTGCCGCCGTGATCATGTCTTCTGCCCTCGGGGTAACGGTATTTCTGTCCTTCGGCTGGCTCCAGCAACGGGCGATTGGCCGCTGGCACGAGACGACCACAGGCGTCGATTGACCCCTAGCCGATTAGTCGATTAGCCGTCAGCCGATGGCTATGACCGCGACTTCGACCTTCCACGCCGGCCGGGCAAGTTCTGGTACTACCACCAGTGTCGAGGCAGCCAGGCGTCCATCGAGTGCCCGGTCCCGTTCTGCCATAACCACACCAAGGTCTTGACCCGGAACCACATAGGTGGTTACCGAAACAACGTTGGCCGGCCCCATGGATGCCTCGAACAGGATTGCCAAGACATTGGACCACACTGTTGATGCCTGCTCGGCGAGGCCCTCAGGAACCGTTCCATCCGGAAGAACCGGTACCACACCCGCTGTATGGAGGATCTGTCCTGAGGCTTCGGACAGCACCGCATGGGCAAAGTTCGCGACCGGTGGAGCAATGCCATCAGGTCGAATAGGTGTACTGGTCATGGCTGGACAGTAGGCCGTCAACGACACGGAGCGCTGTGAGGGCACGAACTAACGTCACCGGGCATGGAGCAACGAATCGCCCTCTACTTCCAGGACAAACACCCTGTTTCCTACGAGTTAGAAATGGCCCGGTACGCAGAGGAAAGGGGTATAACCGAGATCTGGCAGGCCGACACCAGGTTGGCTCGAGACTGTGTAGTAATGATGGGAGCGCTGCTCGCCGAGACCCGTTTCACCCGCGTCGGATCCGGAGTGCTCCCAATATGGACACGTAATCCTGCGGTGATTGCCGCATCGTGGAGCACGATGTGGGAACTAGCCGGGCCAACTCCCGATGGACGTAGCCGCGCCATGCTAGGTCTGGGCGCCTGGTGGGAGCCCATCGCTTCTCGAGTAGGCGAAGATCGGCGGCGTCCCCTGAAGGCCCTTCGGGAAAACATTGAGGCCATACGGTCTCTGTTCACTATGGAGGAAGTCAGTTACGAGGGAGAGTTCGTAAGTCTCGACCGCGTGCGGCTCGACGTGGCCTACGGGGATCGGGGACCTCGCGACATACCGATCTACCTTGGCGCTACTGGTCCAAAAGCTCTGGAGCTCGCTGGAGAGCTGTGCGATGGCGTTGTCCTCAACTATGTAGTTACGCCGGACTACATCCGCCAAGCGGTACACCGCGTAGCTGAAGGTGCTAGACGGTCTGGCCGCACTATCGACGAAATCGACCGACCCGAACTCCTGGTCTGCTCCCTGTCCGAGGACGACCCGGATGAAGCAGTACGAACCGGAAAGTCGCTCGTCGCTTATTACCTGGGCACCGAACCACACATTATGGAAGCCAGCGGTGCCGACCCTGATCTGGTGGCTCGCGTCCAGGAGGTAGTTGGCTGGCCAGCTACCGAGGCTGACTACCGTCGGGCGGCTGACCTAATCCCAGACGACCTGGCTCGGTCCCTGATGGCGGTCGGAACAACTACCGAGTGCATGGACACGGTCGCTGAGTTCGTGGACGCCGGAGTGACATGTCCGATCCTCTACCCGCTAATGGACGACATGGTCCCGGTAATCGACGCTTTCGCCAACTGGACTCCCTGATGCCAGACCCTGGGGAATCGGATCAACCCGGTTCCACACTCCTAACGGGTGGAGCAGTGGTCACCGTCAACGACCAGAACACCGTCTATGACCCTGGATGGGTGCTGGTAAATGGATCAGTTATTGCCGACGTTGGTGCTGGTGAACCTCCGCATCTGGCTCGTCGCAATGCTGAAACGGTGATTGACACCTCAGGCTCCGTAGTGATGCCGGGCATGGTGAACGGACACACCCACCTGTTCCAAACCTTGTTCAGGGGACTTGCCGACGACAAGTCTCTTCTGGACTGGCTTCGGGACTGCATCTGGCCGGCCGCTGGTGAAATCGACGCCGAAACAGCGCGCGCTGCAGCCACTCTCGGTCTGATCGAGAACCTTCGGTCAGGTGCTTCAACTGTGATCGACCACCAGTACGTGCACGCAGACCCCGATATCGATGACGCCATCTGTCAGGTGGCTGCCGACCTAGGTATTCGGTTTGAGCTGGCCCGGGGTTGGGCCGACCGCAACTACCACCCGCCACTTACAGAATCAGCCGACACGGTGTTGGAAAGAGTCGAACCACTGCGCCAGACATGGCACGGTTCTTGCGACGGACGCATCACCATCGGCCTGGCTCCCCTCATCCCCTGGGGATGTTCGGACGAGGCCATGGTGGCCACCGCAGCTGCAGCCCGGTCGTGGGGCGGTCACATCCACACTCACTGCGCAGAGACGGAAATCGAAGTGGAAATGAACCTGAAGGAGCGGGGTTTGCGCCATGTTCCGTGGTTGGACTCTCTCGGTGTGTTAGGACCCGATGTCCAGTTGGCGCACTCGGTGTGGCTGGACGAAACAGAGATCCAACTCATAGCCGAGCGCGGTGCGTCAGTAGTCCACTGCCCGGTTTCCAACATGTACTTGGCATCGGGAATCGCCCCGATCCGAGCTCTCTTGGACCACGGAGTAAACGTGGCACTAGCCACGGACGGGTCGGGTAGCAACAACCGACAGGACATGTTCGAGACGTGCAAGACCACTGCACTGCTCCAAAAGGTAGGACGGCATGATGCCATGGCCCTCCAGCCGGAGGAGGTCCTGGCGATGGCCTGTCGCGGCGGAGCCAAACTCCTAACCCGAGCCGATGATCTCGGCGCCGTTCAACCCTCCTGGAAGGCCGATCTGGTGGTCGTTGACCTCGCCAGCCCGTTCGTGGCCCCAGTGCACCGACTGCCGTCAGCCCTTGTTTACTGCGCCACGCCCCGCGATGTTGTCCATGTGCTGGTGGACGGTCGCTTCATCATCCGGGATCGGAAGTTGACCACCGCCAACGAGAAGGCCGCTTTGGCCGATGCAACCGCCGCCGCCAAGAAGGTCCTCGGCCGTGCAGGCATGCCGACCCGTTAGCTCGACCAAACGCTGTGGATTCGGTTAGATCATGTTTGCTGGCCTTTACTCTTAAGGCAACCGGCCATTTCATGGAGCGCTGGTCGATACTCGGACCACCGACAGGAACTCGATGAGCATTGTCCTCACCTGTCTTGCCGGGATGCTCTTCGCGGTTAACGCCACGTTCACACGATTAGCTCTTGATCGCACAGGAATCCGAACCGATGTAGCAGCAGCGGCCACAGTCATGACAGCGACGACTGTGGCATCAGTTATTGCCATCATCGGCGGTGTTCGACTTAGCGATCTGAGCTGGGCTAACTCCCAGGGATTTTTCGTTATAGGGGCAATCGTTCCTGGTTTCGGTCAGTTGACGTTTTATGCCGCAATCCGCATGGCTGGACCGTCTCGTTCCGCCATCATGCTGGGCACAGTGCCGGTGTGGTCGGTTGCTCTAGCCACCATTTTCCTTAACGAACACTGGTCGGCCTCGGTAGTAGTTGGAACCATTCTCGCTGTTATGGGCAGTGTTCTTTTAGCGACGGAGGGGACTACGAAAACGAGTGTGTCGCGGTTGGGATTGGCTCTTGCCGCCCTAACAGCTCTCCAGTTCGCCATACGAGACGTCCTGGCTCGATCAGTTACCCAAGAAAGCAATCTGGATAGTTCCGCAGCAGCCGCTGTAACTCTTGGGGTCGGGGCTGTAGTTCTGATCGGGGTAGCAGTTGGGACTGCTAGGCCACGAGAGTTCTCCAAGAACCTGCGCCGCAGCATGCCGGCGATGCTGATTCCGGGTATCGCTGTCGGTATCGCCATGCCGGCCCTGTTGGCTGCCTTTGAGCGGAGTCGCGTTGTGATCGTGTCGCCGCTCTTGGGAGCCACACAAACTGTCGGAGCGGTCCTACTTTCCGGACTCTTGATTGGCGGTACTGAAATAGACAGGAGAGTGGTCCTCGCCGTCATTGTGACTCTGGCAGGCGGCACCCTGATCGGCGTCACCCGCTGATTGTGCATTTAGCCCGACGGTTGTGGGTTTAAGTCCCGCCCCACCACCAAGAGGTCCCGGCAGGTTTCAGCCACGCAGAGCGGCTTCATTTCTTCCTAGTAATCGACAACCTCGGCACGGAAGCGGTCGAGGTAGTCATTTCGCTCTTCAGCCGAGACGGCGAAGTCTGGAACTAGCAATTCGTCTACACCCACAGCTGCGTACTCGGCCACTACTTGACGGAGTTGTGCTGGGGTACCAACCAGGCCGGATCGCTGGCCCAAGTTCTCCTGAATCTCGGCAGCCTTCTCTTCGGTCTCGGTGAACATGAGCACCCCCACCGCGGACTTCTGAATCTCGGCAGGATCGCGCCCTACCTCCTCACAATGCTGCTCCAAGACGTTGATCTTGTGGCGTATTTCCTCGGGACGCCCCCAACTGTTCCACTCGGTGGCGAACCGGGCCACGGTTCGCAGCGTCCGTTTCTCTCCACCACCGCCAATGAGGAGCGGCAACGGGCTTTGAAGAGGTTTTGGCTCCATGGGCGCCTCGTCTAGTTCGTAGTACTCGCCACAGAACGTGGTGCGATCTTGCGAGAACAACATGGTGAGAATCTCACAGGCTTCTTCGAACCGGTCTGAGCGCTCAGCTAACGAACCCAGTTCCAAGCCATAGCGTCGGTGTTCGTTCTCCTGCCAACCAGCACCAATCCCGACCACGAGGCGCCCACCCGAAATGTGATCGACCGTGGCCGCCATGTTGGCCAGAAGCGCTGGATGCCGGTAGGTGTTGCCAGTGACCATGGCACCGATTCGCAGCCGGGGCACGGCTACTGCAAGGGCGGCCAACATGGTCCAAGCCTCCAGAATGCTGCCCATCTCGGGTGAGCCAGAATCCTTTTCCGGGCCATAACCGCCTGGCGGGGGCATGAAGTGGTCGGGCACCCAGATCCCGTCCCAGTCCGTGGCCTCAGCATGCTGGCAACCTTCGAGCAGTTCCGCCCAGGTTTGGCCCGCATTTGCCCAATATGAGAATCGCATGCCCCGGACCCTATGACCTCTCGACTCCAGTGAGCAGAATGGCTATGGGCTCGTCGGCACCGATGCAGCCGTCCCGTCGGGCGGCCAGCAGGCCAGCCAGGCCGCCGGTGCCGGTCGGGTCGGCGGCCACCTCCGTGTGGGCCCACACCAACCGGTGGGCCTCCACCAGGTCTGCCTCGGTGGCCACCACCGGGCCGCCCGGGGCCGGCCCCAGCAGCATGTCGTTGACCAGTGCCCGCCAGTCGTAGACGACGTCGTCCAGTAGTCCGGTGGCCACGGAGGTCGGGTCCGTCCATGGCCACATGGCGCTGCCATCGTCCGAGGTGGCATCCGGCAGGACCAGCGTCGCCATCGGATCGTCGGCTGACGCCACACGGTTGAACGCCCTGGCGAGGGGTGCGCAGCCCTCGTGCTGGACGGTGACCAGGCATGGCCGCGTCGTGGGGCCGCCACGGGCCACCACATCGTCCAGGGCCTGAACGGTGCTGCTGGCCAGCGCACCGCCGCCGACCTGCACGAGAAGGCGGGTGGGTGAGCGGCCGTGGGTAGCCCACTGGGCGGCCAGTTCGAAGCCCAGTGTCCGGCCACCGTCCAGCGTGAGGAGGTTCTCCGTGCCCTGGCAGCAGAATGGGACGGCTCCGTCGGCCACCATCTCCCGGAATCGGTGGAGGCAGGGATCGCCCGCCTCGCCGGAGCGTCGTTCGCAGACCCTCACGTCGGCCCCCAGGTCGTCCAGTCGTCCTAGCACGCCTTCGTCGGCCCACGTCGGGACCTGTACGGTCAGCGGTCGCCCGGCGGCACGAGCGACGGTCGCAGCGGCCAGGGCGGCGTTGCCACACGATGCGATGGCCAATGGCGTGGTCGATGGGACCCCGTCGACCTCCAGGTGGAGGGCCAGGCCGAACAGGTGACGGGCCTTGTGGCTGCCCGACACGTTGCCGGTCTCGTCCTTCGCCCAGATGCCCCCCGTCTGGCCGACGGCGTCGCCCAGGGCGACCAGGTGGCGGTACGGGGTGACCTGGAAGCCCAGGCCGTCCACGTAGGCGACGGCATCGTCCAGGCGGCGGACGAGGTCCACGTATCGGTCGTCCGACCAGCCGGCGGCCATCGCTGCGTGGTGCGACCAGAGCAGGGTCCGGAAGGTGATGAACGGGTTGGCGTCGTCGGCCAGTGGATCCTCCGACCCCGGCCAGGTGGCACCTGGCGGACTGCCCAGCCAGCCGATCCTAGGGCCGGGTCCGTCGGGCGGGGCGCCGTCCATCGTCCCGCTGGTGGCCGTTGCGCTCAGTCGGCGGCCGGCACGCCGGCACGGCCGTTGAATTCGTCGATCATGGCATCCCATGTCGGGGCCATGGTCTGGACGTGGCGCCAGAAGTCCTGTCCACGCCGGACCTCGAAGTCGGCGAAGTCGATTCCACGCTGCTCGACCCACGTGTAGTACGCGAGGTTGAAGATGCGGTTTCTGCCGATCTCGTCCAGGACCTCTACGTGGGAGGTGTCGGCCTCGTCCAGGTGGGTGGCCACCGCGGCTGCGGCCTCGGAGGGCCCGAATCCGCCGGCGTAGCGGCCGGTGGCCATGGACTCGCGTTCGCTGCCGTACATCTCGGACCCGTCGGTCGCCACCGTGACGATGGCGTCATCCGGCCCCAGGTCCAGTTCCCTTGCAGTTTTGATTGAAGCCACCACGTTGCAGATGCTGGAAAGGCCGAAGTGGCGGAGTGTGTCGATGACTGCGCCGTCCACGCCCAACGAGGCGATGTGGGCCAGCCCCTCGGAGGTGCCGAAAGCCATCCCCAGCTCGTCACAGGTCGAGTCCGAGACGCCGACGACGACGTCCGTGTTGGTGACGTTGTGGATCAGGGGGATGTGCTTGTCGCCGATTCCCTGGATGTTGTGTTCGCCGAATCCGTTGTAGAGCATCGTCGGGCATTCCAGGGCCTCGACCGCGGCGATCCTGGCTCCGTGGTCGGCCTTGAGGCGTTCACCGGCTGCCAGCGTCCCCGACGAGCCCGAAGCGGCGACGAAGGCTGCCAGGCGCAGGCCGGGGCGCAGAGCTGCGTGGTGCAGGTAGAGGTGCTCCAGGGCCCGGCCGGTCACCTCGTGGTGGCCCACGTAGTTGGCGAACTCGGTGAACTGGTTCAGGATGAAGTTGCCGGGGTCCTTTTCCAACTCGTCGCAGGCGTCGTAGATCTCCTTGACGTTGCTCTCCGAGCCGGTGGTGCGGATCACGTCGTCAGGGTCGGCGATCCATTCGTCCAGCCACTCGAAGCGTTCCCGGCTCATGTTTTCCGGGAGCACGGCGACGCCCCGGCAGCCCATGAGGCGCGAGATGGCGACACCACCCCGGGCGAAGTTGCCGGTCGACGGCCAGATTGCCCGGTGCAACGTCGGGTCGTACTCGCCGGTGAGGATCCGCGGAACCAGGCAGGAGTAGGCGGCCAGGACCTTGTGGGCGCCGATCATCGGGAACCGGTTGCCGAACGCCACGATGATCGGCGCCGGCACGCCGGTCAGCTCCGGTGGGAGCACCACGTGTTCCGGTACGTCCGTGAAGCTGCCGTGCAGGTCGTTGTACCAGTGCACGCGAAACAGGTTCAGGGCGTCGGCGGCGTTGCGGTCGACGCCCGTCAGGGATGAGCGGATGCCGTCCGGGATCCTGGATGGGTCCGCAAGTTGGGCGAAGGTGGGCAAGACGATGCCCTGTTCCCGGAACCTGTCGACGCTGCGCTGGTAGCGGTCACCGTCGACCAGTTCGGTGGACAATCCAAAGGTGGTGGCATTGAAGGTGGAGGCGTCGAAGGTGGGCGCTGTGAAGGCGCCGATTCCGGAGGCGCTGGGTCTACTCATGTGTGAAGGCTACCCACTGACCACCGGCCACATTGACAAAATGTTGACTCGAGGTGGTGCCCGCCTACGCCACCCGGAGGCGTCTGCCCACCTCGATCCGGCGTGGGTCGTGGCGGGTGTCACACGCTACGTCGGGTGCCGCGGAATTCAGGCCCCGCGATGCGAGGCTGTGCCCCGTGATTCGCCAGACGCTGAATGTCATGGTGACGCTCGGCGTCATTGGAGTGGTGGTGGTGTTTGTCGCGCGCGTGGCCGAACCGTCGGTTCGGCCGGTTCTGTACCCGGTCTCGGCCTCGTCGGCGATGTCCACCTCGTCCACGGCCGTCGAGGCTGCGCAAACGTCT
>Ga0209035_10000084_pt1 | contig 33461 bp, 30 predicted proteins | sample MarorgKNORR_S2LV_6_FD_188220 | JGI IMG/M metagenome (GOLD analysis project Ga0209035, IMG submission 188220) | Marine microbial communities from the Southern Atlantic Ocean, analyzing organic carbon cycling - AAIW_A/KNORR_S2/LV (SPAdes) (version 2) | ecosystem: Environmental > Aquatic > Marine... | reverse complement strand
CAAAATTAGCAAATTGAATATGATTATCTCTTTTTAATTCATTAATTATATTAAATGATTCAAATTCAAAAAAATTTTCAGAGAATTGTAATAAATAATCAAATTTTGATAATGAAGAAATGAAGTTTGATTTAGAATTATTATTGTTCATATTAAGTTTATTAGAAATAAGTCTTATATACTTATTTTTTGATCTATAATTAAAATTAGAAACACTTAATTGATCATTATTTATAAGATCAATTAAAATATCATCTTCCTTTTTTAATTGAATATTCAATGAATTATTAAGTATCCAAGCTATTTTATACTCTTTAATAGAAGAAACTAATCCAATAACTTCAAATTTATCAGCATAAAATTCAATATTTGATCCTTTAATCATTAATTTATTTTAATTTGCTATTAAAGTATATACTAAGTTATATAGTTTGAGAATTGAAAAAAAAATTTATTTTTGCAAAGTAATAAACTAAAACTTCTATGGAAAATCTTGAAAACAAAGTAAAAGAAATTATAATTGATAAATTAGGTATAGAAGAATCAGAAATTACTGATTCAGCTAGCTTTACAAATGATTTAGGTGCAGATTCATTAGATACTGTTGAATTAATTATGGAATTTGAAAAAGAATTCAATGTTTCAATTCCTGATGAAGATGCTGAAAAAATTGGTACTGTAGGTCAAGCAGTTTCATACCTTAAAGAAAACGTTAAATAATAATCATTCATCTCATAAGATGGGTAAAAAAAGAGTCGTAGTAACTGGAATGGGAGCAATAACTCCTATTGGTAATAATTTAAAAGAGTTTAGCCAATCTTTATTAAGTGGGATAAGTGGATGTAAAAATATAACAAGGTTTGATGCATCAAATTTCAAAACAAAGTTTGCATGTGAACTCAAAAATTACGATCCTTTAAACCATTTTGAAAAAAAAGAATCTAGAAAGATGGATGCTTTTGCTCAATATGGAATGATTGTCGCTCAATCAGCTATAAAAGATTCTGAAATTATATTAGATAATGTAAATAAAAATAGATTTGGAGTAATTTGGGGTTCTGGTGTAGGAGGAATTGAAACTTTTCAAAATGAGTTAATAAACTTTTCAGAGAATAATAAAAACCCAAGATTTAATCCTTTTTTTATTCCAAAATTAATTCCTGATATATGTCCTGGTTTAATATCAATAAAATATGGATTAAAAGGTCCAAATTTTGCAACTGTTTCCGCATGTGCATCAGCATCTAATGCTATAATTGATTCATATCATTATATAATGTCTGGAACTTCAGATTTAATATTGACAGGCGGTTCAGAGGCAGCCGTTAATGAAACTGGCGTGGGTGGATTTAATGCATTAAAAGCATTATCAGAAAGAAATGATTCTCCAGAAACTGCTTCAAGACCTTTTGATAAAGAAAGAGATGGGTTTGTTCTTGGTGAAGGAGGAGGAGCATTATTACTCGAAGATTATGATCATGCTATAAAAAGAAATGCAAAAATATATGCTGAAATAATTGGATTTGGAATGTCTTCTGATGCTTACCACATTACAGCACCACATCCAGATGGAGACGGAGCTACACTCGTAATGAATAATGCTATAAATAATGCTAATATTAAAAAAGAAGATGTTGATTATGTAAATGTTCATGGAACATCAACTCCTCTTGGTGATAAAAGTGAAATATTTGCAATTGAAAAAGTATTTGGTGATCATGCTTATAATATAAATATAAGTTCAACTAAATCAATGACCGGTCATTTATTAGGAGCTGCTGGAGCTATAGAGTCTATAGCATCAATTATATCATTAAATGAAGGCTTTATACCTCCTACAATTAATCACTCTAATAACGATGAAGAATTTAATCCTAAATTAAACTTAACACTAAATAAAAATCAGAAAAGAGATGTTAATATAGCATTAAGTAACACATTTGGTTTTGGTGGTCATAATACTTCTATTATTTTCAAAAAATACAATTCATAATGGGAATATTTTTTAAAAATAAAGAAGATTCAAATTTGATTAATGCTGTTAAATTTATTTTAGATTACAAGCCAAAAAAAATTGAGTTATATAAACTTGCTTTTTTACATAAATCAAATAATTCAGAAGAATCAAACGAAAGGCTAGAATACCTAGGAGACGCTGTTCTTGGACTTATAGTAGCAGATTATTTATTTAAATTATACCCATATAAGGATGAAGGATTTCTTACTAAAATAAGATCGAAAATAGTAAGTAGAGACTCTCTAAATAACCTTGGTAGAAAAATTGGAATTAAAGAACTCATAAATCTTCAAAAAGCAAAAACAAAATCTTATGAATCTGTATATGGCGATGCAGTAGAAGCTTTGATTGGTGCTTGCTATTTAGAGAAAGGGTTTGATTTTTGTAGTAAAAAAGTTGTAAATAGTATATTAGTTCCATATTATGATTTGGAGAGTTTAACAAGTCAAACTCATAATTTCAAAAGCAAAGTATTGGAATGGGCACAAAAAGAAAAAAAGAAAATTAATTTTATTGTTGAAAAATCATCTAAATCAGAAAAATTTTCACAGTTTAAATCTGTTTTATATCTAAATAGTAAAAAACTATCTGAAGGATATGGAAAAAGCAAAAAAAATGCAGAAAAAGATGCTTCTAGAAATGCTTGTGATAAACTTGAGTTAGTGTAATTTTGTATAAAAATAACTCCTTTCAGTTTTGAAAATAAAAATTGCTAGTTCTAATTTAAATCAAATACCCTTAGACTGGGATAGAAATTATAATAATATAAAAACTAGTATTAAGAAGTCCATAAAAAATAATGTTGAAATTTTATGTCTACCCGAACTCTCAATTACTGGCTATGGTTGTCAAGATTTATTTTTTGCAAAATGGGTAATTAAAAAAGCAAAATTAAGATTAATTGAAGTTCAAAAATTATGTAATAATATCACTGTTATTATTGGACTTCCTATAAAGTATAAAAGTGAAATATATAATGCTTGTTGTATAATAAAAAATAAAAAAATTAAAGGATTTTTTATTAAAAGTAACCTTCCAAATGATGGTATTCATTATGAAAAAAGATGGTTTAAGGAATGGAAATTGGGTAAAAAAGATAAAATTAACTTTGAAGGTAAAAAATACCCAATTGGAACAATTCAATATGATTATAATGAAAATATAACAATAGGTTTTGAAATTTGTAGAGATTCATGGGATAAAGAAAGACCTGCTAATTTTATAAAAAAAAATAAAAAGCACTTATTAATTTTCAACCCACTAGCCAGTCACTTTGCTTTTAAAAAATTTGAATTTAGAAAAAATCAAGTTATAAATAGCTCAAAAATATACGACTGTACATACCTATCATGTAATTTATTAGGTAATGAATCTGGCAAATATATTTTTGAAGGAGATACAATAATTGCACAAAAAGGAAAATTAATCGATATCAGTAAAAGATTTTCATTTAAAGAAATCTCATATAATTATTATGATTTAGATTTAGAAAATTCAACTTCAAAAATAAATAATTATGATAGTAATACTTTTGAAGAATTTATTAATGCCGCTTCTCTTGCACTTTTTGATTATAAAATTAAAAGTAAATGTAATGGCTTCACAGTCTCTTTGAGTGGTGGAGCAGACTCATCCTGTATAGTAATATTAATATATGAAATGATAAGAAGAGTAATTCTTGAATTAGGAGAAAAAGAAACTATAGAAAAACTACAATTAGAAAATGAATTAGAAAATGATTTCTCATTAAATTCAATAATGAAAAATATACTTATCACTGCATATCAAAAATCTGAAAACTCATCTTTAAAAACAGAATTATCTGCTAAAAAAGTTGCTGAATTTATTTCATCAAATCATTTTGAATGGACGATCAACGAAGAAGTAAGTAGTATTGTTGATAAAATATCTAAAGTTACAAATATAAAATACGATTGGAAAAATGATAATATAGCATTACAAAACATTCAAGCAAGGGTACGATCCCCTTTTATATGGTTTATTGCTAATACGAATAATATGTTATTACTATCAACTTCAAACAGAAATGAAAGTAGTGTTGGATATTCTACTATGGATGGTGATTCTAGTGGGTCAATTTCACCAATAGCTGGTATTGATAAAGTATTTATTACAGATTTACTTAAATATCTTAAAAAAACATACAATTATAAGTGTTTAGAAAATGTATTAAAATTATCTCCAAGTGCTGAACTAAAACCAAAAATCTTAAATCAAAAAGATGAAGATGATCTTATGCCTTATTCAATTTTATCAAGAATTGAAAGATATGCAGTTAAAGATAGAATATGTCCAAAAAGTATCTATGAAAAAATTAAAAAAGAAAAAATATGTTCTGATAAAAAATTAAAAAAGTATATAAGAAAATTTTATAATTTATTAGGAAAAAATCAATGGAAAAGAGAAAGAACTGCACCCAGTTTCCATTTTGATGACTACAGTCTTGATGCATCAACATGGTATAGATTTCCAATCTTATCAAGTAATTTTAAAGAAGAAATTAAAAAATTATAATTTAATTCGGTTTAATTTTAGAAACTACTTTATAAAGTACTAATATTTCTAACAGTACTAACGGAAATAAAGTAAACAATCCTATTACAAACATAAATACAGTTGCAAAACAAATTCCTGTTATAATTTCTAAAACACCTGTTATTATGGATAAATTTCCAATATGTGTTTTTAATCTTAGTATCCCTATTCCAAATAAAATCATAATAACTCCAAAAGTTGCAGATTTAGATATTAGAATAAAATAACCTAAACTTTCGTCTGAATTTAAAGATACTATTTCTGAAACTTCAAAAATTACATTTATAATTATCATCAGAAAGGCCATAAACTCAACTAAATGGTTTTTATAATAACTTCCTACCAAGACAAATCCTCTCATAAAAAAACTAAATGATATGACTGATATGGTTTTAATGAGAATGAAAATCCCGTAATTAGAGTAATTTTCATAGATATTGAATTTATTCTTTCCTACATCAGACCAATTAATCTCAGAAGATGAATCTAAAAAATAAATTGCATATGATGCTATTTCTACCCAACCAAAAAGAAAGTAGACTATTCCAGCTATTAACGAAACATTTAAGACCTGCTTCAGATTATTAGGGAAGAACCTGAGTATTTTATCAAACTTCCCTCGTGAGTAGTGCTTTTCAAATATTTTTTCATAATCCAACCCCAAAGCATTCAATATCATTTTTATGGTATAGATTCTTGGAGTAGTTTCTCCAGATTCAATTCTCTGAATTGTACGAACGTTAATGTTACATTTTTCAACTAAATCTTCTTGAGTTAATCCTTTTTGTTTTCTTAATTCAATAATTTTTTTTCCTAATAGAGGCTGTTTCATAATTATAAACTTAAAATTTGTATAACGTTAATTAGAATTATTCAAGAAAAAAAAAACTAACTTGTATTGTACCCGACATTTAAATGACATTCCTTTAATCGTGGTTCACAAAGTACTAATCCAAACAATTAAAATTTATAATAAAGGATCATTACCACTGCCACCCCAAGGATGACATCTTAAAATTCTTTTTATACTTAAAAAAAAACCATAAAAAAACCCATATTTTAATATTGCTTTTTTAGAATACTCTGAACAAGTGGGATTATATCTACATGATCCAGGAAAAAGTGGTGAAATAAAATACTGATAAAATAAAATTGGTAGAATAAAAAGTTTTCTAAAATTCATATATTAAATAATATATTTGCACTTTATAAAAATAATGAAAATTACCATAATAAAAATTTTTTCGGTCTTTTCACTAATTATTATTATTTCTAATAATATATATGCCAAATATGATACAATCATATCAAATAATTTCACTAATATTCAATCATCTAAATCAGTTGATATAACAATTATCAAAATTCAAATTTTTGGCAATAATCGAACAAAAAAAGATATAATATTAAGAGAACTTAGTATAAAAGAAGGTGACAAGATAGCTATTGATAAAATAATTTCAATTTTAAATGAAGAAGAAAGAAAAATAGTTAATACTGATCTTTTTAATGAAGTAGAATTTAAAATAGAAATAACAAAAGAAAATCAATTAATAGTAATAATAAATGTTCTTGAATCTATTTATTGGAGACCCATTATACTTTTTGAACTTTCTGATAGAAATTTTAATGATTGGTGGGAAAATTTTAATCATGATTTAAATAGAATAAACTATGGACTAGGATTTGCACATTATAATATAAGTGGAAGGGCTGATGAATTTGAAATATTACTAAGATTAGGTTTTATAAAACAATTTCAAACTTCTTACTTTATACCATACATATCAAAAAAACAAAAAGGAGGCATTGAAATTGAATTTGATTACATAGACTATAATCATTTAGAATATAATTCTATTGATTATGTTCCTATTTTTTATAAATCCAAGAACTCATTATTAAAAGAACTTTCAACATCAATTGAATATTCACATAGAGAATCATTCTATAATTATCACTATTTTGAATTAGAATACTATAACATAAATTTAAGCGATACATTATCTTCTCTAAATCAAAATTACTTTTATGAAAATAATATAAAAAATTCATTCAATCTAAGCTATGAATTTGACAGAGATTTTAGAGATATTAAAAACTATCCTCTATATGGATTTAGATTAAATATTAATTTAGAAAAAGAAGGACTAAAAATTTTTAATGATATTAATAAATGGAAAGTAGGTATATATTATTCAAAATACTTTAAACTTAAAAAAAACTATTATTATTCATTTAATATATCATCCTACATAAGCAGTAAGAAACAACCATATTATTTATATGAATACACAGATCAAATCAGAGGTTATGAAAAATACTTGATTCATGGCCACTCAAACTTAATTTATAAAAACACAGTCAAAAAAAGAATTTTATCAAAAAATTATAATATAGAAAAAAAGGAATCCACAGGTAACATATCAGACTCCATTTTAAGGAGATTTAAAAATATTCCCATAGATATTTATTTAAAAGTATTTTTTGATTCTGGATACATTTGGAGGTATTCAAATAATAAACAAAGTGCAAATCTAAATAACAAATATCTTCATAGTTTTGGAATTGGAATAGATTTTGTGACAATTAGAAATTTATCCATTACAACAGAATTATCAAGGAATTCAAATAAAGAACTAAATTTTTCTATTAATTTAGGGACTGATTTTTAAAATGGATACTATAGCATACCATACATTTGGATGTAAACTTAATTTTTCTGAAACATCATCAATTTCAAGAATGTTTAAGAAAAAAGGGTTTAAAAATATATCTATTTTTAAAAATCCAAAAAAAATAGTTATTAATACTTGCTCAGTAACTGAAAATGCAGATAAAAAATGTAAAGATTTAATTAAAAAAATTAAAAGAAAATCACCTGACTCAGAAATCACAGTAATTGGGTGTTATGCACAACTAAAGCCAAAAGAAATTGAAAAATTAAATGGTGTTGATAAAGTTCTTGGTAATAAAGAAAAATTTGAGATAAATAATTATTTCATAAATAAAAAAGAAAGAGTAATTCATTCTAAAATAGAAGAAAGTACAAAATTTAATTTTACGTATTCTATAGATGAAAGGACAAGATCTTTTCTTAAAGTTCAAGATGGATGTAACTATGGATGTTCTTTCTGTACAATCCCATTAGCTAGAGGAAAAAGTAGATCTAGCACTACATCTGATGTATTAAAAAAAATAGATAATTTAATTTTAAAAGGATCAAAAGAAATAGTTCTAAGTGGTATTAATATTGGTGATTTTGGAATAATTGATGGTAAAAGAAAAGAAACATTTAAAGATTTAATATCAAAAATTGAAAAAATAAAGAAAAAAATTAGGTTTAGAATATCTTCTATTGAACCAAATTTATTAAATGATGATATTATTAATTTAATTCATAATTCAAAAAAATTTTTAAATCATTTCCATATACCACTTCAATCAGGAAGTAATAAAATCTTAAAAAAAATGTCAAGAAGATATAATAGAAAATTATATCAAGATAAGATAAATAAAATAAAAAAATTAATGCCAGAAGCATGTATAGGTGCCGATGTAATAGTTGGATTTCCAGGGGAATCGAATAAAGATTTTAATGAAACCTATAAATTTATAAATAAGTTAGATATAGATTATTTACATGTTTTCCCATACTCAGAAAGAAATAATACTAGAGCAAAACTTATTAATGATGTAGTGCCTTTAGAAATAAGAAATAAAAGATCCAAAATGTTAAGAATACTTTCCGAAAAGAAAAAAAGAAAATTCTATGAAAATAATTTAAATTCTGTTAAGAACGTTTTGTTTGAAAAAGGAAAAAATAAAAGTTATTTATACGGATTTTCCGAAAACTATGTAAAAGTAAAAATTCCTTATAATAAAAAACTATCTGGTAAAATTAAATCAACATTACTAAATGAAATTGATTCAGATTTATCAGTAAGGGGTAAAATTATATTAAAATGAAAATAATTTGTATAGGAAGAAATTATGTAGAGCATATTAAAGAACTAAATAATGAATTACCAAAAAATCCAATTATTTTCTTTAAACCCTTATGTACATTATTGGAAAATACAGACTTTTTATATCCCGATTTCACAAATAATCTACATCATGAAGTAGAATTAGTTTATAGAATATCCAAATCAGGAAAAAATATTAAAACTAATAAAATTAGTGATTTTGTTGATAAAATAGGATTAGGAATAGATTTTACAGCAAGAGATTTACAAAATATATCAAAAGAAAAAGGATTACCATGGAGTCTATCAAAATGTTTTGATGGATCTGCTCCTATCTCAAAATTTATAGATATTAGTGACTTTGACAATATTGATGATATCAATTTTTCATTATTTAAAAATCAAAAAAAAGTACAAGAAGGAAATTCAAAATTAATGATATATAAAGTTGATTATTTAATCGATTATATTTCAAAATTCATTACATTGGAAGAAGGTGATTTAATTTTTTCTGGAACTCCAAAAGGAGTTGGAAATGTAATAAAAGGAGATAAATTAGAAGGATTCATTGAAAATGAAAAACTACTTGATATTAATATTATTTAGTTTTTGTGTAAATAAACTTCAATCACAAAACTATATTTTTCCAATTAATAAAAATTCTCAGAATTATCTATCTGGAAATTTGGGAGAACTAAGAGGTGATCATTTTCACATGGGTATTGATATTAAAACTTTTGGTAAAATTAATTTACCAATTTATGCTTCAGAAAATGGATATGTAGAAAGATTAAGAGTATCAGGATCTGGATATGGAAAAGCAATCTATTTAGTTCATGAAAACGGTGAAAAAACAGTATATGCTCATCTTAATAAATTCAATAATATATTTGATAATTATGTCACACAATATCAATACAGAAATAAAAAATTTATTGTTAATATTTATCCTGGGAAAAAATTTTATGTAAATAAAGGTGATATAATAGGTTATTCTGGTAATTCAGGAGGATCTAGTGGACCACATCTTCATTTTGAATATAGAGATAATCTTGATAATGTATATGATCCTTTAAAATTAAACTTCACTCAAATTAAAGATAAAAGAAAACCAACCATAAGTATTATATCTTTTAAAACCATGAATTTAAAATCAAGAATAAATAATGGTTTTGGAATTTTTAATTATAAAGTAAAAAGTAATAATGATAATAATTTTTACAAATTAGATGATCTCAATATTCATGGAAAAATTGGGATCTCAATTTTAACATATGATAGATTAGATGGTTATTTAAATAAGGTAGGAATAAATAGAGTTAAACTATTCTTAAATGACTCTCTATTAGTTGATAACAAAATAAATATTCTTTCTTATAATGAAACAAATTTTGTGGCTAGATATATAGACTTTGATTTATTTAAAAATACAAGACAACAATTTATTAAATTATATCAAGATGATGGAAACATATTAAATTTTCATAATAATCAATCAAATGGAATACTTGATATAAATAAAGAAAAACAATATAATATTAGAATAGAAGTTTTTGATTCTTATGGTAATAAAAATAATATAGAGTTCGATGCAAACAAATTTGATTTAAAAACAAATACTAATAAAATAGAATTCAATGAAAGTAACTTTCAAATTATTGATAATACTTTAATAATAAAATCTAAAATTGAATCTAGAGATTTTCTAGAATTACAAACAAGTAATTCAATTTATAATTTAAATTATTCCTTTATAGATAATAACCATAAATATTATTTAATTGATTTAAGAAATAAACTACCTAAAAAAGCCATTTTGCAAGAACAAGAAATTGATTTAAATTTTTTAGACATGATACCTAATAATAAAGACTATATAGGAACATATAAAGATTTTGATTTGTCAATAAGTAAAGAGAGTCTATTTGATACTTTATACCTAAGTTTTAAAAAAGAAAAAGACTCAATTGCAATATATAAATTTAAAAATCTTATGACATTTAAAAAAAATGTTAAAGTTTCTTTAAAACCTTCAATAGTATACAATAAAAAAAATACTCATGTATATGATGTATCAAGAAAAAAGCCTAGTTATATAGGAGGAAATTGGAAAGAAAATAGTATTACTTTTAATACAAAAAAATTATCTCACTATTCAATTTTATCAGATACTTTACCACCAAAAATCAATCCTATAAAAGTTAGTAATGAGATTATTAAAATTAAAATTGAAGATGATTTATCAGGAATAAAAAGCTATGAAGGTAAAATTAATGATCAATGGTTATTACTTGAATATGATAATAAAAATGATATAATAATTTCTAAAAAAATTAATTCAAATCAATCATTAAAGGGTAGATTTGTACTTATTGTGATAGATAATGCTAATAATAAAAATCAATTCGAAATAAATATTTAAATATATGGAACTTAAAATAGGAGATAAAGCACCAGAATTTGAATCTATAAACCAAAAAGGTGATAAAATTAAACTATCTAATTACTTAGGTGAAAAAGTAGTTTTATATTTTTACCCTAGAGATAATACACCAGGCTGTACTTCTCAAGCATGTAATTTAAAAGATAACTTTAATTCATTAAAAAAAAATGGATATACCATTCTGGGTGTAAGTAAAGATTCCGCAAAATCTCATCAAAAATTTATTAATAAATTTAATTTACCCTTTGACCTAATAGCAGATGAAGATCAAAGTGTTCATAAAAAGTATGGAACATGGGTGGAAAAATCTATGTATGGAAAAACTTATATGGGTACAGCAAGATGGACATTTTTGATAGATAAGAATGGTAATATTGAAAATATAATCCAAAAAGTAAAAACTAAAGATCATTTCAGTCAAATAGTCTAAATGTCAAAAAAATTAAATATTTCAGATTTAGAAAATATTTCATCTCAAGTTAGAAGAGATATAGTTAGAATGGTTCATGGAGTTCAATCAGGCCATCCAGGTGGTTCTTTAGGTTGTACTGACTTTCTAGTTACATTATTTTTCAGTTTAATGAATAAAAAAAAATCATTCTCAATGGATGGTAAAAATGAAGATATCTTTTTTCTATCTAATGGACATATTTCTCCAGTTTTTTATAGTGTTCTTGCTAGATCAGGTTATTTCAATATAGAAGAATTAAAAACATTTAGAAAAATAGATTCAAGATTACAAGGACATCCAGCAACACATGAAGGATTACCAGGAGTTAGGGTTGCATCTGGATCATTAGGTCAAGGATTATCTGTTGCTATCGGAGCAGCAATTTCTAAAAAATTAAATAATGATTCTTCTATCGTATATGTACTTTTAGGAGATGGTGAATTACAAGAAGGACAAGTGTGGGAAGCTTTGATGTATGCTGCAAATAATAATATTAATAATTTAATTATTAATATAGATTATAATGGTCAACAAATAGATGGTCCTGTTGATGAAATAAACTCACTTAAAAGTTTAAATAAAAAATTTAAATCTTTTGGTTGGAATGTTATTGAATCTAATGGAAATGATATAGAGAATATTATTAAAACTATTACCGAAGCAAAAACAATTCTAAAAAAAGGTTTACCTGTAGTTAATATTATGACGACTATTATGGGTAAAGGGGTTGACTTTATGGAAAATTCTCATAAATGGCACGGAATACCACCTAATGACGAACAATTAAATAATGCATTAAATCAATTGCAAGAAACTTTAGGAGATTACTAATGAAAAGAAAAGAATATAATTATACAGAAAAAAAAGATACAAGATCAGGATTTGGTGATGGTCTTTTACATGTCGGTAAAAACAACCCAAATATAATTGCTTTATGTGCAGATTTGACAGGTTCTTTAAAAATGAATGATTTTAAGAATAAATACCCTAATAGATTTTTACAAATAGGTATAGCAGAAGCAAATATGATGGGAATAGCTGCAGGTTTAACTATCGGAGGTAAAATTCCATATACTGGAACCTTTGCTAATTTTTCAACAGGAAGAGTTTATGATCAAATAAGACAATCAATTGCATATTCTAATAAAAATGTAAAGATATGTGCCTCTCATGCTGGTGTAACTTTAGGTGAAGATGGCGCAACACATCAAATTCTTGAGGATATTGGAATGATGAAAATGTTACCTGGTATGACTGTTATAAATCCTTGTGATTATAATCAAACTAAAGCTGCTACAATAGCAATAGCAGAATATAATGGACCTGTATATTTAAGATTTGGAAGACCAAAATGGCCAATTTTTACTAAAGAAAATCAAAAATTTGAAATTGGTAAAGCTATTGTTTTTTCAGAAGGTAAAGATGTTTCCATTTTCGCTACAGGACATATGTTATGGCAAGCGCTTGAAGCTGAAAAAGAATTACATAAGTCTGGAATATCAGCAGAAGTGATTAATATTCATACGATTAAGCCACTTGATGAAGAAACTATTTTAAAAAGTATAAATAAAACTAAATGTGCTGTTACTTGTGAAGAACATAATATAATTGGTGGAATGGGAGAAAGTATTTCTAGAGTTATTAGTGAAAATAACCCATGTCCAATTAAATTAGTTGGAACCAATGATACATTTGGTCAAAGTGGTACACCCTATGAATTATTAGAAAAATATAACCTTAGTCCAGATTACATATTTAAATCAGTTAAAAAAGTTTTAAAGAAAAAATGAAAAAAGCTCTAGTTCTATTATCTGGAGGGCAAGATTCAACTACATGTTTATACTGGGCCTTGAATAAATTTAATGATGTTCAAGCAATATCATTTAACTATAATCAAAGACATATAGAAGAATTAGATTGTGCAAAAAAAATATGTGAGAAAGAAAAAATAAAATTTGATGTTATAGAATTAAATAAAATTTTTTCAAATTCAGCATTAATTGAACATAATAAAAAAATTAATATTGAACATCCATTAAATAATAAATTACCCAATTCATTTGTCCCTGGTAGAAATTTAACTTTTTTATCTATAGCATCATCATATGCTATAAATAATAAAATATTTGATATTATTATTGGTGTTTGTGAAAATGATTATAGTGGATATCCTGATTGTAGAAATAACTTTATAAAATCTATTGAAAAGTCAATATCTTTAGCGATGGATAAAAAAATAAAAATTCATACTCCACTAATAAATCTTAATAAAGCTAAAATTTGGAAGTTGGCTAAAGATCTTAATTGCTTAGAAATGATAATTAATAATACTATGACAGATTATAACGGTTCATATAAAAAAAATGAATGGGGATATGGTAAATTAGATAATCCTGCATCTTTATTAAGATCAAAAGGATACTTTGAAGCAAAAAAAAATAATTGGATATAAAATGAAATTAAAAAACAATATTATTGATCCTTATATTGGCCAAACAGCAGAGGGTAAAAAAATTAATTTTGAAAGTAAAGAATCAATACAAAGAAAAGAATTAAAAGTTTTTAAGTTTGAAAGTAAGAATCAATATATTAAAATTCAAACAAAAGAGTTTATTGCTGTTTGTCCTTTTAGTGGCCTTCCAGATATTGCCAAGATAAATATAGAATACTATGCAAAAGGAGGAGTAGCATTAGAATTAAAAGCACTTAAATATTACTTGATAAGTTATAAAAATGTTGGTATATACCAAGAAGAAGTTACTAAAACAATATATAATGATTTAAGTAATATTCTCAAAACAAAAAAAATCAAGATTACTTCAAAATATAATATAAGAGGTGGTTTACTCACAACATGTAGTGAAGGTAATTTGTAATTAAATTATTTTGAGTATTTTCTTTTAAACCTATCGTATAAAATTTGTTGTTTTGAATCAAGATTTATCTCTCTTCCTGTAATATAAGCAAGAGAAATCTTACTTGTCATCATATCTAAAATATCTCCTGAACTAACAATAATATTAGCATCTTTACCTACTTCTAATGATCCAGTTATATAATCAATACCTAAAATTTTAGCAGTATTTAATGTAATCATCTTTAAAGCATTACTCTTACCTAAGCCATATCCAGCAGCAGTTCCAGCTAAAAAAGGAAGGTTTCTAGATCCATGTAATGATCCAGATGCTGTTAAACCAACTAAAATACCTGCTTCATTTAAAATATTTGGAAGTTTATAAGGAAGATCTATATCTTCATGATTTCTAGATGGGACTCTATGTAAATTATCTAGGAGTACAGGTAAATTATGTTCTTTAATAAAATCAATAGCATAGAAAGCATCTTCAACACCTACTAAAACTATATTATTAATACCATATTTTTTAAAAGTTTGTACAGATTCAATAATTTGATCTCGTGAATCAGCGTGAATAAATATTTTTTTAGATCCTCCAAAAACATCCTTCATTGCATCAAGTTTTAAATTAATAGTTCTATTATTTGACTCATAATAAGACTTCGAATCAATTAAAAACTTATTAACCTTATCAATTATTTTAGAATAGTTAGGGTTTTCTCTAAAATCTGTTGATCCTCTCCAAGGATTTGGTGGATAAATTTTTGTTGGCCATTTAACATGTATACCATCATCAACTTTATAAGCAGCATCCTCCCAATTCCAACCTTCCATCATCATAATTGAAGAATTTCCAGTTATTAAATCGCCATCGGGTACTACCTGAGAAATTAATATTCCATTAAATCTAAAAGTAGCTATCATATCTGAATCCGTATTGTAAGCAATTAGTGATCTTATATTAGAATTAATATCACCTAATTCTGTATGATCAACAGTTGCTCTTACTGCAGAAACATCCTCCAAACCAACCTTAGAATTTGGTAAAATCAAACCAGGATAAATATTATTATTAGATAAATCTATCTTTTTATGAGAATTAAATGAACTTTCTAACGCAGAGTTATCTTTACCAACATGAGTTATTTTACCTTCATTAAAAGCTATATAACCTTTAGAAATAATTTCTCCATTACCAACATGAATTGTAGCATTATACAAAAGAATTGGCTCTATCTGATTTCCTACAGGTTCTGGAACCTGTGAAAAACTCATGTAAAATGAAAAGAATAAGATATATGTTAAAATGTTTTTCATGTTAATTTTCAATTAGTGTTAAAGTTTCGTAGTCAATTATATCTTCACAATGAAATTCAATATCAACTCTTCTGTTAGGTACTCTTCTAAATTGATTACCTTGAGAATCTCCTTTCATTTTTGAAATAATTCTAGCTCTTTCAGATTTAATTTGATTTCTTAATAATTTATCTTCATCTAAATCATAATATATTTTACCATCAACAATTGTTTTTGATGGTTTAGAATAAATAGATAATGGATGATTAGTCCATAAAACTAAGTCAGCATCTTTACCTACTTTAATACTACCAATTCTATGTTCTAAATGTAATAATTTTGCAGGATTCAATGTAACCATCTTTAAAGCTTCAATCTCAGATATATTTCCATACTTGATAGATTTTGCTGCTTCTTGATTCAATCTTCTTGCCATCTCTCTACTATCGGAATTAATTGCTGTTACTACACCCGCTTGAGTCATTAAAGCAGCATTATAAGGAATAGCTTCTTTAACCTCATTTTTATATGCCCACCAATCCGAAAATGTAGATCCTCCTACGCCATGATCTGCCATTTTATCTGCTACTTTATACCCTTCTAATATATGAGTAAAAGTATTTACTTTAAAATTAAACTTTTCTGCTACTTTCATTAGCATATTTATTTCTGATTGTACATATGAGTGACAAGTGACAAACCTTTCTCCATTTAAAATTTCTGCTAAAGCATCTAATTCTAAATCCTTCCTAGGAGCTGAATTAATTAGTTTTTCTTTTTTTGAAAGTGATAAATAATTTTTCCAATTTTTATCATACTCTTTTGCTCTATTGAATGCATCAACAAAAACTTGTTCAACTCCCATTCTAGTATCAGGGAATCTTGAACTTTGAGGAGCTCTTGACCTTTTAACATTTTCACCAAGGGCAAACTTTATATATTCATCTGCATCTTTAATTAACATTTCTTGAGGACTAGACCCCCATCTTAATTTAATTATAGCTGATTGACCCCCTACTGGATTAGCAGAGCCATGAAGTAACTGAGCCGATGTAACTCCACCAGCAAGTTGTCTATATATATTAACATCCTCAGAATTCACAACATCTTTCATTCTAACCTCAGAAGTTACGACTTGAGACCCTTCATTAACTCCAGTTAAAGCAATATGAGAATGTTCATCAATAATTCCAGGAGTTAAATGCATATCAGTACCATCTATAATAATTGCATCTTCAGAATTAAGATTTTTACCAATAACAGCAATTTTACCGTTATCAATTAATACATCTCCATTTTGAATAATACCATCACCTTCTAAAGTCCATATAGTAGCATTCTTTATTAATCTTTTTTCTGCTATTTTTAAAGAGGAGGTTCCATATTCAACAAAAGGAAATATTATGCTTCCAATTTTATTTTTAGATTCATTTTTTTTAGTATTAGATTTTGATAAATCATCTTTAATTTCTTCTACTTTTACAGCACTCCAATTTATCCATTCTAAATTATTTAAAGTTCCTTTACCTTTTAAAATTCCATTTGAATAATAACCTGAAAGCTTATAGTCACCTAAACTTTTAATATTAAAATTCAAATTAAGATTTTCATCATCTACTATTAATTTAGCTTTATGTTCAATAGAATCTAAAATATCTAATTTAATAGTTGCTGAAGGATTATTTTTATTTCCAGAAATTTTTAATGATACTTTTTTTTCATTAATTGATAAATTATATTCACCCTTATAGTCATTAGTATTCGTATTTGTAACTCTATGCCATTTACCTTGAATCCAATTACTTAAAATTTTTGTTTTTTTAGAGAATAAATCCCCATCAGTTACTATAAAATTTGCAATAAAAGATTCTTTTATAGAACCAATTTTATTTTCCATATTTAATATTTTTGATGGGTTATATGTCAAAGCTTTAAGAATATTTTCCTTACTTGCTCCTCTCTCTATAGATTTAATTAAATTATTTCTAAACTCTGAAATATTTTTTAATCCATGAGTTGTGATTGAAAAATTGATATCATTTTTCTCTAAAAAATAAAGATTAGAAGGTGCCATTTCCCAATGTTTTAATTGGCCTAATGTTAAATTGTTATTTTTAAAAGGGTCATCAACATTATATGCTTTAGGAAAATTAATAGGAACTATTAGATTAGTGTACTGCTTCTTAATTTCATTAATTCTTTGATATTCATCACCATTTCCTTTGATAATAAAATTAATATTAAGTTCTTTTCCTACTTTTTGAGCTAATAATACTCTTAATTTATCTCTAACCTCTATAATATTAGGAAGAGCAATATTTTTATTAATAGCTTCTAAAGATAGGTTTACTTCATTATTAATTTCATTATTGTCTTTATACCATCTAGAATCATATATTGATTGTTTAAGTAAAGCAACTGAACCCATTAATGAATTAGGATAATTTTGAGATGTAGAACCTTTTCTAAATGAAAAATGATTAGAAGACTTTTCTTTTAAAACTATAGTTTGTTCTTTTTCATCAGCAAGTGTAATATAAACTCCTGTACCCCTTAAAATACCATCCATATTATGAGAAACTACAGAACCAAAGCCTTCTTTTCTCATTAATCCAGATTTTTTTGAATCTATTTTAATATTCTCAACACTATTAAATTCTGAATTAACTGATTCATTCCATCCAAAAGGGCCATCTTTAGCTGAAAGTATTTTTGGATTAGTATAACTTGACATCCAATTAGAAGAGGAATTAGTTTTTCTTTCTTTAATAATTCCATAATCAGAATAAATATCAATAAATGAAGGATATATATAACTTCCATTTAAATCAAAAGCCCTGACACCTTTAGGAATTATGATATTTTGACCTACAGAAACTATTTTACCATTTTTTATTATTAAGATAGCATTTGAAATAGATGTTTTATAGTCAACTATAATATTAGCATTTATAAAAGCATAGTGATTGTCTCTGTTATCCTCAACACCATTTAAAGGAAATCCTTCTTGTGAATGAAGGTTTTTAGTTGAAAAAAAAGAAAGGAATATTATAAAAAATTTAAGTATTCTCATTTTATTAAGTTGTTTAGGAAAAAACAATTTAATAAAATTGATTAAAAACAAAAATAAATTACCTTAAAACCTTACCCTTAATATATATGTAAATATTATTAGGTTTGTCTTTTATACTTTGATTTGTTAGAACATTCAAAGATTTTCTAAAAATACCTGGTCTTCCTTTAGGATTATACTCTGCAATAATAAATCCTTCATCACCTGGATTAATTGGATTTTTTGACCAATTAGGAGTAGTACAACCGCAAGAAGGTTTTACAGATAAAATCAATAAAGGTTGATCTCCATCATTTTTGAATGAAAATTTATGAGAAACCTTACCATCTTTTTCATTAATATCACCAAAATTATGTTCAGAATTTTCAAAAAGAATTTTAGAGGATTGAGAAAAAAGAGTAAAAAATGGTATAAATAATACTATTATTAAAATTAATTTTTTCATAATTATCAAAAATATATAATTATTTATGGTCTTTCAATTAAACAATTGAATTAATTTTATGTTTGTAATGGCTAGAGTCTTAACAGGTATTCAAAGTTCCGGTAACCCTCATCTTGGAAATATCCTTGGTGCAATTAATCCTTCAATAAAACTTTCAAAAGAAAAAGGTAATGAATCTTTATTTTTCATAGCTGATTTACACTCCTTAATAAACATTAAAGATTCAAATGTAAGAAAAAATAATACCCTATCAATAGCTGCTGCTTGGATAGCAATGGGATTTAATTATAAAAATAATTTTTTCTATAGACAATCTAAGATAACAGAAGTATGTGAACTTACTTGGTATCTAAATTGTTTTACTCCTTATCCAATGCTAGTTAATTCTCATTCTTTTAAGGATAAGTCAACCAATCTATCACAAATTAACAGTGGTCTATTTACATATCCAATTCTTATGGCTTCTGACATATTGTTATATGATGCTAATATAGTTCCTGTTGGAAAAGATCAAAAACAACATCTAGAGATTACTAGAGATATTGCTAAAACATTTAACCATCAATTTGGAGATACCTTTATAATTCCTGAATGTTCTGTAGATGAAAAAGTAATGACAATACCTGGTACTGATGGAAAAAAAATGAGCAAAACATATAATAATACTATTGATATTTTTTTAGATGAAAAAAATTTAAAAAAACAAATAATGTCAATCATTACAGACAGTAAAGGATTAGAAGAATCTAAAATTGCTGATGATTGTAATGTTTATAAAATTTATAAATTAATAGCTAACATGAAAGATGCTCAATTAATGAAAGAAAAATATCTTACTGGAGGATTCGGATATGGTCATGCAAAAAAAGATCTATTAGAATTAATTTTAGAAAAATATAAAGAACAAAGAGTAGAATACTTTAAATTATTAAGTGATAAAGAAGAAATAAATAAAATTTTAGAAGAGGGAGAAAGAAAAGCAAAGAATATTGCAATTAATGTTTTAGAAAGAGTTAAAGCAAAACTTGGTTTTTAAATATGGATAAGGATTCATTATTTAAATTAAGTTTAAAAGCATCAAATGAATGGCTTAATTCTAATATAGATGATGCATCAAAGAGTGAAATAATTGAACTTCAAAAAATAAAAAACAAAAATAAATTAATAGAATCTTTTTATAAAAATCTTGAATTTGGAACAGGCGGAATAAGAGGTTTAATTGGAACTGGAACAAATAGAATAAATAAATTTACATTAGGACTTGCTACTCAAGGTTTATCAAATTATTTAAAAAAAAAAATTAATTCAAATATCAAAGTAGCGATAGCATATGATAACAGAAAGTTTAGTAAAGAGTTTGCATTTATAACAGCTGATATCTTAAGTGCAAATGATATAAATGTAATTATATTCAAAGAATTAAGACCTACTCCTCTCCTTTCATACACAGTAAGAAAATTAAAATGTAGTAGCGGGATAGTTATTACTGCATCTCATAATCCAAAGGAATATAATGGTTATAAGGTATACTGGAATGATGGAGGTCAAATTGTAAAGCCTCATGATGAGGGAATTATAAACGAAATTAATATTTTAAAAGAAATTAATAAAATAAATTTTAATAAAAATAAATCTAAAATACAGGTAATAGGTAATGAAATAGATGAGCTATATTTTAAAGATTTAAAAAGCCTTTCTTTAAATGATAACTCAAAATCAGAATTGAAAATTGTTTTCTCCCCTATACATGGGACTGGAATAACAATGATACCAAAAGCATTAGAAACATTTGGATTTAAAAATATAATTATAACAAAAAGTCAAAAAAATCCAGATGAAAATTTTAGTACAGTAATATCACCAAACCCTGAAGAGTATGAAGCATTAAAAGAAGGAATTATAGAACTTAAAAAAAGTAAATCTGATATTTTACTCGCAACTGATCCAGATGCTGATAGAGTTGGAGTCGCCATTAGAAAGAAAAAAGAAATTGTATTAATTAATGGAAATCAACTAGCAAGTTTAATCATATATTACACTTTAAGAAAAAAGAAAGAAAAAAATAATCTTTATAATAATAATTATGTTGCTAAAACAATAGTAACCACTAATTTGATAGATAAAATTTGTGAAGATTTTAATATTAATTGCTATTCTACTTTAACAGGTTTTAAACATATTGCTAATCTGATTAAAAATAAAAAAAATGAAAAATTTATTGCGGGTGGAGAAGAAAGTTATGGATACTTAGTTGGTGACTTTGTTAGAGATAAAGATGCTATAATTTCAACATCAATTTTATGTGAAATTGCTAACTGGGCAAAAATGGAATCTAAAAATTTAATTGATATTCTTAATGAAATCTATATTAAATATGGAATTTTTAAAGATAAATTATATACTATAAAACTAGAAGGAATTAAAGGAAGAGAGAATATTCAAAAAATAATGAATGAATTTAGAACTAATCCACCAAATTTAATATTCAATATGAAAACTAAAAAAATTATTGATTATTTAAATTATAATAATAAAATTAAAAATGAAAAAGCTGATGTTATTCAAATATTAAGTGATAATGATTCATCAATTACTGTTAGGCCTAGTGGTACTGAACCAAAAATAAAATTTTATTTCAGCTTAAATTCTAAAAAGTTGAACCATAAAAAAATGGAAGAACTAATCGATAAAGAAATTGATATAATAAAAAAAAAATATGTCTAATAAAGAATTAAAAAAATCAATCATCTGGGTTAAGCTCCAAAAACATTTTAATAAAAATAAAAAAATATCACTAAATAGTTTATTTAAAAATGATAAAAATAGATTTAAAAATTTTTCAATAATTAAAAATGATTTTTTAGTTGACTTTTCAAAAAATCATTTAACAAACAAAACGTTATCTCTTTTTAAAAAATTATTTGAAGAAAGAAATCTAAAAGTAGGTATTAAAAATTTTTTTGAAGGCAAAAAAGTAAACTATACTGAAAACAGAGAAGCTATGCATTATCTTCTAAGAGGTACTTACATAAATAACAATCAAAAAAAATATAAAAAAGAAATAGATAAATCACTTAATAAAATAAAAGAGATTAGTGATAAAGTCAATTCAGGTAAATTAATAGGTTACACTGGAAAAAAAATAAAAAATATTATAAATGTTGGAATTGGAGGTTCAGACTTAGGACCAAAAATGGTTTGTAATGCACTAAAATTTTATTCAAATAGAAATATTAATTCTTTTTTTGTATCTAATATTGACCCAAATAATTTATCAGAGATACTTTTAAAAGTCAATCATGAAAATTCGATTTTTATTATTTCATCAAAATCATTCTCAACTATGGAAACTTTAGTTAATGCTAAATCTGCTAAGAAATGGTTTATTAAAAAATCTAAAAATTCAAAAAGTTTTGAAAAACATTTTTTCGCAGTAACTACAAATATTAATGAAGCAAATAAATTTGGTATCATAGAAGAAAATATTTTTCCTTTTTTTGATTGGGTTGGAGGAAGATATTCTTTATGGTCTCCAGTAGGATTACCAATTTCTATTCAAATAGGATTTAAAAATTTTAAAAATTTACTTCTTGGAGCTCATATAATGGATAAACATTTTTATTCAGAACCTTTCGAAAAAAATATTCCTATGATATTAGCATCGATAGGAATATGGTACAATAACTTTTTTAAATGCGAAACTCAAGCAATTTTTCCATATAATGAATACCTAAAACTATTTCCAAGTTATCTTCAACAGGCAGATATGGAAAGCAATGGAAAATCTATTTCTAAAAACAATAAAAATATTAATTATGAATCAGGACCTATAATATGGGGAGATAAAGGAACTAATGGACAACATGCATTTTTCCAACTAATTCATCAAGGAACGAAATTAGTGCCATGTGATTTTATTGGATTTGTTAAGCCCTTAAATAAAATAGATAAAAATCATGATATTTTAATATCAAATTTATTCGGGCAAACAAAAGCATTAATGCAAGGAAAAAATGAAAAAGAAGTGTTATCGTCAATAAAAAGTCAAAAAAATATAAATAAAAACACTTTAATTAAATCAAAATCATTTAAAGGTAATAAACCATCAAATACTATTTTAATAAACAAACTTACTCCTAAGACTCTGGGATCTCTTATTGCATTATATGAACATAAAATATTTGTTCAAGGATATATATGGGGAATAAATAGTTTTGATCAATGGGGAGTTGAGCTAGGAAAAGAATTAGCGAATGAAATTTTAGATAATATTAATTCAAGTATTGAAAGTGATAAGTTTGATAAATCAACTCAAGGTCTAATTAAATATTATAAAAAATTAAGTCATAAATAAACCTGCTATATTTCCAGTTAGTAATGTAGCTAATGTAGCAGCAAGAAGAGCTTTAAATCCAAGTTTGGATAAATCTTTTTGTCTTGAAGGAGCTAATGAACCTATACCACCAATTTGAATGGCAATAGAACTAAAATTAGCAAAGCCACAAAGTGCATATGAAGATATTATAATAGATTTATCAGATAATAATCCATCTGATTTCATTTGAGCTAAATCTACATAAGCAATAAACTCATTTATTACAAATTTTTGACCTAGTAAACTTCCTACTAAAGCTGATTCACTCCAACTGACACCAATCATAAATGCAAAAAATTGAAAAATTTGACCAAGTAAATATTCCATTGAAAGAGATTTGAATTGACCATTAGAAGAATTATATACAAAATCATTTAATGTTGTTATTTCACCTACATAATTTAAAAAATAATTCATCATATAAACAACAGATATAAAAACGAGTAACATTGCTGCGATGTTAAATGCAAGTTTAAGTCCATCCGAAGCACCTCTTGCTAAAGCATCAATAACATTAACTCCTAAATCATTTTTATTTAAATCAAGGTTAGTATTAATTTTATCATTTGAAGACTCTGGATAAAAAATTTTAGATAAGACAATTCCTGCTGGAGCATTCATAATAGATGCAGTTAATAAAATAGTAGCAAACTTTATACTTTCTTCAGGACTATCCCCACCAAGCAAAGCAACATATGCAGCAAATACTCCCCCAGCAATCGTTGCCATTCCACCAGTCATAAGACACATCAATTCAGAATTAGTCATATTTTTTATATAAGGTTTAACTAATAAAGGTGCCTCAGTTTGACCCAAAAAAATATTTCCGGCAGCAGCTAATGATTCTGCTCCAGATAATTTCATTGTTTTAGACATAACCCAAGCAATAGATTTCACAATAACTTGTAAAATTCCTAAGTAATATAATACAGCACTTAAACCAGAAAATAATATAACAACAGGTAAAGCATTAAAGGCAAATCCAGAAAACTCTGCATTAGGAAAAAGAAATAAAGTACCATCTTTAGAGAATCCAATTATTATCACAAAAATTTCACTAATAGATTTAAAAATATTCTCTACAAATTGAACTTTGGAAATTAAAATTGCAAAAAATATTTGTAATAATATCCCTGTTAAAACGAGTCTCCATTTTATATTTTTTTTATCACCTGAAAAAAAATAAGCAATAGAAATAATAAAAAAAATACCTAATATGAATCTAATAATATCCATTAATTTCTTTTTTTAATTTCATCGCGAATTCTAGCAGCAAATTCATAATTTTCATCTTTTATTGATGTATCTAAAGAATTATTAAGTTCTAAAATTGACATATCACCTAATGTATTTACTTTTGACTTTTTATCTACTTGTTTATCAACATTAACTTCGTCAAATAAAATTCCAGCATCTTTCATCACTTTATCATTAGTAAAAACATCAACTCCAAATCTAATTGCAATTGCAATTGCATCAGAAGGCCTTGCATCTATTGAAACTTTTTTATCTGAATCAGATAAAAAAATTTTTGAAAAAAATACACCTTCTTTAATATCTGTAATTATTACCTCAGTTACAAGAAAATTGAATTTAGAAGATAAAGATTTAAAGAGATCATGTGTCATTGGACGATTAGGTATGATTTTTTCTATTTCCATTGCAATAGATTGTGCTTCAAACATACCAATTATAATAGGTAATCTTCTGTCACCATCAACTTCTTTTAAAACCAACGCAAATGAACCAGATTGTGATTCAACACTTGATGATAAACCTAAAATTTCAAGTTTTATTTTTTTCATTTAAAATTATTTTAAAGCATTAATAAACCTAGGTATGACATCAAAAGCATCTCCAATAATACCATAATCAGCATGTTTAAAAAATGGAGCATCAGCATCATTATTAATAACAACTATAATTTTAGAAGAGTTTACACCAGCTAAATGTTGAATAGCTCCCGAAATACCAATAGCAATGTAAATATTAGGTGATATTTTTAAACCTGTTTGACCAACATGTTCATGATGAGGTCTCCATCCAGCATCAGAAACTGGCTTACTACAAGCAGTTGCAGCACCTAACTCTTTGGCTAATTCTTCTATCATTTTCCAATTTTCTGGTCCTTTTAAACCTCTTCCTGCAGAAATAACAATATCAGCATCATTTAATAAAATATCTCCTTCAATTTTTTCTTTATTAATAGAAAATACTCTATCAGAGGATGAGTTAATAGTTTTATATGAGATTTCCTTAATTTGAACAGATTTATTAAATGAAGAAATTTTAATAATATTTTTATTCAAAACAAAAATACAATTGTCTGAATTGATTTCTACATTGGATTCAGCTTTACCAGAAAATATTAAACTTTTTATACAAATTTTGTTTTCAAATTTGGGAACCGAAACCACATTAGTAACCAAAGGAAAATTTAATTCAACAGATAAATTAGATGAAACTTTTAAAAAGTGATTTGATTTTGGAAAAACAATAAAATTAATTTTAAAATCTTTAATAGAAGTTATAATAGAATTAAAAGAATTTTTTTCAGTAAAGGATCCAGAAAACTTAAAGTATGTAGATAAACCAAAAATACCTAAAGACTTTAAGTTATCACCATCTATATTAGAATCTGAAATTCCATATACATTATCATTTATACTATTCGCATAGTTTAATGCTTGTTTAGATGTTTCTTTTAAACTACCATTACTAAACTCTAAAAAAACTAATACTGACATGTCATAAATTTTTTAACTTTAATTCTTTAATTAATTCATTAATATTATTTTCATCAATGATTTTTATATTTTCTTTTTTCTCTGGTATAATAAATTTTGAAAAATTAACTTTAGATTCATCAGCAAATGATTCTATAACCTTTAAAGGTTTTATTCTTGCATTCATAATTCCTCTCATATTAGGAATTTTCCATTCTGCTATTGGTTCTTGACATCCTAAAATAGCAGGTAAAACAACTTCTAATGTTTCAATTCCATCATCTATCTCTTTCTTAATTAAAATTTTTTGATCTTTAAGATTTAAATTCAATTCTGTAACAGGTGATAATGAAGGAATATTTAAAATTGATCCAGTTAAGTAATGGACCTGAGCGGAATTAAAATCAATAGACTCTTTACCCATTAATATCAAATCAAAATTATTCTCTTTTATAAAACTTGCAATTTGATTTGCTACATGCAAAGAATTATTAGGAAAAATATTAATTCTAAATGCATCATCAGCTCCTACTGCTAATGCTTTTCTTAAAAGAGGATCATTATTTGCTAAACCAACATTTAATACAGAAATATGAATGGAATTATCTTTTTCTTTGAGCTCAACTGCCCTAGCTAAAGCATAATCTTCATATGGACCTACAATATATTGGACTCCTTCTGAATTAAATTTAGTATCATTATCCGTAAAGGATATTTTAGAAGTAGTATCAGGGACACAGGATATACATATTAAAATATTCATAGTATATTAAAAAGGATCATTATTTGCTTTACTTTGAAATTTACTAACTTCATTAGTATCTAAAGAAGAAGCATCAGCAAATTTAGCATATCTCTCAATAAACTTAAGTTTAATCTTACCTGTTGGACCATTCCTATTTTTTCTTAATAAAATTTCAGCAACTCCAGCAGTTAAATTACCATCTTCATCCTCTGTAATATCATATCTATCAGCTCTATAAACAAATAAAACCATATCTGCATCTTGTTCAATTGAACCTGATTCTCTTAAATCAGATAAAACAGGTCTTTTATCTCCTCCCCTAGTTTCAACTGCTCTACTTAATTGTGAAAGAGCTATTACGGGAATATTTAATTCTTTAGCTACAGCTTTAAGAGATCTAGAAATGGATGCTATTTCTTGTTCTCTATTTCCAGAAGATTTTCCATATTCACCAGACATCAATTGTAGATAATCTACAACAATACATTGTATATCATGTTGAGATTTTAACCTCCTAGACTTTGCTCTTAATTCTAAAATACTTAAAGCTGGAGTATCATCTATAAAAATTTTTGCTTTATTTAATTGATCTGTTTTATGAAGTAATTGCTGCCACTCATAATCTTTTAAATTTCCTTTTTTTATTTTATCACTATCTAGTTCTGCTTCTGCAGAAATTAAACGATTGACTATTTGTAAAGAAGACATTTCTAACGAAAAAATTGCCATAGGCATATCATGATCAATTGCTGCATTTCTAATCATTGATAATACAAGAGCTGTTTTACCCATTGAAGGTCTTCCAGCAATAATAACTAAATCTGAAGGCTGCCATCCAGAAGTTATATTGTCTAAGTCAATTAGACCAGAAGGAACACCCGTTATACCATCTTTTTTTGTTTTTTTTGTTTCAAGTTCATGAATTGCCACCTTCATAAGGTTTTTAACCTGATCATAATTTTTTCTAATATGAGATTCAGAAATATCAAATAAAGATTGTTCAGTAGAATCTAATAAATCAAAAACATCAGTAGTATCTTCATATGCATCTTTTTGAACTTCACCCGAAACTTCTATTAATTGTCTTTTAATGGATTGTTCTAAAATTATTCTAGAATGAAATTCTATATTTGATGCGGAATTTACTCTTGTCGTAAGTTGAGATACATAATAAGAACCACCTACAAAATCTAGTTTTCCATTTTTCTTCAGCTGATTAGTCACGGTTAATAAATCAACAGGTTCAGAATTATTAAATAAATCTATAATTGCTTGATATATTTCTTTGTGTGAATCTTTATAAAAATTATTTGGTTTAAGTATATCAATAACATCAGTTAATGCTTGCTTCTCAATCATCAAAGCACCAAGAACTGATTGCTCTAAATCAAGTGCTTGAGGAGGAAGTTTTCCAAGATCATATTTTTGAGATAATGATGAGTTTTCCCTAGTAGTTCTAGATAATATTTTAGGATTATTTTTCAATTCTTTATTATTTAAACAAACCTAATTAAAATATAAATTTGAAAGAAAAATTATAATTATAATTATCCATATATTATCAACAAAAAGAAAGTATTAATAATAATTTGCATGAATATTAATTATATATAATTTTGAATGAGGTGCAAAAAACTAATCCAAAAAAAATTCATTTAATTTCTATAGGTGGAAGTATTATGCATGATTTGGCAATAAACCTTAAAACCACAGGAAATATTATAACAGGAAGTGATGATAAAATTTATAATCCTGCAAAAAAAAATCTAAAAACATATAATATTCTACCTGATAAAATTGGATATTTTAAAAATAACATAAATAAAAATATAGATTATGTTATTGCTGGGATGCATACAAAAAAAAATAATGTTGAGTTAAAGGAAGCAAAAAAGTTAAATATTCCAATATTATCATATCCAGAATTTATCCAAAATTTATCAATCAATAAACAAAGAATCGTAATAGCAGGAAGTCATGGAAAAACAACTATAACATCTATTATAATGCATATACTTAAATTTTATAATAAAAAATTTGATTATCTAATTGGTGGAAAAGTAAATGGATTTAAAAGAAATGTAAAACTTAGTAGCAACCCTATCATTATCTTAGAAGGAGATGAATATTTGACCAGTCCATTTGACAAAAAACCGAAATTCTTAAATTATAATCATCATATAGTATTAATTAATGGGATTGAGTGGGATCATTTTAATGTATTTAAAACATTTAAAATATATCTAAAACAATTTGAAAAACTTATAGAATCTACACCGAAAGCTGGAGAAATCATTTATTATGAAAATGACAAAAACATTTTAAAAATTTTAAATAAATATAAAAAAGAAGATGTTACTCATACATCATATAATGAATTACCATTTAAAATAAAATACAATAAAACATATTTAGAATATGAAGGAAAACAAGTGCCAATTAAAATATTTGGCAGACATAATATGCAAAATTTAGCTGGAGCTAAAAAAATTTTAAATAATTTAGGCATATCAAATAAATTATTTTTTAGAGCAATAAAAACATTCAAGCTTCCAAATCAAAGACTTGAAATTTTATATAATAAAAATAATAGAAAAGTATTTAAGGATTTTGCACATTCACCTTCAAAATTAAAATCAACAATTAATGCTGTAAAAAAACAATATAATAATAAGTTATTAAGTATTTATGAATTACATAGTTCTAGTAGTTTAAATAAAGATTTTTTACCAACCTATAGTAATTCAACTATTGAATCAGACAATACATTTATTTATATATCAGACAAAATATTATTAGAACAAAATATAGAAAAAATATCAACTTTAGATATAAAAAAATATTTTAATTCTTCCAGTTTAAAGGTATGTAGAAATAAAAAGAAATTATTACAAAATATTTCTAATGTTAAATTTAAAAATCATAATTTCCTTTTTATGTCTTCAGGAAATTTTGATCAGTTTTCTTTCAAAGATTTCTTAAAAAAAATTAAATGAATCTAAAAAACCCTTTAGTGATTATAGATTTAGAAACTACAGGTTTAGATATCATAAATGATAGAATAATAGAAATATCAATGATTAAAATTGATATAAATAATAAAGAAACTAATAAAACAATTAGAATAAATCCTGAAATTCCAATTTCAAAAGAAAGTAGTTTAATACATGGTCTTTATTATGAAGATATTAAAAATTGTATAACATTTAAGAATACTGCAAATGAAATTTTTGAATTTATAAAAAAATGTGATATCGGTGGTTTTAATGTATTGAAATTTGATCTTCCAATGTTAATAGAGGAATTTCTTCGATGTGATATTAAATTATCAATACAAAATATTAAAATTATTGACGCTCAAAGAATTTATCATTTAATGGAAAAAAGGAATTTAAGCTCAGCATATAAGTTTTATTGTAATAAAGAACTAAAAAATGCTCATAATTCATACTATGATACACTAGCTACATATGAGGTTATAAAAGGTCAAATCAAAAAATATAATGGTAAAGAGGTAATTGATAATAAAGGAAATATTTTAGGTAAAATATCAAATGATATAGATTCAATTGGTTCGATAATAGATAATAACATTGTTGATTTAGCAGGAAGAATAATTAAAAATAGTGATAATATTGATGTTTTTAATTTTGGAAAATTTAAAAATAAAAGTGTTAATTCAGTCTTCAAAAGCAATCCTGAATATTATCATTGGATAATGAAAAGTAGCTTTCCATTAAATACAAAAGAAATTTTTACAAAAATTAAATCAAAAGGAATCAGTTAAAAAAAATAGTAATATCCCTTTTTAATTTCTCATTAATTTCTATTTTGATTCTTATGTTTTTATTTGGAATTATTTCTTTAGCAATTTCTGGCCATTCAATCAGACAAATATTTTTAGAATAAACATACTCATCAAAACCAATTTCTATTAACTCTTCAACTGATTTTACTCTATATAAATCAAAATGATATATTAATAAATTATCTTTTAAGATATATTCATTGACCAATGAAAAAGTAGGACTTAATACATTATCTAAAACACCAAGATTTTTACATAAAGTTTGAATAAAAGTAGTTTTACCTGAACCCATATTTCCATCTAATAAAATAATGTTTGATTTTTTATTTTTAATTAAATAATCAGAAACCTTACTATAATCTTTAATTTCTAAATTTTCAAATCTCATTATTAATTTTTTTTAGGTTCCAACTCTATATAAGGAATTATTATTTCTTCCATAGATATTCCTCCATGTTGAAAACTATCCTTAAAATTTTTAACATGATAATTGTAATCTTTAGGATATATTAAATATTGATTTTCTCTGGTAAAGACATATGAAGTACTAATGTTTTCTTGAGGTAACATGAATTTTTCAGGGTTTTTACAAACAAACAAATCATCATTATTAAAATTTAAATTTTTTCCACTTTTAAATCTCAAATTAGAGTTAGTATTTTTATCACCTACTATTTTAATTGGTTTATTCACTTTTACTGTACCATGATCTGTTGTAATTATTACTTTAACATCATTTTTTGATAAAAAATTCAAAACTTTATTTAATGGTGAATTTATAAACCATGAAGTTGTTAATGATCTATAAGACTTTTCATCATATGCTAAATTTTTAAAAAGTTTCATTTCAGATCTTGCATGAGAAAGCATATCAATAAAATTAAAAACCATAGAATTTAGATTATAATCTAAAAAATTAGGAAGTTTTTTAAGCATTTTTACTCCATCATCATAATGAACTATTTTAGTATAAGAATGTTTAATATCAAAACCCTCTCTTTTAAGGTTTCTATCTAATAATTCAAACTCATAATTGTTCATTCCATGCTCACTTTTATTCCAAATATCAGATTCTATTTTTGAAATATCAAGAGGTAATAAACTAGAGAAAATTGAATTTCTTGCATATTCTGTTGTTGTTGGTAAAATTGAACAATATGGTTTTTCTTTTTTAATATAAAATAAATTCGAAATATATTCTTCAATTACTTTCCATTGATCATAACGAAAATTATCAATTAAAATAAAAAAAACTGGCTTATCGTTTAAATTAGGAAAAACAAGATTTTTCATAATATCTTGAGACATTATTGGCCTTTCAATTTTAGAATTCATCCAATCTTGATAAGATTCAATAATAAAATCACAGAATCTTTTATTAGCATCTTTTCTCTGACTTTTAAAAATCTCTTCATAGTCATTATCTATTAATTTTTCAAAATCCAACTGCCATTTAATTAAATTTTTATAAATCTCCACCCAAGATTGAAATGAGTTTCTAGAATTAATATTATTTGATAATTCATTAAAAAAATTCGTATAATTTGACTTTAAATTCTGATTTATTATTATTTTATTTTCTAACACTTTTTTAACAGATATTAATATTTGATTAGGGTTTAAAGGTTTAATTAAATAATCACTTATTTCAGAAGCAATTGCTTCGTTCATAATATCTTCTGCTTCATTCTTAGTTATCATTATGATAGGCGTACTTGAAGAAATTTTTTTTATATCGGATATTAAACTAAGGCCAGTTTTACCTGGCATATTTTCATCAATTAATATTAAATCATATTCATTATTTGATTTTATAAAATTTAATAATGAATAAGGGTCATTAAAAGTGATGACTTTATAATTTTTTTCTTCTAAAAATAGAACATAAGGCTTTAGTAAATCTATTTCATCATCTACCCATAAAATATTATATCTTTGTGTTGTCATTTTGTTATTCAAATAAAATCAAAATTAATTTAAGTATATAATGAATAATATTGAGCTTAAAGTTAAAAAGATTGCTGATATTTTTGATGGAGAAATAATAGGTAATAATAAGATTACTATAAAAGGAGTAGGAAGTATTGAAAATGCCAAAAAAGGAGATATTACATTTTTAAGTAATAATAAATATTTAGATTATTTAGAAAAAACAAAAGCATCAGTTGTTATAGTTGATAAATCCATTGATATACCTAAAAATAATAAATCAACTATTATAAAGGTAAAAAACGCATATACATCTTTTGCTCTATTATTATCTCAATTAGATAAAAATAAAGTAGCTAATAAAAAAGGAATAGAGAATCCATCATTTATTAATAGTGAATCAAAAATTAAAAAAAATTGTTATATAGGAGCTTTTACTTATATAGATAAAAATGTGATATTGAATGAAAATATTAAGATTTTCCCTAATTGTTTCATAGGTGAAAATACAAAAATAGGATCAAATACTATAATATATCCAGGTGTAAAAATATACCCAAATACAAATATTGGAAAAAATTGCATCATCCATTCAAATTCTGTCATTGGCTCAGATGGATTTGGTTTTGCTCCAAAAGAAAATGGTGAATTTATTACAATACCTCAATTAGGTAATGTTATTATTAAAGATAATGTTAGTATTGGCTCTAATACAGTTATAGATAAAGCAACTATGGAATCAACAATTATTGAAAGTGGAGTAAAGTTAGAT
>Ga0209035_10000083_pt1 | contig 33492 bp, 51 predicted proteins | sample MarorgKNORR_S2LV_6_FD_188220 | JGI IMG/M metagenome (GOLD analysis project Ga0209035, IMG submission 188220) | Marine microbial communities from the Southern Atlantic Ocean, analyzing organic carbon cycling - AAIW_A/KNORR_S2/LV (SPAdes) (version 2) | ecosystem: Environmental > Aquatic > Marine... | reverse complement strand
CTGCTGTGAACAGCTTGGCTTGATCTTCAACGGTACGCAAGCCACCACTAGAAGGAATACCAAAATCAATAATACTGATCTGAATTGCACGATTTGATATTTCTATTAGCCTAGGGTCTACGCCAGCGCGGTTATTAAGTGAGTTTTGTCCTAGCTTAAACATTCTAGCCTCGCAACATGTAGGCAATGCCACTCACTGCTGCTGCAATGACTATACGGATAAACCATTCATTATTATTAGCCTTATTCGTAGTAGTTAGCGTCACCTTTTCGACTGCATCCAAGCGCCCTGAGTGTTTGTTCAGTCTATCGTCATGGTGGTCTAAACGCGATGCCACCGCAACATGCTTTTCTTCAATTCGAGCTAACGCTGTCACTACTGTTGCCATATCGTCAACTTTCCCTGTTAGGCGGTCAATGCTTTTCTCTATTCTGTCTAGTCGTTGTTCTGACATTATTCCATTACCATGCGTGTTAGTTAGTCTGATTATATCAGGATTTAAGTTAATTGACCTATGCCAACTTTGTGGCGCTGAATTTCACCATGCGCACCATCGAACACAATGCAAGACATTGAGCGTTTAGCGCCGTAGCCAGAATCAGAATGCCATCCATCAGCAGGGGCCAATGTGTTAAACGATTCAAATACCATACCTCCAATCTCTTTGGCTGTCTGGTGGTGTATATGCCCCATCAAGCAATATCGATGATTAGTACCGCCCCACTCTTTCGGCATAGTGCGCGTAAAGTATTCATAAACGGACTGAGGCTTCATTCTATCGCCGTGGTGTGACGTAATCAGCACATTATTAAACTGGTGCGACATGAACTTGTTCACATTATCTAACACGGTAACGCGAGGTTCATCACTATAGAATACCTTGAGCATTTCATTAATCACAATAGCCACATCGCCGTTATGGTTGCCGCGGGTCATCATTAAGACAACCTCGTTATGCGCTTCAAGCATCATATTAATGGCGTGACGGTATATCCTTACAGACGCTGAAATAGCTTCTGCAAAGTGACCATCTGTCTCAACAGGGGTGCCGCCTACTGTAGTTCCTGCTGCGTTATTAGCGTGCATGAAATCACCCACATCAACCAGCATTCCAGTGTGACTGTAGCCACCTGCTTTAATAAGCTTTTCAATCGCTTCTAAGGTAACTCGTTCTGCTATCTCTAGGTTCCAATCACCTGCCCCACGATTGCGGGATTCATTCACCCACATACCTATATGGGCATCACCAATAACATACGCTGTAAGCTGTTTCGGTATATGCTCAACTGTCGTATGTTTGCACGGGATATACTTAGGTAGTTCTTCAATTAGACCATCAGCAAACGCTTGTAATGCGGCTTCTTGGCTTTCTTTCTTGACATCAGTCTTAACCCATTGGCGAATAGGTTTGCCGTCCTCATCGTAGAAGGTTGATACCCCTTTAACTATATGGGTATCTGGTGCCGTGTGAGTCATGTTATGATCTGGCGACCAGCCCTGCTTAGAGGCGTTTTGCTTGGCTCGCTTTAAAGTCCGCTCTAACCCACGCTTATCTATATTAAGCGCTCTTGCTGCTTTGCTTTGTGATCCGTGTTCTATTACTGCGTCTATAATTTCTAATTGTCGTGGGGTAGCCCACTCTTTAAGTGACTGCAAATCCATTTTAAAACCTCTATCCGATCTTAGTAAGTGCCTTCCCAGACGCGTAGCTTGTCAAAATCACCTGACATCATCTTGCGCTTAACTACTTCGCCGCGAGCAGGATCATCCCAGCCAATACCAGCCTCTTTAAGCCACTCGCCTAATAGGGCGGCATCTAGCACACCTACAAGCCTAGACTCGCCAAACTCAGCATTACCGTTCTGCCTCAGTGCTTCTGCTTGCTGTAGCATAGGGTTCCAATTCTGCTTCTTAATATGGATGAGCTTATCGCCATCCTCTACCCACTGCTCTGATACCTTAGCCATTTAATCAGCCTTCTTTTTAGTAGCCGCCTTTTTCTTAGGCGTTACTTTAATTCGTGGTGAGCCGTAGCCCTCATCCATCTTATTGATAATATCTACAATAGACCTATCAACTTCACCCTTCCAGCCAGCAAAGCGCATCTCATCTAGCATGATGTTACTGCACAATACTTCAATCTTTACTTTAGTCATCATTCTCTCCAAACAAAAAAGGGAAGCCGAAGCCTCCCCTTATATTAGCATATTAAGCTATTGACTACGAAGTAGAGCAGTCTGCAATTAAGCCTAGTGCTTTTTCGTTGCGTACTACAAGAGTACACTCAGAAACAACTTGACGCTTCTCGTTGTCGCCAGTCTTAGCAAGTGCTTCGTTCTTCATTGGACGTAGCTGAGCTAGTGCAAGCTTGTCTTTCTCAACGATGAACACATCACGGCTACGGTTTTCACGAGCTGGGATGAAGTCTACAGAACCCCAAGGAGTAACGTAAACATTGATCAAGTTATCAACTTGGCCTACAGCACCAGTAGAACGCTGGTTGTTGTTACCAGTAAAGCCTAGGGCGATATTCATCTGGAACGCAGACAAGATAACACAATCAGGCTTACCACCTTCCTGCCAGATTTCCTGCATGGTTAGGTCGAAGTCAGCTTGAGTGAAGGCAGTTTGTGTGCCGTCAGTACGAGCGTCAGTGCCGTCACCAGTAGGGTTTGCACCACCAGAACCAACGTTGTTCACGTTAGTAGTCAACCAAGCGCCAAGGCCAGCCATTTCACGGGCTGTGGTAGAGTTGCCAGCTACACGAGCGTTGTTGTCCATGATTGCTTTTTCGGTATCAAGCTTCTGCTCTTGACCGACTTTAACTACTTGGTAAGACATTTCCTTACCACGACCAGCTTTATCAAGACCTGAGTCAGTACCAGCGGTAACAACTGCGTTCTTGAAGATTTGCGTGTAGTTGCCTAGACGCGAAGTAGCTGCACGAGATTCAGCAGCAGTGTCATCGCCTTCAATGTGTGCGTTAGCGGCACTGGCACGAAGTGTATCTGTCTGCCACTCATGTAGAGTGTTAGTAGCACTTACCTTAGCAATAGAGCTAAGTAATGGGGTTTCTTCTTGAGATACATTCCAAATTACATTTGAAAGATCTTCACGGATGCCTTTAGCATCATACGAATCGAAGGTATTAGTTGGTTGAGTCATTTTGACTTCTCCTAAAATTTAACTAAACAATAATGCAGCCGCATCTTTTGCGCTGCCTGACTTTCTTAATTGTGACATCTGCTTCTTGCGTGTCTTAGCTGCCGAATCAGGTTGCTTCTTAACACCCGCTTTAATCAGTGGCTTGGCTTTCTTGAGCTTGGCTTCTGCCGTACCCTTTCCTGCCATTAACCGATCATACATCATGGCCTTGTGTAGAACTTTCATAGCTCGTGCGTCTGAGATCCCACCGATTTCTTCGGCTGAATAACCCTCTGTCACACCCTGCTTGACTAAGGCTTCCTTTAGCTTGGGTGCTTTAGTAGCATCACCTAGTGCTGGGATGGCGTTAGTTAGTTCTGTCATTTGCTCTTGCAAGTAAGCTTGATGGGCTTGTCCTTGCGCCTGCTGCATGGCCTGTTGTTGCTGTGCAATCTGCTGTCGCTGGGTCTGATACTGTCCCATCTCTTCACGGTAGGTTGCCTCTGCTTCGATATACCCTAATGGGTCATCTCCTAGAAGCTCCTTAGAAGGTGGAGTGGGCTGTTTCATTACTCCCTGCTGCTGAACCTGCTGCATAAGCTGATCGAGCTGTGTACGCTGCTGATTTAACGCACTAAACGCTTCCTCTGCCTGCTTACGTTGCTCCGCTGCCTGCTTCATGCCCTTTTGAATATAAGATTGGCCAGAATAGTCTCGCTTTAGATCATCAAGGGTTACTTCAACATCTTCACCATCAACTTTGATAGAGAACGTCTCAGGCCCAACTTGATCGGCAATTTCTTCGTCCGATTCTAAATACTCTTCACCATCGTCTTCGTCATCATCTTCGGATTCTGCATATTCTGCGTCATCATCGTAAGATTCATCGTCAACTTCGGCTTCTTCAACCTCCGCTTCCTCCACATCGTCCGTATAAGACTCGGTAGTTTCTACTTCGGCTGTCTCTGACTCCACTGGAGCCATTAACGCTTCAACTGCGCTCTCAACGCTTTGGTTAGTCGTTTCCACGGTGCTATCCTTTATTTGCTGCGTTTGTCTTGCATAACCTCTTTAGTGATTGCTCGCTTTAGAATATGCTCAAACTCGTTTAATGCCCTCGTCATAGCGTGGGCTTCTTCTCTAACCTCGGTATCACCCTTGGCAGAACTTAGGAACTTTTTAACTTGTTCCTGTCGGATTATATCAAATACTGTCGTAAATGTATCATTATTGATCAAATACTCTGCATCTGAGCGCCTGATCATAGGAAGTTACCCATAGCATCACGCGGAGCCTGTTGCATTGCTTGCACCCTAGCTACGTCTACTGAGGAACCATACTGGCCTAAGATTTGAGCTGCCTGAATCAATAGATCCTGATTCATCTTATCTCGATCTAGGTCGGTAGAGGCTTGTAGCTCACGGTACTTCAACTGTAAATCAGCTAAGTCCTGACCTTGCTTATTCTGCATCTCTGCACCCTTAACCTGCATATCTGCCTGCATCTTGATCTGATCAGCCTGCATCTTGCCTTGCATTCTCATCTGGTCACTTTGCATTCTAGCTTGTGCCTTGATCTGCTCGGCCTGAATTAGAGCCTGTGCCATTGGGTCGCCCTGCTCGCCTGCTTGTGCTGCCTGCTCTGCCTGTTGAGCCATTAACTGCTGTTCAGTCTCAGGGTTCATAGGAGCATAGTAGCGATCTACGTTACGAATACCACTAAGGGCTAACGTATCAGCTAAGGTATTGCGCATCTGCGTCATAGTTACAAGGCCGTTATTAGGGCCGTACGACTGCCAGATAGACTGCTGAGTTTGGAAGGTTTGCATTAATGCTGCTACCTTAGCGCCCTCTTGGCCTGTACCTAGACCTACGTTAATCTCCATATCCATGTCAGCATCCCATACACTAGGGTTAACTGGTACGAATTGACCACTCAGACGCATCATCTGCTCGTCTGGGGAGTTTTTGATGGCAGTGTGTAGCATTAGTTGGAATAAGCGCTTCATGCCCTCAGCGAGGTTTCTAGCCATTACTTCAATCTGACCTGCACCTGCTTGTGCCGTTAGTGCTGCCGCTGTAGCTGTGGTGTTCTGTAGAGCATCAGGATCTAGGCCCATAGACGCCTTAGTAATACCTGTCTTCTCTTCCACTAGCATATCTAAATACTGCAATGCTGGTAGCGTAGAGCCAGCGACAAACGGAACCGTTAACGGATTAACTGAGCCAATCTGCTCGGATCGAATTACTGCACCAATCTCGTTATTAAGCACATCGTCCATCTCAACCATATCCTCATTTACTTCAAGGCGTGGGTTGTTGGTGAGTGCTACGTTATCTAGGATGCCGCGTAGTACGCTGGTCGTAGTGTCTTGGTCGTGCATAACCAACTCAGCCAACGAGCGCCCGTAGAATGCGTGCGGCTCAGGGTCAACATGGAAGTCAGCAAACGGAACCTTATCCCAAGGCTCCATCTCTAATACTTCGTAGTTAGTGCCACCACATACAAACTTGTGCAATGTAGGTACGCCATCGCCCTCAACGTCAATGCGCATATAGGCTTCTGTTACGATAACTACACGCATAGAAGGATCGTTAGCCAAGCCCTCAGTAGTGTCGATAGACTCGCCAAAGCGTAGGATCTTCTCTTCTTCACCGCTTAACGTATCATCATCAAGGCCACCTAGGTCATCAACCACGTCTTGGTCATAACCCATAGCGATTAGGTCGCCTGCTCGCTTCTCTGTACGGTGACATACGATATAAGCATCATCAATGGTCTTAGCAGATCCATCAATAAAGAACTCTTCTGGCGGGATATTCTCCACCATCATCTCGCCTTCTTCACGCTTATGAGACACGACCATAGAGTGTACGTTACTAGACATTTCCATGCCCATCTCGTCCATCTCCATAACCATCTCTTGGCTATGCTCTACGACTTCAACATCGTCATCAGCCAGTAAAACCTGCACTTCATCGTCAGTTAGGTTATCGTAAGTGTAGCTAGTGGCAATGGTCTTATCTTCCCACCACACCTTCGCTAAACCAACCTTCTTAACGAGAGCGTCATGGATAGCGTTATTGAGTACGTTGTAACCACCAACCTTGTTAAACACCCAGTGAGTGTAGGCGGTAGCTTGTTCAGCCTGTGCTACGTCTTCTGGGCCGCGTGGTGTAAACTCTACGAACTTATCATTCGACATAAACACACGCATTAGGCTAGGCTTGGCACCTCGTACAACATCACGAACCTTAGTGGATACGACCTTACTACGGCCTTCCTCATGCTCTAGGTCTACTTGACCATCAAAGTAGCGTTGAGCGCGTTCACGCTGACGGCTAATGTCACTATCAACGTAGTCGATGGCAGCTTGTATGGCTGATTTGATTGCGCTCTGAATATCTTGTTCTGTCATTGCTTCTGGCATACCCGTTACTCTCTTATGCTTTCTAATAGACCGCCTGTGGTGTTAGCACCAAATGCACCACCAACCCTAGCCGATCCTTGCGCTGTAGCGCCTATAGTAACATTAACTGCATCTCGCATCTTATTAATAAGGGTAGCAAAGGCCGTTTCATCGTTAAGCGCCGCTGATACAGCTTTAGGGTCAGTGCTAAGTAAAATATCAACAACCTTCTTTTTCTCGGCATCTGAAACCTGCAATCCCATGCCCTTAATAACTCTTCCAGCTATGCGTGCTGCTGCCATTGGTGCGGATGGCCCCATTAGACCACCTAAGTCATCCATCATGCCTTCACCAATACGCGCTGCTGCTGCTTGAGTACCTTGAGTTGCTGATTGACCTGTAACAAAGTCTGCGGCCTCTCTAGCACCTTTAGCTACATCGACCTTGTGTAATAAATCATCTATCGAATCTTCTGGAAAGAGTGCTAGTAGTAGCTGTCGCTCCTTACTGTCATCTCTATTTAGGTTCTTTATAAACGAAGTCTTGCCGCCAGATTGAGAGATTTGCTTCTTAAATGACGCAAGAACTCCAGACCTTAGAGCATCCAATGCTTCTGGATTTTTAGCCATAAGGTCATCAATGTATATAGCAGCTTCATCAGGAGACTTGCTCTTTAGTTTCTTACCAGCTTCAAACGCTTCTTCCTTGGCGAAGGTTGACGCTGATTTAGCCCTTATTTCAGACATACCTTCTACATTGGCGTCAATCACTTTACGCAAATCCCCCTGAACACCAAACGCATCAGCCGCATTGCGCTTAGTTGCAGTCTTCTCGGCTAGACTTTGTGCCACCTGACCTGCACTAGACATAATAGATTCCGCCTGAGCCTGCGTGATATTAGGCGACAAAATAACATCGCCGTTCTTATCAATCTTGTATAAGTCCTTAACGCCCGTCCTTAATTGCACACCTTGAGCCGCAATCTTAATTGCTTCTGGCATCCTCTTGGCGGTATCTCGCAAGGCGTAAAGAACCTCTCCTGTGGCTGGTGCTGTCTGATAGGGTTTTCGTGCTACAGTCTCTAAAGCACGTTCACCAGCAATAATCTCACTCATGCCTCGCTCTAGGTTAGGGTTTTGTATATTTGTCATACCGCCATGCGTCTGCGCTATTACCTCATCCTGCTTCTGCGCTGCTCGCGCTGGCAATTCAGTCTTTAAACGAGCGCCTTGTACACCACCCTGATTAGCATACGCCTTAATGGTAGCTTGTAATGTTTTATTCTCAGCCATAATACGACCGCTAGCAACATCATCAATAATCTCTTCTGCTGTTTTTCCAGTCTCTCGCACAAGTCTAGCTAGCTCAGTCTCAACAGCCTTAGCGCCGCCCTTACCAAAAGTCCTTCGGGCAACATCAGCAATCACAGAAGCACCAGCCTTTAAGCCTTCACCGCCAGCACCACCAGCAAGTCCAGTCACGGCGCCAGTTATAGCGCCACCACCAGCCCTTGCAAATCTATCAGCTACATCGCCTTCGCCTGTACCAAATCCATAAGCAGCACCTTCAACAGCGCCAATTTTAGCGCCTTGTCCCATTGCTGGCAGCACACCCTTCGCAATAGCTTCACCAGTTTTACCGCCAAACTTCTTGGCACCTTTAGCAATCACATCACCTGCAACCTTAGCAACCTTGTCGATCTTGGTAGTGTTAGCGAACTGAGCTATCTTGGCTAACGCTGGGAACATCCTAGCGCCTTGAGCAGCAGCAGCAGCGCCGCCTGTGAATATCGAGGCAATGATAGTTGGTACAGCAGCGCCGCCAATCTCATAAGCAAGCGCCTCCATTGGGGAGCCTTCTTGATAGTCGTGTAGCTTACCCCTTACATCTGACAATTCTTCATCGTAAGATTTATCAGAGAACATGGATGAGAAAAAAGCCTCAGCTTCATCAGCTCCACCAAAGGTCAAGCCCTGCATTGCCGCGCGGAATCGTTCGGTATTCTCTGCGATATTGGCGTCTTTTTGAGCCGAGCTATTGATTGCTCCAGCTATCATTTCCTCAAATTCAGTTTCAGTCATTAGTTAGCACCTTGGATTCTTTTCATAGTTTCAATCTTCTGCGCATAGCTCATACTACCCCATACCTTTTGATCCACGCCCATAGGCACGCCAGCAGGAACCTTTAACGGAGGTAGTATTGCTGGGTCTGCAATAGGGCTACCCATATATATACTGTTATCTGGCAATCCTGCCCTAGTAGCTAAACCCTGATACCTAGCTACAGAACCCTTCGCCTCTGCTGATCTTTCGGCATACAACTCAGAAGCAGCCTTAACAATACTATGACGCATAACCTCTGACATAGAGCCTTCACCAGTGATTGCATTTTTAAGTGCCGCTTGGAATGCTGGAACCTTAGCGCCTGCATTATTAACAGCCGCCACCTCACCTTCACGGGCTACAGATCCCGGATCTAGCACCTTAGCAAAGGCTACAGCAATGGCGTAATCCGTGACTGCTGTAGGGTCTTTATAGAAGGTTAGGATATTATTGTAACCCTGCTTAATGATATTAAACTGCCCTAATTCCTTGTTTAGGTCATCGCGCATAGTGTTGATATTGCCGAGCTGCTCAGGCGTTATTTCTGGCTGTTCGGCCATATTCGAGCCTTCCAATACTCGCTTACCCGTGTCAGTGTAATAATTATACTCATCAGCGCCCTTTATAATCCTGCGCTCTTTTGGAGCCTTATTAACCTCCATAAACACCTGATTAGGTGTCATAATGCCTGACATCATAGCTTGTGCTAGATCTGGATGCTTACCCTTGAGCATATTTAGCATCTGCTTCTTCTGACTCTCTAGCTTCGTTCCTGCCAAGTCCTGTGCAGCCTTAGCCTTACGATCATCACGCAAACGACTAATATCTGCCCGCTGTGACTCATAGAAGCCTTGATCAGCGCTAGGATTCATAGTCATGCCACCGAATATCTGACTAAGCCCTAACCACTTCTCACGCTCCTTAAGAGGGTCTTCTGCTTGACTCACAGGAGTCATAATTGAATCTAAAATTCCCATCATATACCCCTTAGAATATTCCCAAGCTTTTAGCGCTTGCGCCAGCCTTCAAGTAATCCATCAAACCCATCTCTTTAGAAGCTGTAGTAGTCTGCGGAGTAGGTGAAGCACCTAATGCTGCAAGTAACGGATTTAAGCTAGCTTGTGGTGCGCCTGCAAAGCCTTGATACTGCCCTTTAGCTGCGTTAATAATCTGCTGCTGTAGTGCTTGCTGCTGTGCGCCATGTTGAGACATATCGCCTTGAATCTGTCGGCCCATACCAAAGCCCATGTTAGCTAACCCGCCTAACTGACCTGCTGCTGACATACGCTGCTGTGCGCCTGATAGCTGAGCCTGCTGGTTTTGCATCTGAGCCTGACGTGCCATCTGCTGGGCATTCTGGTAGCCACCTTGACGTAAGCCTGACGCTGTACGAGCTGCCTGATCTGCAAACGCTCGATTAGTCTCTGCCTCTGCAATGCCATGCCGTGAACCGCCAAAGGCTCCAGCAGCACCAGCTTGTGCGCCACCTACATTCTGAGCCATTAACCGACTACGCTCTAGGTCAGCCAATGACTGATCTACAACCTGAGACTCGTATGGGTTAGTGTACTGCTGCAAGTTAGCTTGGCTAGGTGCGCCAATAGCCATAGGGCTAAACTGAGTGCCCTGCATTGCCGTTTGACCTGCCTGCGTTAAGCCCTGTTGAGCCTGTTGAAATACGTTCTGACCGCCTGTTGGTGCGCCTGCCATGATCTTATCCTCGTTACTTAATTCTTAATTTAGCTTATCTACCGCCGCCGCCAGAAACGCCAGCGTAACCATTTTTAGCAGCCAATGCGTCAGCCTGACTATATCGCTTGTAAGGCTTTGGCGCTGGCGCTGGCGCTGGTGCTGCCACCTGCGAAGCTAGATAATCAGCCCTAGCTTTAGCTGCCTTCTTAGCTTTGGCTTTAGCTGCTTTAGCATCTGCTGCTTGTTTGGCTTTAAGCTTATCGGCCTTCTTCTTAGCTGCTGCCTTGGCTGCAATTTCCTTAGTCTGCTTCTCTAGAGCGTCTGCTACGCGCTTGGCTTCTGCGTTAGCTTTACGATCCGCTTCTGCCCTAGCTTTGGCTTTACGCTTAACCTCAGCTTTATTAAAAGCCTCTTCCTCATCCAACTGAGCCTGTATTATGGCCTCTGCCTTAGCTTTGGCTGTTTTCTTCGCCTGAGCTGCTTGGTAGTCTGCCTTATCCTTGGCTACCTTCTTAGCTTTAGCTTTAGCTGCTTTAGCATCAGCGGCCTGCTTAGTTGCTATAGAGGGGTCAATACTAGGAGTAGCCTCACTCAATATGCCTGTAGCATACGGTTTTGCCGTAGCACTAAGGCTCAAATCTTCTTCCACGCCCATTGGGAATGAAGTATCAGGAGCCGCAGTCACCATCTCTGGAGCAGGTGTAGCGGCTTCACTAAAACCCCATAAGTTAGGGTCGTTGTAATCATCATCGTAACCCCAATCACCTGCTGGAGCGCTTGGAGGCTCAGGTTCAGCTCGTCCACCACCTATATGGTCATCCCAGTTGAACTCTATATCGTCAGTAGCGCCACTAATTGTGTTGCCCGTTAGTTCAGTGTGGATCTTGCCATATATTGTATCATCAAGACCCTGCCTAAACTTATCACCAAGCGTTTCCTCAGCAGAAGGTAATCCATGCGCCAAGGTATACGCCTCAAACTCAGGGCCGCTTAGGCTCTCAGTTTGCAAGCCTGTTAACTCACCGCCCTGCCAGTAGCCAGTACCACCATCGGGTGCAGGAGTGTAGTCTGGAGCACCGCCACCACCACCGCCTACCACTGCACCACCACCACTAATCATGCTGGCAGTTTGGGCTGGGGTAGCTCGGTAGTCACGGCCTGTCATCTCACCTGTAATAGGGTCGATAAACATGCCTGTAATGGCTTCGTACTGGGCTGGGCGATTAGCCTGTAGAGCGTCAACAGATTGCTGGTACAAGGGCGCGCTTGAGTAGCCCATTAAACCGCCTGCAAACTCCTGAGCCTGTGGCATACCCGCCATAGCATCAAAGCCTTGTGGAGCTAATCCAAAGGCACTTGCTGCGCCTCCAGTAGCTTGCATGGCTTGTTGCTGCATGGGTGAGAATGCTGCTACGTCAGCGCCATAGTATGGTGTATATCCGATTTGGGATACATCACGGGCCTTGTTAATATTCTCAATAGCTGCATTTTCCAACCATGCTGGAATCTCTGTAGCGCTTGAAGTTGAACCGCCTTTACCCTTACTCATACTAAAACCTCTTTTCCATTAAAACTAGCTGCTCTTTCCAACCATGTTTCTTTAATACTTTAGTCCAGCCTTTACGACCTGCCTGAGTTAATGACTCACAGCCCTGCGCTTTAGCCCATTTTATCACATCATCATGCATATCTAAAACTTGTTCTAACTCACCACCCGCTAGGAATACGTGAAGCACCTTCTTTCTAGGGTACTGCGTTATCTCAGTTACCCAGCAGCCTCGCTCAGCAGGCCATAATTGCAGCTTACCCTCTAGGATTAGAGCAGTCACATCATCGAAGTTATGAGTTGCCCCACCGTACTCTAGCGCCGCCTCAATCCAGCCCCTGCAACGCTCTAGCTCATTCATAGCTGGCGTAGGCGAGTAATATTAACAGTCACGCAAGGTGCAGCAGGAGCAAAGGCCGTAGCAGCAGAGGCGTCTAGTGTGACGCTAGTGCTATCAGCGGCATACATGGCCTCTAGGTAATCACCTGCCTGAGCGTGAAATAGTGAGGATCTTGACGCTACCATAGTGTAGTTATTGTCTGAGATGCTTGCCTTAATCGTAGAGCCTGATAAATCAGTACCATTCAATCTAGGCCAGAACCATAAATTCTTTGTGCTAGAGTTGTTTGACGTAACTTGCACAGAGAATGCAATATAGTACAAGCCTGCACGGGTGAATGTAATTCGAGACGTTGGCGTACCTACAGCCACGTCCTCATTGATAGCCGTTTCATCATAAGGAATAGCGTAAGCCGTGTTAGCTGCTGCTGGGGATTGATCTACATTGCACCTAAATAACCCATAGCCATCAGCGATAGTTAATGGCACAAACTCACCGTTAAGGGATATTGTCGGCTCTTTGTTTTCTCTATCCCATAGCAATACGCCGTCTTCTGCTGCTGATTCACCCGTTAGCTTATGACGTAGTGAGCTGCGAGTCTGGGCTAGCCACGTTGATAATCGCTGACTCCACTGCTGCCAATTCGCATTGATTAACTTTGGTGGCTGATCCAGTATGCTCATCGTCTACCACCTGCCTTAACTTCCAATCTATTAACACCAACACGCCAATCATTAGCATTAGAGCCTTCCACGCGCATCCTGATCTGTCTGCCAGTGAAACGTAAGCTAGTGGGGTTAGCCATATTAAAAGGCCCATACGTCCTCTCAACATCGTTAGGGTAGAAGCGCGTTTTAAAAGTAGCGTCCACATCACCTTGAGTCTTTTCATCAGGAATCATTTCAGTAACAGATAAGACCTGCTCACCATTACCAAGGCTAATTGGCCCTGACTCAGCAAACGGCTCTACACCATCGTAGTTAAAGCCAATCTCATGCTCGTACAATTTCTTGTCAGTAGCAGAGGCTATGATAGGCTGACGGTACACGCCCGCATCAACGCCAGAAGTTCTCGCTAGTAACCCGATAGACCATGTACGATCATTGAAGTTATAGACAACATAGCGATCATTCTCATTAGAGCCAGAAGATGGATAGAACCACCATATTTCACCATAGCTAGCATTAGATACCGCGCAAGCCTTACTGACTTGGCTGTGGTTAATGTCAGAGAACACATAGTCAGCTACATCGCAATCAATCTCTGTTACAGCACCACCAGAATAAGCATAGAATGCTCTACGGCCCATCCATAAGGCACCAACATCAACCACGGCCTTAGCCTGAGCTGAGACGATACCACATGACGTACCAACCCGCTCAATGCCGTAAACATAAGGTGGGCCACTGTAAGTAGCAACATGAGCATCAGTATCAGTGAGAATAAGCGTTTGGTTCTGAACCTTAACGCCACACTGAATCCGTCCGCTTGTCTGTAATTCTAAGTCACCTGCCTCGTTAGTAGCGGCTGGCGTCCATAGTGTATTGTTCTCACGATCTGACCATTGAACCTTGCGCGGATTACCACCTACACCAAGGGCCATTAGGAAGCGTTCTTCTGTCACTACGATAGAGCGACAACCAGTAGGAGCGTTAGCAACCACAGCAGCAGGCGTACCCGTAGCTAGTTGCCACTCGTAGATCTTACCGTCAGAACTAGAGCAAGCAACCATGTACTCACCCCAAGCATCCAAAGCCCACGTTGTAGCAGGTGTAGTCGTAGATGACTCTTGACGAGCAATACCGTAGTATTCTTGACCGTAGAATGCGTTACCGTAACCGATAGGGTTAAGCGCATCTTCATTACCAGCCGTTAAGCCAGCAGGCGTAATATCGTGTTGGATGCCACCAGACGCATAGGCGTATAGCTTATCGAAGCTACCAGCACCAATCCAGCGCTCTGAGCTATTATCAATCCAAGCGTGCAGACCACGTACCTTAGCAGCACTAGCCGTGTCACTACGAGTACGCCAACCACCGATAGGCCGCATAGTATTATCATGCCAGCGCACTAGGTTGGAATCTCTCCACCGTCCTGCTGTCTGCAAGTCTGTACCGTTACGGTATACACCAGCTGGTAACTCTAGTGAAATAAGTGCCATGTTATATTCCCATATATGACGCTAGCGCCGAACAAAGTTGTTACTGCTTAGGCTTAGGCTTATTAATGTGATCGTCTAGCTTAATACTTAGCTCTTCTATATCAGAAGATACCGATTCAAGACGAATAAGATTATTCATGTTGTCATCAGATAACTTCATCAAGAAGTCACGATCACTCTCTAGACGATCAATCTTCTCTAGTGCCACATAGCCTGAACCCACCATACCCGAAAGTGCAATGATTACAGCTAAGGGTGCGGCGAGTTTATTTAGGTCTATGTTCATCTTTAGGCCCAAGGCATACCCACGGCTACCTTTGGCTCTTTCAGTTCAGCAATAACAGCTTCTAGCTGTGCCTCTACAACGTCCTTTTCGACTTTGCTAAACACCCAGCTCAATACCGTTTCTTCGGTCAACGAATCAAAGCCTGCGCCTGCTGGCATAGTCTCAGGGTTGAATGAAATAGTGCCGTAAGCGCCCTTGCTGTGTTCACCGTCTACCGCATCTACGCCATAGTGAACCACAAGCACATAATCATCGGCTGTGGAGCGTTCTATGTTGTTAATTTTCCAGTTAAATGTGGTCATTATTCTGCCTCCTGTGGCGCCATTTCAGCTTCTTGTTCTGCCATTTGAGCTGCATAAGCCGCCTTGACTTCTGGCGTGTGTACTGCAGCGCAGATAGCAGCTACTTTGGCGTCTTCGCCTGAGTGGTCGCAGTCTGGTGCGTATACGTGACGATGATAAGAGCGTGATAATTCTACCCCATCATCTTTGATTACAGTGTCAGTCCGTACTTGAACGCTACCGTTTTCTAAAACTTCTACTTTACCGATTGTTACTTCTTTAGTTAATGCCATGTTGTTTTCTCCTATTTGTTAAATGTTCGCTGCTAGAGTCCACTAGCAGTAATTAAGCTAATGTTCTGTATGTACAACTGCCATATAAGTAACTGTTGCCAGTAGCGTGTATATCACTAGGTGTGTTAATAGTGTTGGTTACGGCGTTTGAGTATAAAAGCAATCCACTATTTGTTGCCGCCCCTACGTGTTGCGGTGCTGCATTTCCTACCCAGTTGAAGTTAAAACTAATAGGGGCCGCCATGTGTCCTACACCATTCGGAGTAAACGGCAAACCTGTGAGATACAAATGCCCTGAGCCGCCGCTGCGCGTCGCTGTAATTACTTGGAAATGGACGGTAACTGTGTTACCTGTCTTTGTGTACAGACCTATCTGTACGATGTAGGTCATTGTAGGGTTAGACGTACTTGCGGTAAAAGCTGGAGTCCAAGTCCCTTCCTCATAATCGTCCAGCGTATTAGCTGCTGCTGTGTCACCGTTGAATGTTATGCCTCCAGTTGCTGGGAATCTCACAACCTCAGACCAGCCAGTAGTCGCTGAAACATCAGGGTTTGTGCCATACGAAAAGTGAGAGTTGCTAGACTCAATTACAAGGCTGGGGTTTGGTGAGTTGCTATACTTAGTAGCTAGGCGCATAGCTCTGTTGTCTGCACCAACATCTTGAGATAATGCGATGGCAGTACCATAATAGGGGCCAGGGGTTTCGGCTATATGTACACCTTGAGAACCTGTTTTTACGTCTAGCTTATTTACTGGACTACTAGTACCAATACCCACGTTGCCGCTTGAGTCTACACTTAAAGTTGGAATAGTTGAGCTGTTAGCCCCATAAAGACCAATTACATCAGTCCCTTGATCCCAACCCATTTGCCCTTTGAATGTGCTCCCGCTGTAAAACCTGTGAGCCGCGTCCCCTAACCCGTCAGAACTTGTTGTTTTTGAATACACTGTCCCCGTGTTTTCAACAACCAAACCATCAGCCGTCACTGTGCCTGTTACGTCAATGCCTGTGGAGGTTGTGGCTAGTTTGGTTGCGTTGTCATAGTAAAGTTTGACCGCGCCATTACTAATAAATCGCGCCATGTAGTCAGTGCCAGCATTACCAGTTAACTGGATCTCAGCACCGTTAGTTTGGATTTCTAAATCACCAGTTCCAACCTCTTTTATTACCGAGCTAGTCCCTGAGTGGTACATCTGCAAGTCATCGCCAGCACCAAACTTAGCCTTGACGTTATCGCCGTGTGATTGGTCAGCTGTGAACGTCTGAGCTACGTCTGTCTTAGCTGTGTCTGCGTCATAGGCTTGGATCGTTACGCCAATGTCTGAATCTTGTGCAGAGGCATCAGCGGCTGTCTGAGCAGTAGCAGCAGCAGTCTCGTTAGTCTTCATCTGCGTGTCGATTGAATCCATTGAGGCATTTAGGTCAGTTCCCCATTGATCCTCATCACCGCCTACTGTGGGCTTGTTTAAACTATAGTTTGTAGTTGTAGTTCCCATCAGGGCTTCCTCTTAAATAATCTGCTTTCATTATACTATAAATTAGTCCAAGTCGCGCTATCGGTAGATTGCGTACTCCAGACCTGTGAATCTGTGGGTAAGTTGGTGTAAGTTTGTGTACCTGTAGGTATATCAATGTACTTGAATCGCCCGTTAGCAGTACCACCTGACGTAGCACCCGCAGAGCAAGAGCCTGATCGCTTGACTGAACCATTAGCCGATGAGCTAGACACTGAATCAATACAAGCCTGACCTGATAGCACGAACACCGCAGCACCAGATAACGTAGACACAGCATTAACCTGAACAGCACCTTCCGATACCTTCTGACCATTAACTGTCACCACGCTAGCAGCAGATATCGCAGCGCTGCCCTCAGCCATTAATTGACCATTAGCAGTAACAGTACCAGCACCCGCTATAACAGCAGAGCCTAGAGCAATACGCTCACCAGCACTAGATAACGTAGAGACAGCAGCTACATTAACGCCAGCATCCACATAGGCAGCTTGCCCGTAGATATTAACGCCGTAGAATGCTGCCCCATAGCCGTTAGTTGGCATAGGTTAGTCCAGCGTCAAGTCAAACTCACCAGCTTGGAATCGGAACACGTCACCGCTACCGATAGCCTTGCTGGTGGTTAGTGCTGATTGAGCAAGCATATTGCCACCGCTCACAGCGTCAAAGATTGCAGCGTGAGATACAGTACCCCAACTAGCCGTAGCTGTAGGAAACTCTACCGCAGAGGTGTTATCAGTAGCACCACTTGCAGCAGCGTCAAAAGCCATAGCCTGACGAGCATAAGCACCGCCTGTGACTTCTGTGCCTGAACCTGCATCATTAGTTGCGCTAGTGAATAAAGCCACATACACGGTAGATGGTGAGGTGTAAGCAGATCCGCCAAACACATGATCTAGCAATTCCAATTCTAGGTAATTAGTGAAACTCATATTAATAAGCCTTAATGTTTAAGCGAAGGCCAGAACCACTCGCGGTAGATTTACTGCTAGCGTCATTTACACGCTGTACAGCCGATGAGTATAAAGCAGCCCAAGTCTGAGCGCGTTCATCTTCCTTCAAGAATGGGGCAGAGTGAATCAATGCGCCATATAGATAAATGTCTGGGTAGTTAGTTAGCAGCCAGTTAGTAGGAGCCGCATCAGTCAGCGTAGGCACCTTAGCGTAATACAGTAAATCAGCACTATAGGCTGAGTCTGGGCTAGGGAACACCTCGAACTGACCTGCGTTATGACCGTAGTATTGCGGCGTACCAGTAGCATCTCCCCGCCCTGCGCGCTCACGCTGAATTTCAGCCCGTGGCAGATAGCGTAGCTCATCAGTACCAGCCGTGTTCAAGTGGAATCGGATAGTCTGTAGCCAATCACTTGGAATGCCTGTGAACTGAGCATCAATGGTAGTCTCAGCGCGAGTCTCCATACGCCAATGACGTAGCTCGTTACTGATAGACGACTCTGCTAGTGCAATGAAGTCTGGAATATTAGCTGTAAGATCATCACGGTTTAACCAACCAGCGATTGAAGTCTTTAGCTCTGCGTATGTTGTAATAGCCATTTAGTTGCCTATAAAATTAAATCAAGCAAAGGGTAGGTATCAATCAAGCCCTGCTCCTGTGACGTAGGAATATATCCTTCTTTGCGCCTGCGTAGCTCTTCCTGATCTATTGCGCCTATTTGGCTTAGTATACCTTGCTTACCCCTTGAGGTGTTAGGCATCTCTGGCAAGTGCCAGCCCTGAGCCTTCCAGTCATTAACCCTCTTAGCGTACTCCATTAGTGCTGGAGTCATACGTTGCTGCTGGGTAGGCCGTTCATCATCCATAGAGAATATAGAGAGTAGTCCACTAATCCTATCATCAAAACTAGGGGCGGCGCCTTGATCAGCCTTCGCACCTGTAGCAGCGAGTAAGCCAGAAGCAGCCAGTGCTTTAGGGTTAGTAGGTAATGGCCTAGACCACTGTTTAGCCATAGACTCACTTTGCAAGTGTTGAGGCAGACTACCACGCCTCTCTGCGACAGACATATTCAGACGATCTTGTACGTCATACGCCTCTCTCTCTCCTGTGGACGCATAATACCTATCTTTAGGAGTATCTTTGAAAAGATTATCATACTTCTTTGTAATTAAATCGTACTGAGTTGCGTCCTTACCATACTTAGAGCGTAGTTTTTTATGCTTAGAGGCTAACTTAGAGAATGCTTCGGGGCTTTCTTTGTATCTATTAAGCATTATAGAAGCATCGGAGCTAAGGTTGTCTTTAGCCTTATTACGCAGGTAGGCAGCAGCGCCACGTACCCACTCATCTCTAGAGCCTCCTGCCTTCTTTGGCATAGGGCCAATAGTGCTAACAATATCTTCACTAAACTCATACCAATCAGACTGCTTAGTTACAGCACTTGGCTTAGGTGAGGTGGCATTAGCTATCTTATCTAATGAGTTGATGTACTCTATATCACCTATGGCAGACATAGCGGCCCGTTCATCATCACCATACATGCCTTTAGCTTTAACGTAAGGCGCTATCTCATGCTTCATACCGCCAGATAGATGCAGGATGTTAGTATCAACCTCAGCACCACCACTAAAGCTAGGCTCCCTGCCTTGGATAGCGTGTTGAACCTCATGCAATGAAACGCCTTTAGCTGAGCCAGCTTGGTCGCTTGGAATATCAATGTAATCCTTACTAATGTCGATTAGGTCTTGCTTAGGCTTATAGGAAGCGCCACTTCTAGCTGATGTCATAAACCTAGCGCCTGCTAAGTCTGGGTAGTTCTCGTACAGCTCTGGATGATTAACATACTCGCTAAGAATACCTTTAGGCTTCTCAGGTATAGAGAAAGTTGCATCAGCATCACTAATCTCAAACTTCCATGCCCCATTAGAGCCTTTGCCCCAGCCAGTATCGTTCCATATCTTCTGTGGGTTAATGCCAGACGCGTCCATCTTCTTAGCTACAGCTAGAGCGGAATGGTCAGCCATCCTAGCTAGCGGGCCTAAGAATGATGCTTCCGAGTCATCACTAGCGGTCATAGATAGCAAACCACCTGCACCCGCTGCTGTAGTAGCTACTGGGTTAGATGCTAAGAGATTAGAGGATTCTGACTTGGCTGGGTCGAACGCCGCATCTACAGACCTAATCTGACTAGGGTCAAGAACAGTAACCATAGTCTGGCCTTCTGCCTTTATCTTCACTCCGTCATAATTCCCAGACTCTAACGCCTTCTCTATCCGCTCTCTATTCATGTCGTATAAAGCAATAGGTGAATGGCCCCCAGAACCACTATCGAAGCCGTCAATGTCTTTTCTGGTTAATGGGTTTTTTAGCTTTAAATTAGCCTCTATAACCCTACCGCCTCTAGCTGCCTTTTTCTGCGCATCTGTATATGTAAACTTTGATCCTTCAGGATACGATTTCCTAGATCTATTGGCTGAATCTTTGGAAGTTGTGAAAAAAAAGCCTTTCTTATCGAAGCCAAAGTTTGATCCAATAGAGGCGGGATCAAACGCATCAAAGTCTTCATCCGTTCCATGATAATAGGTGGCATCCGTATCAAACCCCATATCATCACCACGCTTCTTTCTTGCGGGTGTAGACATATCCAGCAAGCCGCCACCAGCCTCCTTAATAGCTTTAAGTAAGCCCATATCAGTAACCCTTCTTCTTAGGCTTAGACTTCTTCTTGGGCTTCTTGTGAACTGGCATGGCTATAACTCCTAATCAATATGCTACGATTATATCATAGGTTATGCTAATCCTTTAATGTTACGCTTCAAGGCCCCCTTGTGCTTCTTAGAGCGCTTACCTAGATCACCTGCTGCAAACGCCTGAGCCATTTGCCTCAACGCATCAGCGGCCTCTGAGTGCCCCTCACTCTTATCTGGGATATGAGACCATCTCTGCTCACTGTTTGACCACTTACGGCGATACGATTTGAGATGATCCAAGCCCTTAGCGCACTTAACGTCATCAATGTACAGGTAGGGAAAGAAGTCCGAGGTCTGCTGAATACCCCAGTTGATCTCTGCTATACGGGGAACAATACGCCAGTTAGCGCTAGGCATTAGTGATTTAAGCATCTGCTTAGGTGACTTGTTGCTAGTCTCACCCTGACGCTTATGGTCAGCATCGTGAGGAAGGTACATATCCTCCCACACCATATCCAACTCTTTAAGCCACTTGATAGCGTGATTGTACGACTCACCCCATGCCTCGTAGAAGTTGATACAGCGATACTCTAGGCCGATCTTCTGAACCACCCACACGGCACAACCATCGCTTGCTCCGATATCCCAGAACGTCATACATGGATGAGCTTCTACTACTGGCATACGACCTATACGACCATCAGCATAAGCCTTGTTGATCTCTCGTAGCCAGAATGCTCCCTCTGGGAACTCTAAGAAGTCACCCTCCCATACATGCCCGTAAGTATCAGGTCTGCGCTCCAAGTCCTCTAAGCGCTCCTGCTCTAGCACTTTAGGGAACCACGGATTGTCTGAGTGGTTAACCTTAACGATCTTGGCATTGTCTGGTGGGTCGATTCGATAGCGCTTATGAGTAGCAGAGTCCTTAGACTCAGGGTTCCATGTTAACCACACCTCAGACCCTTCTTCACGAACCGTAGGTATCAGCTTACGCCAAGCATCCTCACTCACGCCCTCAGCCTCATCTATCCATGCTAGTAGCAACTTAGCCTTAGACTTAATAGAGTCGAGGTTATGACGTAGGCCAGCAAAGACGTACTTGATCCGACCATCCTTAGAGCGGATGTACTTCTCACCTATGTCGTAGTAGTCCTCTAACCAAGGTACTGACCTTATAGCTGACTTGACCTCTTCTAGTGATGATTCCTCTAGGGAGTTTAGATGCTCACGACCACATAGGATCTGACCTGATAGTCCAGCACTACCATAGCGATAACCTTCAACAGCTGTCATTAGTGCGAATGATCTAGTCTTACCTGATCCACGACCACCCCATGCTCCACGATAACGAGCCTCACCTTGGAATACTGGAACCAGCTTAGGAGGTAACTCTATCTGTCCTGTAGTCATACTATTCTGCGAAGTCTTTAGCAACCAGTTCTATCTTGTTCACTGGTGACATAGTTCCATCGCTTGAAGTACTGTCTACCTCAGTCTTATCACTGTACCCGTGGTTGTGCAGAACCAGCTTAGAGATAGCAGCGTTATAGTCTCCCATAAGCCCACCATCCATGACCTTTAGCATCTGTTCCTTCTTGATGCGCTCTAACGTCCCCGAAAATTCAGGATGCGTCCTAGCCCATAGGTGGATAGTAGACATAGCTACGTTAAGATGGATTGATAGATCCTCTACACTAGGAATAACACGAGTATAGACTTCTAGGTATGAATTAGCAGTGTCTAATACACTACTATTATATTTGGTTGGCCTGCCTGCTGGCATGATATTGTCTCCGCTTTGGGGTGGACGTTAACTTAATGGTTTATTATACCACCATTAATCATCCTTAACGAACAATCCTCCCACCATTGACCCAGTACGCTTACTGATAACATCATAAGCACCCTGCAAACACGCCTGCAAATCAAGCTCATTCAACTCAGCTTGGATAATCAGCGTAACCATGATGTCACCTATAGCATCAGCTACCTCTGGCATATCACGGTCTACCAATGCCTCAAGTAGCTCGTTGACCTCTTCCTGTGTCTTAACGTGCTGCTTTAGCGGTGTAGAGTGATCTAGGATACCCTTGTCATCAGCCCACTTGATTACGTCTTCAATTAAATTATCCATCTTATTCTCCAGTTATTATTTTCAGGGTATCCGAATAACCCTGAACTTACATGCTAATCCAAAACCAAACTACACAGACAGACAAGCCAATGGCAAACCACATCTTCTCCTCATTGTTATCAAACCAGTTCATCCCATTAGCTCCCTATACTCCTCTACAGAGATGCCTAGCTTACGAGCTTCCATAACGTCAGATAACCCTCGCCTAGCCTTGCTAATCTCTCTGCCCTTCTCAGTCATCATATCTTCATTCTTCTTAACGATAGCCTTAGCCTCAGTCTCAGAGTAGTACGTCTTCCTGTAGTGATCGTTGCTCATACTAGTATCCCATTAATAAACCATACCCAACAAATACATCCGATTATAGCACCTAAGCCAGATACCGCATGATTCGCGTACTTACCCATAAGAGACTCCGTGGGGCCGTAGCCCCTATTGTTGGTTAGGCTACTAGCTCTACATCGAAAGATTTGACATAACTCTCACCATTTTGTAGCCAGAAATTCTTAGTAACTACCTTGGTGTTAAAGGTAACAAATTCACCAAAACTTCCACAAAGGTTCATGTTAACAACACCATTAAAGAAGTTTGCAACTGGTTTATAAGCGCCATTCTTTTTAAGTGTAATCTCGGTGCCGTCAGCCATCACAGCGATGGTTGAAAACTTCTTACCAGCAGGAACCGCAATTACCTTAACAACATTGTTTATTAGAGTATTCATAATTAATTACCTTTTTGTTTATTTATTAACTTGAACCTAGTATAAACAATAGTGTTGTCATAGTCAACAGTTTAGTTGAAAGAATATGGTTTATTTTGTGGAGCCATTGCTTTATGACGTTCTTTGGCCAGCTTGTACCGCTTGTAATCAGCTAGTGACTGCTCTCTACCGCCACGCTTATCAGCCTCATAGATCATCATAATAACCTTATCTTGCTCAATGGTGGCTCTCTGCTCCCGTGTTGGGCCTTGTGGTCGGCCTGAGTCTGGTGGGAATAGCTCATTAATACTAACGCCTGCTGCCTCAGCTATCTCTAATCCATTAGCTCCACAAGCGAAACAATTCATTAAGACAGTGCCATCTTGGCATTCTTTAATTCCCATGCTAGGCGTAGTGTCACCATGAGCAGGGCATAGAGCTACCCACTTGCCCTTGCCGTTAGCCTTAACGCCTTCTAGCATCATTAATACCGCGTCTACACTCATGCTGCTTTCCCCTTTCCTTTGGCGTACCGAATCTGGGTACTTGTTATATATTTTCTTGTCTCGTCAGAGATCCCGTTAACCATATGGGGCGTAATGAAGTTGGGCCACACATTGTAGCGCTCCTTGTACTTATGAGATGCCCATGAGTCCTTGTAGCCCTTGCCACGGGTGTACAACAATAACTCACTATAGAACTTAGATTTGTTTTCTTTTGTATCCTTTCTGTTACGCTGCTCTGGTGTTAACTTTTGTAACATTTCATCAGTGGATTCTAGCTGCTCTTTAACTGGAATCTCGTAGCCACACTTACAACGTAATCCAACCATCTGCTGCGTACACTGCGGGCATTCCTTAACCTTAGCTTCCTTCTTATCCTTAGTGAGCTTCTTCTCATTGAAGCGTTCTGATCCGTCATCTAGCTCATCTGGGATAATGTCCTCTGCAAATCCATGCCGTGCTACGTTACCAGCGTGATCTAGGTAGATAGCTCGCTCCTTTCCCTCAGAAGTCCTCATTACGCGCCCTGCCCTCTGAACGAAGGTGATTAGAGACTTAGTAGGGAAGCAGTCAATCAAGCATGATACCTTAGGAGCATCATAGCCAGTGTTGAGTAATCGACTACAGGATAGAATTTTAAACTCACCTCGATCATGGGCTTGATAGATCATCTGTCGCTCTTCGTCATCCATGTAACCATCAATATGCTCTGCTGTGATACCTGCTGCGTTAAACACTTCAACCAAGTGCTTACTGTGCTTGATGCTAGGCGCAAAAGCAATTGTCTGCCCGTTCTCACCATGCTGAATCCAATTCTGTACAATGTCCCCAACTAGCCCTTTATCGTCCTCTGTAGCGGCAGCTAGGCTGCTAGGGTCGTAGTCACTGCCACCCGTAGATAGCGCCTTAGTCTTAACGCCTTTAAGGTTAGCCCTCTTGCCGCCGTAGTAGTCCACTGGGCATAAGTAACCCTGATCAAGTAGCTGTCGTGGTGTAATAGGAACGATCAGGTCATCGTAGTGCCTACCCAGCCCCTTAGAGTAAGGTGTGGCACTCAGGCCAATGAATGGTACGTTGTTGTATGTTGCCATGATCTTGGTGAGACTGGCGTAATGTGTCTGACACTCATCCACAATAGCTAGATCAAAATCAGGCAGGTGCTGTCGTCTTGCTAGCGTCTGGATTGATGCGATCTGGATCGGTGCGCGATAGTTCTTTAGTTCGTGGTTGCCTTGAATAACTCCAAAGTCCATACCGTGACTAGTGAACGCTTCTAGGCTCTGCTGTATGAGCTTAACCCTGTCACAGATGAATATGCCTCGCTTACCCTTCTTAGCTGCTGATTGTAGTAGATAGGCTGCTGTAATTGTTTTACCGAAGGAGCAAGGGGCTGCCAGTATCGGGCGCTTGTTACCCTTACGCAATGACTGCCGTAGCATTTCCACTGCTCGCTCTTGATGTGGTCGTAATTCCATCTCACTTTCTCCAGACAATACTTGTCACTAGATGGTTTGGGACACCTATGTACTTAGACTTAGGAGACATAACCAACTGTGTGCTATTTGCTTGATCCAATCACCGTAATTTGCATAAACTATTCAACGATCCGTGTTGAGCTAGTCTGCTCCCTACTATTTGTGTCCGCTAACTATGTTTGTATCTCGGCATTGCGCTGCGTTGATCAGTCCCATCAGTCCTGTGCGGTGATTGCTATCCCACGTTTAAAGCCAGTGTGGTCGGCATGAGAGTTGTTTTTTATTGTGGCAACGCTAAAGAAACCCACATTATTCATGTCGGAATCGAGTTGCGTAGAAAGAGAGATTGCACCCAGAAGGGGCATTTGGTAAACTAACACCGTGTTGGCGCTAGTCTTCTTTGTCTGTATTCTACGCTGGCTCGATCGAGGCTCTAACCTCATCACCAACACAATCCATTCTATAGACCTGCCTGCTTAATTGCAAGCGGGTCTTTTTTTTACTTGGCTTCCTTGTTAACTAACAACTGGTACTCATACAGGCCATTTCCAATGTGATTTTTATTAACTGTGTGACTCCCGAATCTAGTCTTACGCATATGCCGTAGTTGTGCGCTTACGGACGCAGGTGGATGACAAGCCCTGTCTGATATGAATTGTAACGTCCTATATTTACCATCGCGCATTATGTTATATATATCCCAATACTGGGTCGATAACCTTGAGTCATCCCTGCTAGACTCATAATCTGATCCGTTAAATCTCATGCTCTCACCTTCTTAGTTTTAATGATTAATGAGTCACAGATATAGCATGACTCGCCATCTTCCTGCTGATAATTACAACGTACACAAGTGTAAATATATTCCATGGGTTGCTCCCGGGGTTTGTGGCCGAAGCCCCTTATTATTATGCTGCTTTGATTAAACGGTTAACTGATTCAAGTGCGCGGTTGAAAGCATCTTCTTGGCTTAAACCTTGAGCGATTAAATCGTTAGTGAAAAACTCTAACATCGCTGCTGCTTTTGCTTTTTGTGCTTGGCTCATCTTGCGTTCCTTTTGTTTATTTATTTAACTTGGAATAAGTATAAACAATAGTGTGATAAATGTAAACACTTATGTAGAAGAAAGATGAATTATTTATGAAGTTTCTTTTTGAGCCTGAGCTTGGCTGTGAAGATTTGCTTGATTCTGCGGAGGTAGGTTATGTCATGATTGACTATATTGTTGTTGTACTCAAGGACCTCAACCTTATCAACGCCAATACGCTCAATGAGCTTCTTACGGTACTCGACCACATTGCCAGACAGGTAGCGGTTACACTGATGGCATTGCTTATGAATATTGAGTTGATTGAATGATAGATGCCTAGCAGCACCACGGGAGCGATAGTGTCCCGCGTCCCAGTAACCGCCACGACCATCATGGTCGCCTATAGCGTCACAGCTAATGCAAGACTTATCCCTATCACGGTAGCGAATGTATGTGTTAACGGCTGCTTGAGCCTCTACGCGCCATTCTGAGACGGTTTTAACCTTATCCTTTAGTTTGGCATAGGCTTCCTTTTTGCGCTTGTTAGAATCGGCTACAGCGCCTTTTTTACCATGCTCTATAGCACAAGCCATGCCGCAGAAGTACCCTAATGGAACCTGTACGCCAGATTCAGATAGAGCGTATTCTTTGCAGCACCTACAACGCTTCTTAGAATTAGCCATTAGCCTCCCTATATTGCTCGTATGACTTCATAGCGTAGTCAGTGTATTGCACATCGTACTCAGCACCCTTAGCCATTAGATACTCGATGAAATCACTACCCTCAGCCTTCCTAAAATCCTTCGTGCTTGGTCGAATTGGCACCATGTGAGTACCGCATAGACTAGGCACCCACTTGTTACCGCGGCGTAAAGGCTCACCCATCTCGTGCTTTTCTTTAGCGAAGTCAGACACTAGCAGACCTTTCCAGACCTCCAGATCGTACTTCTTATCGCCTAGATCCACCTGCTTTGCAATATCACCTAGCATGGCATGGTAGCACTTGGATTGCAGATCAGTCTGGCCCTCACGGCCTAGCGTGACAATTACATCACCAGCTTTAAGTCCCTTATTAGCCATATCCCAGACCTTACGCATCTCATCCTTGACGTTAGCCAGCGTGATCGTAAACTTAACCTCAGCCATTATGCTCTCCCAGCTTAATGAACTCATCCACGCTAATACCAAAGTGACTAGCCAGCCTAGCAGCTAGTGATACTTTCATATCATTGCCTACACGCCAGCGATTAACCTGCTGTGGGTGTACGCCAAAATAACGAGCTAATGCGCTACCACTCACCTTGTATTTAGCCTGAGCTACCCGTAGGCTGGCCCCTGTATCTGTTTTCATGTTTTCCCCTCATGTGATATATTGATTTTAATGCTCCAGTAAGAACCTTAGCCCACCCTAAACAAGTGGGCCTTTTTTATGCCTGCTAAAAAGCATTCTTAGCTGAACCATTCTTAGTGTGCCATTCCTTATGATGAACTGGACATAGCCACCTTACGTTTAAAGGCTTTGCGTAGTCATCATGGTGAGCATGAACATCTGTGCCTTTACATACCTCGCAAGGCTCCTTAAATAACTTACCTGCCCTCATTGCCCTAGCTACAACTCCGTGAGCCTTATACTTATTAGGGTACTTGGCTCTATATTCCTTAACGTAGTCATAGCCTTGGCGATTACCTCTGTCGCGGTCATACTCCCTGTAGTAATCAATGTTTGCAGCTCTATTAGCTCTAACGTCAGACTTATTACACTCCTTGCACTTACCAATCCGTCCGTCAGACATTCCGCTATGTTTATAAAAAGCGGTAAGGGGTTTATTCTCACCGCACTTGAAACAGGATTTACTATCCATATCCCCATCCTATGTGTATAAATGAATCTCAAGAATACACACTACTTAGAACGGGGTCAACTAAAAGGGATATCTTCGCCTGAGTCAAACCCATTATCCATAGCTGGTGCTTGAGCAGGCTTAGATGCCTGAGTCTCTTTAGCAGTAAAGCTAAAACTCATAGCTGGAGCCTTTGGGTTAGTGTCTGGCTTGCGTAACCAACCAGATACCCAATACTCCACACCGTTAACCTCAGCACTACCCTTGAACTGTGGGTGAGTCTCAGACTTACGGTCTTCATTCTTCCAGATTGATCCACGGTTGTTATTGTCGTAGTTGCTCATAATTACATTCCTTTAGTTAAACGTACAAAGTTTTGTTGCTCGCCTGTTAACTGCTTCCAGATAACCTGCTTCTCATGTTCCTCTAGCTCACCCAGTGCCTCGATTAGCTCACTAGTCTCACCAGCCGCTTGGCTAGATACCACTAATGATACTATATCCTGAGCTAGCTTCTTACTTACTCGCTTTACTGGCGGTGCTGGCGGCTCATTGCGTAGCATTGCTGCTTCACCATCGTCATCTACAGTAGGGATACCAGCCATAGCCTGTAAGGCATAGCGTCTTGCATATGTAATGGCACTACCTGCACCCTGCGGCGTGATCTTATCCATAGGCAATAGGTACTCGCTTTGTATCCACTGGCCAGAATTGTGCATGAGCATGGTAGATACACCAACACCCTTGCCGCCCTCAGACGTTACAGGTAGCTGTACATACGATAGACCATGATTAGCGAATGGCTCTTTAAGTGCCTTAATGACACTAGTTAGGTCAGCGTAGCTACTCTTAAAGAACGGGTTATTACTGTCCTTTACTGCTCCACCCATCTCAGCCTGTGCTAATGATAAGGCGCTTGCTAGATCAATTAATGATTCTGATTGCTTCATTTCTTATACTCCAGTTATTTAATGCCTGACCATTGTATCTACTCTTCTATAGTATGTAAACAGTTAAGTTAAAATTAAATACAGAAAGGTGTTGCAATGATTCAATTATGGATATAAGATGGTTGCACATTAACGAGAACCCAGAAGGGTCAGGAGCATTACATGAACAACCCGTACGAAGATTACGATTACCAAATACCGCTAGAACGCTTTAAAGAGTTGCTAGCAGACGATGGGATGGTTGAGGATGGTAGCATCACCCACACTATTGAAAGCGTGGCCACTGAACTAACAGGGCCGATGTTTATTGATAGGTTTGCCAAGTTGGTTCGCAGCGTCTTAGATGATTACCCGATGAATGTAAGAAGCCCTGACCGTGTTGCTGAACAGTTTGTAACGCTGGTTAACGAAGCTGCTGACTTTTACCACAAGGAAGAGGTTCACTAATGAGCTACCAAGATAGCATCACCGTCAGCATAAACAATGCCCTGCGCACAAAGTTACGCAGGGAAGCCAAGGGCGTGTCTAAGGTTGAATCAAAGAAGCAAGGTGATAACCAAGCCTTCACCGAGAAACGCCGTCACGCAGAAGATATGGCCCTTGCTAAAGAGCTGGGCGTAACACTAAAGGAGTTAATAGAATGAAGAAATTAATACTAACAGCAACCGCAGTTGCACTAATTGCAGGCTGTAGCACTGATGCACAAGTGGCGTCACGTAACCTATCCAAAGCAGCCGAAATGTTTGAGATTGAAAGACGCATTGTATTTTATGACGCGATTCAAGGCTCTTATTTGTTATCAATTGAAGGGCGGTGCTCGTTAGAAGTAGGAACTGATAGATTGGCCGTTACCTGTCGCACCAGTGACAGCGGGTACAAGAAACACTATCTAGGTTTATCAGACAATGTGACGTTCTTTGCTGAACAGCTAGGGAATGCCGATGTTGGGGTTTATAACTACCGAGTAATCTTTAAGCCTGAGTCGCTTATACCTAACATTGATTTAGAAACCAGTTTATAGGAGTTAGTAGAATGAGCGCTAAAGACCGACCAACCAGTAAGCCCATGAACCAACAGTTTGAAGATAACTACGACCGCATCTTCGGCAAGAAGACGCCAATAGGCGAGGACACACGACCGAAAGACCGCGTTAAGCTAGGCGTATCTCCTAGTACCGATGTTGAGTTCGTAGATTGCAGAAAGGAGCTAGAGAAATGAACAAAGAGCAGTATTTCCTAATTGACAGTTCCCCATATGAAGACATGCAGGTATTCGACACGAAAACAAAGCTGAATGAGTACCTAAGTGAGCTGAATCTAAATGACTTCGACTCAGGTGGTCTGCAAGTGTTTTACGGCAAGCGCTACGACTTTAAGATCGTTCTAGGAGCAGAGAAATGAACACATTCACAGCACAAGAACTAGCAGACTTCTATCAGCAAGTGGCTGATGGTGGTGAACTTCAAGTACATTCAACAATAAATATTAGTGGTGCAAAAGAGTGGGTTAACACTGCGTATTGCCCCAGTATTGGTAGCGACATGAGCCAATGGCGCATCAAGCCCAAGAAAAAGATCATTGATCTGTCTGTGCTTATTGAGTCGGGCATTGATTGTGAGTTACGAGACAAGCGTGGAGACGATGACTTGTGGCACATATACAAGTTGGGTTACGTTTGTGAAGAAGGCTACCAAGCAGGCTATTACGTTTGGGACGAATGCCGACCACGCATGAACCACATCAATTACTGGGGTGGTGGTGGTGAGTGCCCTTTGCCAGAGGGGTTTATCCTGAGAACTCTGTATAGAGATGGTGAATCCTTAATGCTCATTGGGAATTATACTGCTGGAGATGACGCTTGGGAACATAGTGCGCCTGTGCGCCACCACGACATCATAGGCTTTGAAGTCTTAGGTTTGGCTGAAGGCTGGAAATATCCGTGGCAAAAGGAGGGTGAGTGATGAATGACCTAACCAGCACCTCAATCGAGTGGACTATCAAACGTAGCTGCTTTGGTTCTCCAATAATCTATGTACGGAAGACTTATCCAGTCCATCCCACTGGTGAGTGGGAATGGTCTAGGTGGCGCAAGGCTAACTACTCAGAACAGAATGCAGCCCTACTAAAGATATTGGAGTTAAACCATGAGTGACCAAGAGCTGCTACCCTGCCCGTTTTGTGGACAACCACCATTAACGTCAAGACACCCGTCTACGGATACGTTTGTGCGCTGCTCTAGCCCGTTTTGCTTTATGTCGGCTACAGGAACTATCGCGGAGATATGGAACACCCGCGCAGACCATATTGTTGACGCTAACAAAAAGGTAGGCGAGTAATGACGTGGACATATAACGAAATTAGTCTCCTGAGAGACAATTATGGCACATTGCCCGTGGTCGCCATAGCCAAGCTAATTGGCAAGAGTGAGGATAGCATACGCTGGAAGGCCAGTAAGCTACGCCTGCGGTCGAAGCTGCCACACGCAATAAAGATACCGCTAGGGTCTGTAGCCACGCTTAGAGCGCATAATATGAGCGCCCGTAAGATAGGTAGATTGCTGGGATACTCACACAAGGGCGTAAGATACGCCGAACAGAACCATACATTCGCAAAGGGAGCACAAGCACATGAGTTTAGTATTTAAGCCAAAGATTGCAGATTATTTCCACTTCGGTTCAGGCAAGCCAACTAAAGCAAAGCCTAAAGCGCCAAAGAAAGTACACCCATCGACTGCGCTAAAACGAGAAGGCAGGCTAGCTGAAAAGTGGACGGAAGAGCGAAAAGCTAAACTGGTGGCATTGCGTGTACTTGGCGTGTCAAATAAACAATGCGGAGAACTATTAGGACGTTCGGCAGACTCTTGTGCTAAAGCTATTGAGAGCTATGGGTTAATTTACGAGATTAAAGAGAAGCGCGAAGCATTAATTCAGGGGGCTTTGAAATGAGTGATAACATTAACCCTAACCACTACAAGAGCCATCCTAGTGGCGTTGAGTGTATCCAAATAACTGAGCACATGGGATTTTGCTTAGGTAATGCTGTGAAATATATCTGGCGTGCTGACCTAAAGCATGACGATGGCGGATTGGAAGATTTAAACAAGGCACTCTGGTATGTACAGCGTGAAATAGTGAGGCGTACGAAATGATTACCGCGGCAGCACTATGCCTAGCCATGAACATTTACCACGAAGCGCGTGGTGAGCCGTTAGCAGGTCAGTTAGCCGTTGGGTTAAGCACTATGAACCGTGTGGCAGATAAACGTTATCCAGATACTGTGTGTGGCGTTGTGCACCAAGCTAAGTATCACGGCTGGGATATGGTCAATCCTATTCGCAACCGTTGCCAATATTCTTGGTTCTGTGACGGGTTAAGTGACAACCCGCAGGATGGGAAGGCAATGTTGGAATCAACCATATTGGCTCAAAACATAATTGCTGGTAGAATACCCGACCTCACCGAAGGCGCTACTCATTACCACGCAACATACGTCCACCCTTATTGGGCTGACGAAATGACAACAGTGATTCAAATTGGAGATCATATTTTTTATAGGTAACACAGTGGACGAACAATTCCCAATAGAACAAATAATTGGGATCACAATAATCATTATATGGAGTATAGTTGAATGGATTTAAAAGCGAAGTTAGCCAAGGCGCGTAAAGTCGAAGAGATACGTAAAGAGATAGCCATCTACGAGGACGCAGTAAACAACAAACATAAGTTTGCTGACTTCTACCGAACTAAGATTGAGTCTTTAAAGACTAAATTGGAGTCTATTTAGACTTCTTTCTCATCACTGAATCAGCAAGGCCGCCGCCGAAATAGAACATCACGATAGATAGCATAATCCAATCAATTTGGAACTCAGACAAGATGCCTTTGACGGCGGTGACATCTTTATCCATAAACATCATCACAATTACAAGGCCATAGGTGATGATATAAGTACCGCCAAACATTAGGGCTAAGTAGCGCTGGGCTATCTTAAACGGCGCGTATGCGGCCATTAGGTCAGTCTTAGCCTTAGTCTTGGCTTCTAGCATCTCAGGGGCGCTAGTATGTAGATCATCAAGCAAGTCCATGCCTTTACTAATTACGTCACCACTACCAAATATAGTGCTTAAAATACCCATATTAATCCTCCAGTTCAAAGTGCGGAAAATCCTGCCAACTCTTCCAGTTACCGCCCCATTTAAGCCTGTACCCCAACTGCGCCGAAGCCTGCAACATTGCAGTAGCTACCAGCGCGAGGTGGAGCTTATCCCACGAGGCTTTGCCGTCAACGTAAGCGTACACATCCAACGCCCTGCCTGATTGGTGGTATGACTTATAGGTGCGTCCATCCGCTTTAGACTTACCTGCTGTGAACAGCTTGGCTTGATCTTCAACGGTACGCAAGCCACCACTAGAAGGAATACCAAAATCAATAATACTGATCTG
>Ga0209035_10000082_pt1 | contig 33808 bp, 26 predicted proteins | sample MarorgKNORR_S2LV_6_FD_188220 | JGI IMG/M metagenome (GOLD analysis project Ga0209035, IMG submission 188220) | Marine microbial communities from the Southern Atlantic Ocean, analyzing organic carbon cycling - AAIW_A/KNORR_S2/LV (SPAdes) (version 2) | ecosystem: Environmental > Aquatic > Marine... | reverse complement strand
TTAGTATGTAATTTTTATTTTTTTTCATCTTTGTACACATTCTTTTTTATATCACTTTTATCCTTAGTTATTGGTAACAATAACAAGATTTCTGTACGCCGCTTTTTCCCGCGTCGCCCGTAGGGGCACTTTCTTTTCTTGAACTTAGGTGAGTCCGGTTCTTCTTTTCAAACAGTTAAATTTTTACAATTATTTTAATTCAAAATCAATACAATGGAAATTGTTATTGCCAATAAGTCACATCGTATGTATGCGACAATCATATGCGAAACTATTGCCGCCGCCGCAGAGGTTAGAGGAACAGGTATTGCCAAACGAAAACCGGAATATGTTATTTCTAAAATGGAAAATGGGAATGCCGTCATTGCTTTAGAAGGAACTCAATTTGCAGGTTTCTGCTATATCGAAAAATGGGGGCATGGAAAATTTGTTGCCAATTCGGGCTTAATTGTTCATCCAGATTTTAGAGGACAAGGCTTGGCTAAAAAAATCAAAGCGAAAATTTTTGAGCATTCAAGAATAAAATTTCCTTCAGCAAAAGTATTTAGCATTACTACAGGATTGGCTGTTATGAAAATGAACAGTCAATTGGGATACACACCCGTTACATTTTCAGAATTAACGGACGATCAGTCATTTTGGGACGGTTGTCAAACCTGTAAAAATTACGATGTATTGCAACGAACAACACAAAGCATGTGCCTGTGCACAGGCATGTTATTTGACCCAACATCCGAAGAGAAAAAAGGAGATAAAAAAATAAAAGCAACCGTTTTTAAGCGATTAAAAAGAATGAAGGAAACATTGTACTTAAAAAAAGACAAAAAATGAAAAAATTAGTAATCGCATATAGCGGAGGTTTAGATACCTCATATTGTGCTGTAAAGTTATCAAAAGAGAATAATTTTGAGGTGCATGCAGTGAGTGTAAATACAGGAGGATTCACCGAAAAAGAAATTACTGTTATTGAAGAAAATTCCTATAAAATGGGTGTTTCTACCTATAAAAATATTGATGCTGTAGCCTCTTTTTATCAAAAGGTTATCAAGTATTTAGTATTTGGAAATGTATTAAAAAACAATACCTACCCCCTTTCGGTAAGTGCTGAAAGAATTATTCAGGCCATTGAAATTGTAAATTACGCGAAAAGTATTGGCGCAACACATATTGCTCATGGAAGTACTGGTGCAGGAAATGATCAAGTGCGTTTTGATATGATTTTTCAAACCTTAGCTCCAGAAATAAAAATTGTGACACCTATTAGAGATCAACAAATTTCTAGGCAAGAAGAAATTGCATATTTAAAAAGCAACGGAATTGACATGTCATGGGAAAAAGCAAAGTACTCAATCAACAAAGGTCTTTGGGGAACAAGTGTTGGTGGTGATGAAACGTTAACTTCAGAAAAACCGTTGCCAGAAGAAGCGTATCCATCTCAATTAGAAAAAGCGGGAGAAGAAAAGGTAGTATTAACATTTGATAAAGGAGAGCTGACAGCCGTTAATGGAACTCTAGACGCCCCTCAAAAAAACATTAAAAAATTAAACGAGTTGGCATCTGTATATGCAATTGGAAGAGATATTCATGTTGGAGATACTATTGTTGGCATCAAAGGAAGAGTAGGTTTTGAAGCTTCAGCCGCGTTAATTCTAATAAAAGCACATCATTTATTAGAAAAACATACGCTTACCAAATGGCAATTGCAGCACAAAGAATATTTGGCAAGTTTTTACGGAATGCATTTGCATGAAGGTCAATATCTAGATCCAGTGATGCGAAATATGGAAGCTTTTTTAGAAAGCAGTCAAAATCAGGTTTCTGGAACTGTTAGCGTTACCTTAAAACCCTATCATTTTACATTGAATGGAATTTCTTCAAAACATGATTTGATGAATGCAACGTTTGGAAGTTATGGAGAAATGAATACAGGTTGGACAGCAGATGAAGCCAAAGGATTTATAAAGATTCTTGGAAGTCAAAACAAAATATATCAACAAGTAAACGAAATAGTATGATACAAGTAGGAATTATTGGAGGCGCGGGGTATACCGCAGGAGAATTGATCAGAATACTGTTATTTCATTCAAAAGCAACGATTAATTTTGTGTACAGTACGTCGAATGCTGGAAACAAAATTAGCGACGTACATCAAGATTTGGTAGGAACAACGGATCTGTCATTTACCAACACGATCAATAAAGAAGTAGCGGTTGTATTCTTGTGTTTAGGGCATGGAAATTCAATGGCTTTTTTAGAACAAAACATCTTTTCAGAACATACTAAAATTATTGATTTAAGCAATGATTTTAGATTGGACAAGGACGCTGTTTTTGACAATAAAACATTTGTATATGGCTTGCCAGAATTACAAAAAGAAGACATTAAAAAAGCAAGTTATATTGCCAATCCAGGGTGTTTTGCAACCGCCATTCAATTGGCAATTTTGCCATTGGCACAGCACAATTTAATTACTGGCGATGTACATGTAAATGCAGTAACTGGAGCAACTGGAGCAGGAACATCATTATCTGAAACCACACATTTTACATGGAGAGATAATAATTTTTCGCATTACAAACCATTTACGCATCAGCATTTAGTAGAAATCAACCAAACGATTTCCCAATTGCAAGGGTCTTTTTCTTCAGAGATTATTTTTATGCCCAACAGAGGAAATTTTTCAAGAGGAATTTTCGCCACGGCGTATACTGATTTTAATGGAAGTTTGGAAGACGCAAAAGCACTCTATACCTCGTTTTATAAAGAAGCTGTTTTTACCTGTGTGTCTGACAAAGGCATCCATTTAAAACAAGTGGTAAATACCAATAAATGCATCATTCATTTACACAAACACGAAAACAAATTATTAATTACAAGCGTTATAGACAACCTTTTAAAAGGTGCTTCTGGACAAGCAGTTCAGAATATGAATCTACTATTTGGATTTGATGAAACCGAAGGCTTGCAACTAAAAGCGACATATTTCTAGAAATAAAAAAAGTCGCAAAGCGGCAAAGTAACAGAAGTTCAAAGTTGAAACTTTGCCTCTCTGAAACTCGAAAAACACATAACATGAAAATAGCAATTATAGGAACCGGAAATTTAGGAAAATCAATCGCAAAAGGATTGATAACGACCAATGCGATTACGACACTGTATTTAACAAAAAGAATGATCACAACCCTTCAAGATTTTGAAGAGTATAAAAATGTTGTGCTTACTTCTGATAATGTTCAAGCAGTACAAAATTCAGACATCATTATTTTTGCTGTTCAACCAGCACATTTTGAAACGATATTAAAAGAGGTTACTCCTTTTTTAGCTGAGAACCATGTATTGATTTCAACCATTACAGGCTTTTCAATTTCTAAAATAGAAGCCATTGTTGGTCAAGATCAATTTGTGATTAGAGCGATGCCAAATACGGCGATTGCAGTTGGTAAATCAATGACTTGTTTGTGCAGTAATAAAAAGGGAGAAAATCGTATTAAAATTGCCACCGCTATTTTTAATCGTTTAGGAACATCTATTGCGATTCCAGAAAATCAAATGCAAGCAGCCACAGTAGTTTGCGCAAGCGGAATAGCATTTTGGATGCGGTTGATTAGAGCCACTACACAAGCGGCAATTCAATTAGGGTTTGATGCTAAAGAAGCACAAGAATTGGCCATGTATACTTGTGAAGGAGCTGCTAATTTATTGATTACAACGGGCAATCATCCAGAGCAAGAAATTGACAAAGTGACCACGCCAAAAGGGTGTACCATTGAAGGCTTGAATGAAATGGAGCACAAGGGTTTGAGTTCTTCTTTAATTCAAGGAATGGTGACTTCGTTTCAGAAAATTAACACGATTAAAACAGAACAATTATGAGTCTATTTAATGTATATTCCTTGTTTGACATTACGCCTGTAACCGCAGAAGACGTGTATGTTTTTGATAAAGAAGGGACAAAATATCTAGATTTATATGGCGGGCATGCCGTGATTTCTATTGGGCATTCACATCCAGTGTATGTAAAAAAAGTGACTGAGCAATTAAGTAAATTGGGGTTTTATAGCAATTCTATTCAGAATCCGTTGCAGGTTAAATTGTCTCAAAAATTAGTGCAGTTATCATCGTGTGAAGACTACCAATTGTTTTTATGTAATTCAGGAGCAGAAGCCAATGAAAACGCCTTAAAACTGGCATCATTTCATACCGATAAAAAGAAAGTTCTCGCTTTTAAAAATTCCTTTCATGGACGAACATCTGCAGCTGTTGCAGCAACAGACAATCCAACCATTGTTGCTCCAATAAATGCACAACAAGAAGTTGAGTTTGTGGAATTAGGAGATTTAGTTGCTGTAGAAAAGGCCCTTGAAAAAAAGAAGGTCTGTGCCGTAATTATTGAAGTGATTCAAGGTGTTGGTGGACTGGATGAAGGTACCACCGTATTTTACCAAGGATTAGAACAACTGTGTAAAAAATACCACACACTTTTAATTGCCGATGAGGTGCAATCTGGTTTTGGAAGAACAGGCGATTTCTTTGCCTTTCAAAAACACCACATTACACCAGACATCATTTCAATGGCAAAAGGCATGGGAAATGGTTTTCCAATTGGAGGGATTTTAATTCATCCAACCATCAAAGCTTCTTTTGGCTTGTTAGGAACTACGTTTGGCGGAAATCACTTGGCTTGCGTTGCTTCATTGGCAGTTTTAAAAGTAATAGAAGAAGAAAATTTGTTGCAAAACGCGAAAGAGATCTCCCATTATTTCGAAGAAAAAGCAGAAACAATTTCGAGCATAAAAACAATCAAAGGAAGAGGATTGATGTTAGGATTGGAATTTGATTTTCCAATTGGAGAACTGAGAAAGAAACTGATTTTTAAACATCATATTTTTACTGGAAACGCAAAGAATCCGAATTTATTGAGAATTCTTCCTCCGTTAACTGTGCAAAAAAAACACATTGACGTGTTCTTTGAAGCATTAAAAAAAGAATTATAAAATGAAAAAATACACCGCCATAAAAGACATTGTAAACCTTTCTGAACTGCTACAAGAAGTAATTCAGTTAAAGAAAGATCCTTTTCAATTTGAAAAATTGGGACAGCACAAAACCTTGGTTATGTTGTTTTTTAATTCGAGTTTACGGACGCGATTGAGCACAGAAAAAGCAGCAAAAAACTTGGGAATGGAAGTCATGATTTTGAATGTAAATGATGCTTGGAATTTAGAATTTGAAGACGGTACGACCATGAATTTTAATACCACCGAGCACATCAAAGAAGCCGCCCAAGTAATTTCACAATATGCAGACATCATTGCGGTAAGAGCATTTCCTACATTGAAAGACAAAGAAAAAGATGCATCGGAATTTATACTCAATAGCTTTGTAAAATATGCAACGGTTCCCATTGTAAATATGGAAAGTTCAACAGCGCATCCGTTGCAAGCCTTGACAGATGCCATTACCATTGAAGAACTAAAGCCCAAGAAACAACCAAAAGTGGTGTTGTCTTGGGCACCACATCCAAAGGCATTACCTCAGGCAGTTGCCAATTCGTTTGTAGAAATGATGCAATTGCTGGATGTTGATTTTAGTATCACACATCCAAAAGGCTATGAATTGAATTCAGAAATTACCAAAAACACACCCATTGATTACAATCAAGAAAAAGCATTGAAAGAGGCTGATTTTGTCTATGTAAAAAACTGGAGCAACTATACTGATTATGGAAAAGTAGTGAGCGAAGATGTTCATTGGATGATGACGAAAGAGAAATTGGGAACTGCTAAATTTATGCATTGTTTGCCAGTGCGAAGAAATGTTGTTGTTGAAGATGTAGTATTGGACAGTGAACAATCTGTCGTAGTTCAGCAAGCGAATAATAGAACCTTTGCAGCACAAATTGTGTTGAAACAATTGTTAGAAAACGGATGATTATGGATACTTTAAAAATTATAAAAATAGGAGGAAATATTGTTGATGATCAAATCGCTTTGGATGCTTTTTTACATGCTTTTTCAAAAATAGAAGGAAAAAAAATATTGGTTCATGGCGGTGGTAAATTGGCAACTCAATTAGCAGCTCAAATGGACGTTCCTGTAAAAATGATTGACGGAAGACGGATTACTGATGCAGCTACTTTAGAGATCATCACGATGATGTATGCAGGAAAAATTAATAAAAATATGGTCGCAAAATTACAAGCATATCAATGTAATTCCATTGGGTTTACAGGAGCCGACGGAAATACTATTGTGTCTGAAAAACGGCCTGTAAAAACAATCGATTTTGGTTTTGTTGGCGATGTAGTAACCGTACACACACAAACTATTGACGTGTTATTGAATGGAAATGTAACGCCTATTTTTTGCGCTATTACCCATGATGAAAAGGGGCAATTGTTAAACACAAATGCGGATACTATTGCATCAGAATTGGCCATTGGTTTCGCAAATAAATACAAGACGGAACTGTACTATTGTTTTGAAAAAAATGGCGTTTTAAAAGATGTCAATGACGCAGATTCAGTCATAGAAAACATCAATACATCAACGTATAAAACATTGGTGGAAGACGGAATTATTGCCGACGGAATGCTGCCAAAACTAGCCAATTGCTTTCATGCAATAGCACATCATGTACAAAAAGTATGTATTGGAAAATCAGACATGCTTTTTAAATCCAATTCAAAACACACCACAATACAAGCCTAATGAAAACACAAAAACAATTGACAACTGAAGCAATAGCACTATTAAAAAACTTGATAGAAACCCCTTCGTTTTCATCCGAAGAAGACCAAACGGCAGTTCTTATAGAAAACTGGTTTGAACAACATGAGATTCCTTTTCAGAGAACAGAAAACAATGTGTGGGCAGTCAATAAGTATTTTGACACTAGCAAACCAACACTATTGCTCAATTCGCATCACGATACCGTAAAACCAAATAACGGCTATACAAAAGATCCTTTTAAGGCGATCGTAGAAGACGGAAAATTATTTGGCTTGGGAAGCAATGATGCCGGAGGATGTTTGGTGTCCTTAATAGCAACATTCACTCATTTTTATCAACATAAAAATTTAAAGTACAATTTGGTATTGGTCGCTTCCGCTGAAGAAGAAAGCAGTGGAGAAAATGGGCTGAATAGCATGTTGTCTGTAATTCCGAAGATCGATGTTGCCATTGTTGGCGAACCAACATTGATGCATTTAGCAGTTGCAGAAAAAGGCCTGGTTGTCTTTGATGCTGTTATAAAAGGAACGCCAGGTCATGCGGCACATCCAAATGATGACAATGCCATATACAATACCATTGATGTATTGAAATGGTTTCGAGATTTTCAATTTAAAAAGAGCTCAGAAGCCCTAGGAGATGTTAAAATGACAGTCACACAAATCAATGCAGGAAAGCAACACAACGCCGTTCCGGCAGATGTAACATTGGTTGTCGATGTAAGAGTTAACGATAAGTATTCAAACAGTGAAATAGCAGAATTGTTGATAAACAATGCTCCTTGTGATCATATTATACCAAGAGGTTTGAAGTTGAATTCATCGTCAATTCCAATAGATCATGAGCTTGTAAAAGCAGGAATTGGCATTGGAAGAACCCCTTATGGCTCGCCAACTTTGTCTGACCAAGCATGTTTGTCGTGTCCGTCTTTAAAATTAGGACCCGGAGATAGCACGCGTTCACATTCAGCAGATGAGTTTATATACATCAATGAGATAGAAGAAGGAATTAAAATTTATATTGATTTGTTGAATCGTGTAATCGTTTAATGCGCTGTCATTCCTGCGAAGGCAGGAATTTATAAAATGTAAGTAAAAAGAAGCAAGAACATAGAACCAAGAAGAAAGACTTAATTATAGTTAATATAGTGTCTTTACTCTAAAAGCAGAGCGGTCTTTTCTCTTTGTTCTGAAATTTTAAGAATTAAAATTTATACATATGAAACTTTGGGATAAAGGAATATCAATAGATAAAAAAATAGAGCAGTTTACCGTTGGAAACGACAGAGAAATAGATTTACACATTGCAAAATACGATGTGCAAGCCTCATTGGCACATGCTAAAATGTTGCAAAAAATCAATATTATTTCTACAGAAGAATTGCAACAATTAGAAAAAGGCTTGCAAGAATTATTGGAACAAATAGACAATAATACCTTTGTGATAGAGGCTCAATTTGAAGACGTGCATTCTAAAATAGAATTTGAGCTGACTAAAAAATTCGGAGATGTAGGTAAAAAAATTCACACAGCAAGATCAAGAAATGATCAGGTTTTAGTGGCGCTCCATTTGTATTACAAAGAGAATTTGTTATTGGTAAAACAACAAACCACCACCTTTTTTGAAACCTTATTACAATTAGCAGAAACACATAAAGAAGGATTGCTTCCTGGCTATACACATTTGCAAGTTGCGATGCCCTCTTCTTTTGGTTTGTGGTTTTCTGCCTATGCAGAAGTCTTAATTGACGATGTGTATTTGTTAAATGCAGCTATAAAAACAGTAGATCAAAACCCTTTAGGTTCTGCAGCAGGTTATGGAAGTTCTTTTCCTATTGATAGAGAATTTACCACCCAAGAATTGAATTTTTCTACCTTAAAATACAATGTAGTTGCGGCACAAATGAGCAGAGGTAAAAATGAAAGAACTATTGCCGCTTCTTTGGGAGGCCTGTGTAATACGTTGTCTCGATTTGCGATGGATATTTGTTTGTATATGAGTCAGAATTTTGATTTTATCTCCTTTCCAGATGAATTGACTACAGGAAGTAGTATTATGCCGCATAAAAAAAACCCAGATGTGTTTGAATTGATCCGAGGAAAGTGCAATAAGATTCAGGCCTTACAAACAGAAATGATTTTAATCACCAACAATTTACCAAGTGGATATCATAGAGATTTTCAGCTGTTAAAAGAAAACATGATTGCCGCTTTTGAAGAGGTGAAGAATATATTAGATATTTTTAATTTTTCCATTCAGCAAATTAAAATTAAAGAAGTAGATCCAACAGATAAAAAATATCAATTTCTTTTTACGGTTGATAATATGAATACGTTGGTAGAAAACGGAATGACTTTTAGAGATGCCTACCAAAAAATTGGAGCCGAAGTTGAAGCGGGAACGTATGAGCCAGATAGCTCAAAAAAACACTCGCATGTTGGAAGTATTCATAATTTGTGTTTGGATAAGATTCGAGCGAAGTTTCCAGTATAAATGTTATATCAATAAAAAAAGGAGTATTCCTAAAATAGTAAACACTCCTTTTTGATCAATCAATTAAATTTATTTAAGGACTAAATAATAGTACTTTGTCCCATGTGTATGTTTTTGAAATTCAAATTACTGTCTTCTTGATTTTCAATATAATCAGCAATAAAATCCCCAACTTTAGAGGTAGAAGCTGAAAAAGAGTGCTCGTTTTTCTGTATGTCTTCCGTTGTAATTCCTAGTGCCAATGATTTTTCCACAGCTCTTTCTATGGCATTTGCTTCTGCATGTAAACCAAGATGTGTTAGTAACATGGCAGCAGATAAAATAGAAGCCAAAGGGTTTGCAATGTCTTTTCCAGTTGCCTGCGGAAAAGAACCGTGAATCGGTTCAAATAAAGCGTTTTCCTTTCCGACAGAAGCAGAAGCCAACAAGCCGATAGAACCACCAATAACACTTGCCTCATCACTAATAATATCTCCAAATAAATTTTCTGTTAAGATCACATCAAACTGTTTTGGGTTTAAGATGAGTTGCATGGCAGCATTGTCTACAAATAAGAAATCTAAGGCAACATCTTTATATTGACTTGCCATTGCAGTCACTGTTTTTCTCCACAATCGAGACGTTTCTAATACGTTTGCTTTGTCAACCAGCGTTAATTTTTTACGTCTGTTTTGAGCTTCTTTAAAAGCCAAATGCGCAATGCGTTCAATTTCTTCAACCGAATACGAACAGCCGTCAAAAGCAACTTGTCCATCTTCACTTAATTCTTTGGTCCCAAAATAAATTCCGCCTGTTAATTCTCTGTAAATAGAAATGTCAGTTCCGCTGATAATTTCTCTTTTCAACGGAGAATTGTCAATCAATTGCTCGTATGCTTTTACGGGTCTAACATTACAAAATAATCCCAGTTGCTTTCGCAAACTCAACAAACCTTGCTCTGGACGTACCTTTGCAGAAGGATCGTTGTCGTACTTTGGATGGCCAATAGCGCCAAATAAAATCGCATCCGATTGTTCACAAACGGTTACTGTTTCTTGTGGTAACGGATTGCCTGTTACATCAATTGCACAAGCGCCCATCATCGCCTCTTTGTATACAAACGTATGGTCGTATACATCGGCAATGGCGTTTAGTGCCTTTTTAGCTTGAGCGGTTACTTCGGGCCCAATACCATCTCCAGGAATTACTGCAATTGTATATTTCATAATTGTTATAATCTTGCCTCAAAGGCGTTAATTGTCTCTTTTTTACTGATTAAAAAATCAATATCATCATATCCATTCAGCATGCATGTTTTTTTGTAGGCGTCAATTTCAAAAGTAGTAGTTCCTATAGGAGTTTCTATCGTCTGCTTTTCTAAATTCACGACAATTTCTACCTGAGGGTTTTCTTGTAAAACAGGCAATAATTTTTTTAAAAAATCGTCGGATACTTGTACAGGAAGCAATCCGTTATTAAGGGCATTTCCTTTAAAAATATCTGCAAAAAAACTAGAAACAATAACCTTAAAACCATAATCAGTCAAAGCCCAAGCGGCATGTTCTCTACTAGAACCACAGCCAAAATTGTCTCCTGCCACTAAAATACTTCCGCTATATTTCTGATTGTTTAGTGCAAAATCGGTATTGATACTTTCGTCTTTGTGAAACCTCCAATCTTTAAACAGGTGCTTTCCAAAGCCAATTTTATCGGTGGCTTTTAAAAAACGAGCAGGAATAATTTGATCTGTGTCTACGTTTTCTGTAGACAATGGAATTGCTCTCGATGCTAGCGTTGTAAATTTTTCCATTAGTTTAAATACTTAGTAAGGTCTACAATTTTCCCTTCAACAGCAGTTGCTGCAGCAACCAAGGGACTTGTTAAAATAGTTCTCGAACCTTGCCCTTGTCGTCCTTCAAAATTTCTGTTAGACGTAGAAACGCAATATTCTCCAGCAGGAATTTTATCATCGTTCATGGCCAAACAAGCAGAGCAACCAGGTTGTCTTAATACAAATCCAGCCTCTTCAAAAATAGTTGACAAGCCTTCATCTGCAATTTGTTTTGCTACTTTCTGAGATCCAGGAACGAGCCATGCATGTACATGTTCTGCTTTTTGCTTTCCTTTTACAAAGTCGGCAACAATTCTAAAATCTTCAATCCTTGAATTGGTACAACTACCAATAAACACATAATTAATAGGTTTGTTGATCAACGACTCGCCTTTTTTGAAATTCATATAGTTCAATGATTTTTCAAAAGAGCTGTCATTGAAATCTGGAATATTTTCTGTTATTTTTATCCCCATTCCTGGGTTTGTTCCGTAGGTAATCATTGGTCCAATATCTGAGGCGTCGAAAGAATACTCTTGATCAAAAATTGCATCATCATCCGTTTTTAGCGTTTTCCAATACGCAACTTTTTCTTCGAATGCGGCCCCTTTTGGAGCAAATTCTTTTCCTTTTACATAGTCAAATGTTGTTTGATCGGGCGCAATCATTCCGCCACGAGCACCCATCTCAATACTCATATTACAGACTGTCATTCTGCCTTCCATGCTCATTTCTTCAAAGACATTTCCTGCATATTCACAAAAATATCCAGTGCCAGAATTGGTCCCTAATTTAGAAATGATGTATAAAACAACATCTTTAGGCAATACTCCTTTTTGCAATTTTCCGTGTACAGAAACGCGTAGTTTTTTTGGTTTTTGTAATAATAAACATTGGCTTGCAAAAACGTGTGCAACTTGACTTGTTCCAATTCCAAACGCAATGGCGCCAAAAGCTCCATGCGTAGAGGTGTGAGAATCTCCACAAACCATAGTCATTCCAGGTTGTGTAAATCCTAATTCTGGAGCAATCACGTGGATAATGCCATTGTATTCATGGCCTAAACCATACAGTGGAATATTGTTCTCTTTACAGTTTTCTGAAAGTTGTTCTAATTGCTTGCGAGACAAGGCATCTTTAATAGGTAAATGCTGATTGATTGTTGGCGTATTGTGATCTGCAGTGGCTATAATTTTATCGGGTCTTGCTATTGGTATATTACGTTCTTTTAATTCATTAAAAGCCTGTGGACTTGTCACCTCATGGATAAGATGCTTGTCTATATACAAGACCTGCGGACCGTTTTCTACCACATCAACCACATGTGCATCCCAAACCTTATCAAACAATGTTTTTCCCATTAGGCAATTGCTATTTTAGAAATTTGATTCACCCTTTTCATAATAATATGAATGTCATTGTCTCTTACTTCTTTTTGATTGTCTGCACATTCTAAAAAAGAAGTATAGGCAATATCTAATTGCACTTTAGTCAATTCATAGCCTATTTTTTTTGCTCTGTAGGCCAAGGCAGCTCTTCCACTTCTTGCGGTTAAAATAATGGCGCTTTCTGTAACCCCAACTTCTGTGGGATCCATAATTTCGTAAGTTTCTCTGTTTTTGATGACGCCATCTTGATGAATTCCGGAGCTATGTGCAAAGGCATTAGCACCCACAATTGCTTTGTTAGGTTGCACAGGCATTCCCATTTTTTCTCGAACCATGATACTGGTGTCGTACAATAATTGTGTGTTGATGTTTGTATGTAAATTTAAATACGGATGTTGTTTTAACACCATAACTACTTCTTCCAATGCCGTATTTCCTGCACGTTCTCCAATACCGTTAATAGTACATTCTATTTGACGAGCGCCGTTGATAACTCCTGCAATTGAATTGGCGGTTGCCATTCCTAAATCGTTGTGACAGTGGCATGATAAAATGACGTTTTCAATGCCTTTTACATGTTCTCGCAAGTACTTTATTTTTGCTCCGTATTCTTCAGGCAAACAGTAGCCTGTAGTATCTGGAATGTTCAATACCGTTGCTCCGGCTTTGATAACTTCTTCACAAATTTTCGCCAAAAAAGCATTGTCTGTTCTCCCTGCATCTTCTGCATAAAACTCTACATCTTCTACAAAAGATTTGGCATATGAAACCGCGCCTATTGCACGTTCAATTACTTTGTCTTGGGTAGAGTTGAATTTGAATTTGATATGAGAATCACTTGTTCCAATTCCGGTGTGGATTCTTGGAAGTTGTGCGTGTTTTAATGCTTCTGCAGCAACTTTTATATCGTTTTCTACAGCTCTGGTCAACCCACAAACCGTAGCGTTTTTTATAATTTTCGCAATTTCAGAAACCGAATTAAAATCTCCAGGGCTTGAAATTGGAAATCCAGCCTCAATTACATCAACACCTAGAAAATCTAAGCGTTCAGCGATGATTAATTTTTGATGTGTGTCTAATTTACATCCAGGGACTTGCTCTCCATCTCGAAGTGTCGTATCAAAGATATGAACCTTATTGTCTTGCATGTTTTACGTACTGTTTTTTTATTAAAATCAAATGTATATATTGGCTACTGTTAGCGCGCTGCTGAAAGAACACTATTTACGACGTTTAACATTGTGTTTATGAATATAAAAAATTGACAATCAACAAGTTATGAAGAAATTAGTTACACTGGTCAATACTCAAAGCGATGCATTATTTGTGTTGGTAAAATCGTTGTCTAAATCAGAGAAGCGTCAATTCAAGTTGTATGTTGGTCGACTGGAAGGAAATACAGATGCTAAATTTTTCACATTGTTTAAATTTTTAGAGAAATTAAAGACCTATAATGAACGTGAAATTATTAAAAGCGGGATCGTCACAAAACTGCAATTATCAAATTTAAAAGCACACTTGTATCGTCAATTATTAATTAGTTTGCGTTTAAATCCATCACATCAAAATATCAGAGTTCAAATTAGAGAGCAATTAGATTTCGCAACGGTTTTATATCAAAAAGGATTGTACAAACAAAGCTTAAAATTGTTGGACAAAGCAAAATCAATGGCCATTGAAAATGAAGAGAAAAACATTGCCTATGAAATTGTGGAATTTGAAAAAGTAATTGAAACGCAATACATTACACGAAGTATTAGTACAAGAGCAGATGAACTTTCTGAGCAGGCAAAAGAGCTAAGTCAGCAAAATGTAATTACGAGTAAGCTTTCTAATTTATCATTGCAATTGTATAGCATTTTATTAAAAACGGGACCTGCAAGAAATGACGATGAGTTTCATAAAATAAACACCTATTTTAATGATCGATTGCCAAAATTTGATCCAACAACCTTGCACTTTAGAGAGAAATTATGGCTTTATAAAGCCTATGTTTGGCGTAGTTTTTTAACGCAAGACTTTTTAATGTGTTATAAATATTCACACAAATGGATGCAGTTGTTTAGAGAAAACCCAAAGATGATTTCGTTGCATCCTGTGTTTTACTTGAAAGGGAAAAATTATCTACTAGAATCGCTGTTTTTTCTAAAACATTATTCGAAATTTAAACGAGAGTTAGCACTTTTTGAAGATGAAATAAACAACGAAAATTTTCCTTTAAATAGCAATACAGAGTTGTTGGTTTTTCAATATTACAATGCAAATAAATTGCATTTACATTTTTTAGAAGGAACTTTTAGGGAAGGAGAATATTTGGTCGATATGATTGAACAAAAAATGGACGACTATCGAAGCCGATTGGACAGTCATCATATTGTTGTGCTGTATTATAAAATAGCATGTCTGTATTTTGGAATGGGAGAAAACAGGCTGTGTATTAGTTATTTAAACAAGATCATAGATTCTAAAAATTTAAAAGCTGCCGAAGATTTACAGTGTTTTGCGCGGGTGTTGAATTTAATTGCACATTACGAATGCGGAATGGATTATCATTTAGAACGTCAGTTTAGAGAGACTTATAAATTTTTGTTGAAGATGGAAAACTTACAGGCAGTTCAAAAAGAGTTCATCGTTTCAATCAAAGCATTGGGAGATGTGTATCCGCATGAAGTGAAAAGAGAATTTAAAAAAATCCATGCTCGATTGCAGAAATTTGAAGACCATCCCTATGAAAAAAGAGCCTTTTTATATTTAGATATTTTGTCTTGGCTAGAGAGTAAAATAGAAAACACCACCATTGGCGAGATTATACGAAAAAAAGCACAAGCGTTTATTAGATAAGGAATCAGTGAACAGTTAGCAATGAAAATCCTTACTCTCGCACAGCCTGTCCGTTTATACGGGGATTGTATCATATCAGGAGCGACGTTACAGTACAAAAATTTGGCGCAATTTTTTCTAGTATCCAACCCAAAGGAACTTCGGAGTATTATAATTACTTAATTCAAACAAAGAAAAAATGAAAAAGAGCAAATTGATTTTAAGTGTTTTAATAGGGTTTATGATCTATTCATGTTCTTCTGTACAGGCTGTACAGGAAAAAAAAAGGTCATACATAAAAATAGGCAAAGATGAATTATATATAAGAGGAACTATGAAATGTCCTTCTAACGATATCGTATATCTAAACAATAATAAGAACATTGATCTAAGTTTTAATAAAGACATCTGCTCCATGTTCAAAAAAGAGCAGGATTCTTTAGAGGATAAAGTTGTATTATGGTATATGGATTGGTCAAAATTTGACAATGGTTTTTATCCAATATCAAGCCTAGTGAATATTTATGAGGGAGAAAAATTAAAGTTAGAACGATCTATGAGTTTTAAGACTTGGCCTTTTGTGGAAGATCAAGAGGCGTTTAAAAAATCTTTATACTTTAGGCTTAGTCTACTTAGACCACTTTTAGGTAAAAAGAGTATGAATGATTCTCTTTCAAGGGTAAGGGTACTTCTTACAATTAAAAAGTAGCTAGATTTCGCCCCCGAACGGCCTGTGTTCTATGATTAAACCAAATAAAAGCTATTTTTACAATCAAAATTGCATAATGAAATGAATGAAAAAAGCATCATACCCAGCGAAGTAATTACCAATAAAATATACTTGATTAGAAACCAAAAAGTAATGTTAGATAGGGATTTAGCAGAACTTTATGGAGTAGAAACAAAACGATTAAAGGAGGCTATCAGGAGAAATAAGGAGCGTTTTCCAGAAGATTTTATGTTTGAAATGTCAAAAGAAGAATTCCAAAATTGGAGGACGCAATTTGCGACCTCCAAAGAAGATAAGAAAGGGTTACGATATGCTCCTTTTTGTTTTACAGAACAAGGAGTTACAATGCTATCTTGCGTTTTGAACAGTAAAAAAGCCATTGAAGTAAATATTAGAATTATTAGAGTGTTTACAAAAATGCGTCAAATGTTAACGGATAATTTAAGTTTAAAACTTGATGTAGAGGAAATCAAAAAAAAACTATCGAATCACTCTAAAAATATTGAATTGGTTTTCAATTATTTGGATGAATTGATTGCTAAGAAGGACAACGGAAAACTCCGAACCCAAATAGGATACAAAAAAGATAGAAAGTAAATCTAATCCTTGCCACGTTAAGTGTTAGAATAGGTGTACTTACGAAATCTGTTCTCCGTTGCTAATTTTTTCTGTAGGTTCTACAAAAGCCAATTTCCCGTCAGGCGTATCGGTCATTAAAATCATTCCCTGGCTTTCTACACCTCTCAATGTTCTCGGCGCTAAATTGCATACAACTGTTACTTGCTGTCCGATGATAGTTTCAGGTTGGAAGCTCTCTGCAATTCCAGAGACAATAGTTCTTACATCAATACCAACATCTACTTTAAGGATCAATAATTTTTTTGTTTTTGGCATTTTTTCAGCTTCGAGAATCGTACCAACACGGATGTCTAGCTTCGTGAAATCATCAAATTCGATGGTTTTTTTTTGAGGCTCAATGACTTTATTGCTTTGTTCGTTTGCCACTTTTGTAGCGGCTAATTTTTCGAGTTGTGTTGCAATCTCAGCATCTTCAATTTTAGAAAAAAGCAATTCCGCTTTTCCTATTTGATGCTCGGGCACCAATAATTCTTCTTTTGTAGAAATATCATTCCAGTTTAATGACTTCTCGACTGCACTCGAATGGACATTTAAGATGCTTTTTAATTTGATTGAAGTAAAAGGTAAAAAAGGCTCAGACAATACTGCTAATCCAGCAGCAATTTGCAAGGCAACATACATAATGGTTTGCACACGTTGCTCATCTTGCTTGATGACTTTCCAAGGCTCTTCATCTGCCAAATATTTGTTTCCTAAACGCGCCAAATTCATCAATTCTTGAGAACCTTCTCTAAAACGATAGCGCTCAATGGATTTTGAAATGACATTCGGAAATTCTTTCAACGTCGCTAAGGTATCTTCGTCAGCCTCAGTGAATTCTTCAGGAGTTGGTGTCTCTCCGTTGTAATATTTATTCGTTAAAACAACCACTCGATTGATAAAGTTCCCAAAAATAGCAACCAATTCGTTGTTGTTTTTTGCTTGTAAATCTTTCCAAGTAAAATCGTTGTCTTTACTTTCTGGCGCATTTGCTGTTAAGGTATAGCGCAACACATCTTGTTGGTTTGGAAAGTCGTTTAAATATTCGTGCAACCAAACCGCCCAATTTTTAGAGGTGGATAATTTATTGCCTTCTAAATTTAAAAATTCATTAGCAGGTACATTTTCTGGCAAGATATAATCGCCATGTGCTTTTAGCATCGCAGGAAAAATGATACAGTGAAAAACGATGTTGTCTTTTCCTATAAAATGAACCAATTTGGTGTCTTCGTCTTTCCAATAAGGCTCCCAGTTTTTGTTGTGTTGTGCGGCCCATTCTTTGGTGGAAGAGATATATCCGATAGGAGCATCAAACCAGACATACAATACTTTTCCGTCTGCTCCTTTTACAGGAACAGGAATTCCCCAGTCCAAATCACGTGTAACAGCTCTTGGGCGTAAACCATCATCTATCCAAGATTTTACTTGTCCTAACACATTTGGTTTCCAATCGTTTTTATGACCTTCTAAAATCCATTCTTTTAAAAAGGATTCGTGTTTGTCCAACGGTAAAAACCAGTGTTTTGTTTCTTTTAAGCTTGGTATGTTTCCTGTAATTGAAGATTTCGGGTTGATTAAATCAGTAGCATTATGGGTAGTTCCACAGTTTTCACATTGATCTCCATAGCTTTCTTCATTGCCACATTTAGGGCAGGTTCCTACCACAAAACGATCTGCTAAATATTGATTTGCTTCTGCATCGTATAATTGTTCGGTAACTTCTTCAATAAACTCACCATCATTATGGAGCTTTGTGAAAAACTCAGAAGCTGTTTTATGATGAATTTCAGCCGAAGTTCGGGAGTAATTGTCAAATGTGATTCCGAAATTAACAAACGAATTTTTAATAATTTCATGGTATTTGTCAACCACTTGTTGTGGCGTAATTCCTTCTTTTTTTGCTTTGATTGTAATTGGAACTCCATGCTCATCAGAACCACAAACAAATAAAACATCCTTTCCTTTTTGACGTAAATAGCGTGTGTAAATATCCGCAGGAACATAAACCCCAGCTAAATGACCAATATGTATTGGGCCATTTGTATAAGGTAAAGCAGCAGTAATGGTATATCTTTTTGGAGTGTGCATTGAATTTGTTTTGTAATCTGATTTTTGAAAAGCAAAAATACAAAAAACGAATAGAAACTCATTTTTTTAAGCAAGCAAAAAAAAGTACATTTACAAAAAGCATTTTTATGAGCATGAAATCATTTCGTCCATTTTTAATAATTGCATTCTTTGGAATGATTTTGAATGTCAATGCCCAAGAAACAATAGACATTAGTAGCGATGTTGCACCAACCCGAATTCAACCTCCTTATTTACACATAGGAGATACGATTGCTATTGTGGCTCCTGCTGGAATTTTAAAGAATAGAGAAGAAGACATTTCTAAAGCGAAAAAATTGGCTGAAAGTTGGGGCTTGGTAGTTGTGTATGGAGAAAACCTATTCAATCAAGGACGTCATTTTGCAGGAACAGATGCCGAGAGAGCAGCAGATTTTCAAAAAGCGCTAGACAATCCGAATATCAAAGCAATTTGGGCGGCTCGAGGAGGTTATGGAACGGTTCGTATTTTAGATCAATTGGATTTTACACTGTTTAAAAAACATCCGAAATGGATTGTCGGATATTCTGATATTACAGCCTTACACAGCCATATGCATACTTTGGGTTTTGAAACAATTCATGCAATGATGGGAAGTAGTTTAGGAGATGAATTGGAGGACATTATTGAAACCGTTGCAACGTTTAAAAAAGCGTTGTTTGGTGAAAAACTGCGCTATAAAATAGTATCGTCAATAGCCAATAGAAAAGGAGTTGCAGAAGGGCTATTGGTAGGCGGAAACATTTCTATTCTAGCATCAATGTTAGGTTCTAAAAGTCAGATGAATACCGAAAATAAGATTCTCTTTATTGAAGAAATAGGCGAATATAAATACAGTATCGATAGAATGTTGCAAAGTTTAAAACGTGCTGGATTTTTTGAAGATTGTAAAGGCTTAATTGTTGGCGATATTTCTAACATCAAAAAAAACACGACTGTTTGGGGAACCTCTATTGAACAGCTTATTTTAGATATTGTGGCTGAATATGATTTTCCTGTATTGTTTCATTTTCCTGCAGGACATGAGAAAGACAATAGGGCCTTGATTTTAGGAAAGGTTGTAAAATTAAAAGTGCGTACAAAAAAGAAATCTACGGTAGTTTTTAAATAAAAAATGGCAGAACACAATGAACTTGGTAAAAAAGGAGAAGACTTAGCAGTTGAGCATCTATTAAAAAATGGATATGCAATTGTAGAGCGGAATTGGCGTTTTCAGAAAGCTGAAATAGATATCATAGCTAAAAAAGAAAGCACCTTGGCAATTGTAGAAGTAAAAACGCGCTCTTCAGATTATTTTGGAAACCCACAAGATTTTATCACCCCAAAGAAAATTAAACTATTAGTAACTGCCGTTGACGCCTATGTAACGCAACGTGATTTAGATGTGGAAGTTCGTTTTGATATCATTGCCATTATCAACCAAAAAAACACTTTTAGCATAGAACACTTGACAGATGCCTTTTTACATTTCTAAGTGCATACTTTATTCTAAATAACGAATAATTTTTTTCAACTCTTCTAGCGTTTCTGGTTTTGCAATTATTTTTTTAGCGCTATCTAGTACAATATAAGTTGGAGTCGAATATATTTGATACACTCTGGGAATTGGGTGTTCCCATTTTTCCAATCCTAAAACATGGTGCCATCCTTTCAGTTCTAACATGTGTTTTTTCCAATCTTTCGCACTCTCTTCCATGCCAAAAGCAATCACTTTTATATGCTTTTTATCTTGTGTAAATGCATTCAATTCAGGAATTTCTTTTAAACAATGTGGACAAGTGGTACTCCAAAACACCAATACATAATTTCGGGCTTCGTTAATGGTAGAGAGTTTGTAGTTTGTGTTGTTTTCTTTCCAAGTTATTTCTGGTGCAATTCTGCCAATCTCTACAGAGATTTTTTCGAGAGCTCTCTTTTTAAATTCAGCATTCTGAATATTTTCAGGAAGGGTCTCGTAATAGGTTTCAAATAAATAATCTACAAAACCTACATTCTTAAAGTTTACAAATTGCGTGATTAAATATTCGAGAATGTCTTTTTTAAATGAAACGCTTTTTACCTGATCTAAAACAGTTGCAACAGATTTTTGATATAATTTTTTTTGTGTTTCAGCATCCTCCGAATAGTTCATATAAAACACATAATCTGTAATCCGATTGATTAAAAAAGCCGAGTTGTATAATACGGGACTGTTCAAATTGATGGCATCAAAATAATGTTGAAGGATTGCGGTTAAATATTCTTGTGGAGTTTTTGCAATTTCTGGACTGTTGTATTTTTGGGTTGCAATGATAAAATGTTGTACCAACTTTCCTGTTCCTTTTTGAATATATTCTCTTTGCAATAAGGCTATTTTTTTTGCTTGAGAAGCATATAGATTTGCTGTAGTTATGGATGGGTTTTTTAGATAGGATACTTGTAAAGAGTCTATTTTTTGTTGTGCAATCACAATTGCTTTTAGGTATTTTTGATACAGAATGTTTTCCTTAGATGTCGTAAAAACAAGGGTAGATTCTGCATTTTTTGGATCAAAAGAAAAAGAAACATCTTCTTTGTTAAAAATAAAGTCTACAAAGTTGATGTCGTCATTTGTATAAGAAATTCGGTAAGCCCCAATGTTAGCATCTTTAGGCAAGTCAAATTCAAATTTTCCAGCCTTATTAGAAACAATAGTTATTGTAGTGTTTTTTACAAAAACCTGCCTGGTTCCTTCAATTTTATATAAAATGACCCAAGTGTATTTTTCAGAAGTATTCAATTCGCCTTTTATCTTGTATTGTGCTTGTATGCTTAAGGATACTAAAAAGAAAAGAATGAATAATTTTTTCATAGAATTGTTGTTGTATTTTCTTGAAAAATTTCAAGAAGCATACCAAAACTACTATTTCTAATTTAAAATAGTTACATTGGATTTAAATTAATTATAAATGGATTTTAAAAATAAGGTTGTTTGGATTACTGGCGCCTCTTCTGGTATTGGAAAAGCATTGGCAATTACATTGTCTAATTGCAATGCGAGGTTAATTTTATCGGCACGAAATGGTAGTGCATTAGAAGCCGTAAAGCAAGCATGTAACAATAGTGATGCTGTAAAAATTCTTCCCTTAGATTTGGAAGCATATGCCAGTTTACACGACACCGTAATTGAAGCAATTTCGTTGTTTGGAGTTGTTGATATTTTGGTAAATAATGGCGGAATAAGCCAACGCTCTTTTACAAAAGACACCCATATTGCTGTTGATAAACGAATTATGGACATCAATTATTTAGGAACTGTTGCTTTGACAAAAGGCTTATTGCCACATTTTATAAAAAATAAAAGCGGACAGTTTGTTGCAACATCAAGTATTGTTGGTAAAATAGGAACTCCGCTGCGTTCTAGTTACGCGGCTTCAAAGCATGCATTGCATGGGTTTTATGATAGCTTACGAGCAGAAGTTCATGCAGATAATATAACGGTGACCTTAATTTGCCCAGGTTTTGTAAATACCAATGTTTCCATCAATGCATTAACAGGAGATGGCTCTCCACAACAAAAAATGGATACAGCTACCGCCAATGGAATTGAACCCGAAAGGTTTGTATTGATCATGGCAAAAGCCATATATCGTAAAAAAGAAGAGGTGTATATTGCTGGAGCTAAAGAAAAACTGGCTGTGTATACAAAGCGATTTTTCCCTAAGTTATTGTCAATAATGATTCGAAAATTGAGTGTTACTTAATTTAAGGGTTTTTAGTGTTTTTCCTTTTAATAAAATTGTTTACTCCTTCTTTTAACCAGACAAAGTACTCTTCAGCATCAGGCGTATAAGCTACTGGGCTAATAAGATCTTCTTCATTGTGATCCATAAGTACATAAAACGGTTGTGTATTTGCCTTGTATTTTATGGTTTGAAATTCACTCCATTTCTGACCAATGTATTTTAATTTTCTCCCGGGTTTTAATTTAGAATCTACTTCTTCATCTTCTGGAAGCGGTCGTTTATCATCTACATATAATGATATTAGAACCACTTCATTTTTTAAAATATTGAGAATGTTTTCCTTTGGCCAAACATTCTGCTCCATCTTTCTACAATTCACACAGGCCCAACCTGTAAAGTCTATCATTACTGGCTTGCCAATTTCTTTTGCATAAGCTAACCCTTTGTCATAATCGTTAAAAGCTACAATATCGTGCGGCGCTAATAAATGTGCGCCATCAGGTAAATTGGTATGGTTTACTATTTTACCTCCGCTAGTTTTTGTAAACCCAACACCATAAGGCGATTCGCTATAATTTTGTGGTGGTGGGAAAGCGCTAATTAAATTTAATGGTGCACCCCAAAGCCCTGGAATCATGTAAATGGTAAATGATAAGACAATGAGCCCCATACTTAACCTTCCCACAGAGATATGGGTTAATGGCGAATCGTGAGGTAATTGTATTTTTCCAAACAAATAGAATGCTAATGTTCCAAATACAGCAACCCAAATCGCAATGAATACTTCGCGTTCTAAAAAGTGTAGTTGTAAAACGAGATCGGCTTGTGATAAGAATTTAAATGCTAACGCCAACTCTAAAAAGCCCAATACAACTTTCATTGTGTTTAGCCAGCCTCCAGATTTTGGTAACGAATTTAACCATCCTGGAAATGCTGCAAATAATCCAAAAGGTAGGGCTATGGCTAATGAGAATCCAAGCATGCCAACAATTGGTGCTGCACCTCCTTTTGATGCGGCCTCTACTAATAAGGTGCCCACAATTGGTCCTGTACATGAAAAAGAGACAATTGCTAAAGCTAATGCCATAAAAAATATACCAATTAACCCTCCTCTGTCTGCTTGTTTGTCTACCTTATTCCCCCATTTATTTGGAAGCATAATTTCAAAGGCTCCTAAAAATGAAAGTGCAAAAACAACTAATAATAAGAAGAAAATAATATTAAACCATACGTTGGTCGCCATAGCATTTAAAGCATCAGCTCCAAATATTCCTGTGACTGCTGTTCCTAATAATACGTAGATAATAATAATGCATATGCCATAGAGAACAGCGTTTTTAATACCTGCTGCTTTGCTTTTACTTTGTTTTGTAAAGAAGCTTACAGTCATTGGTATCATTGGGAACACACATGGTGTTAGTAGGGCTGCAAAGCCTGATAGAAATGCGATGATGAATATTCCTATAAGTCCTCTAGATTTTTCTTTTTTTTGTGATTTTCTAAGTCTTAAATATTTTACCTTATTTTTTTCTTTGACAGAAGTCTTTTGTACATTTATAATAGCAGCACTTGTAATAGTAGTCCCTGATATTTTAAATTTAAGGTCTATATAATTTGGTGGTAAACATCTCTCATCGTCACACACCATAAATTGAACTTCGCCTTCAATAGTTTCTATAGTCTTTAACACTTTTATGCGTTGCCTAAATTCTGATTTATTTTCAAAGAATTTAATACGCATCTCAAAAATTGGGTCATCAATTATACGCCCTTCCTCTTCCCGGGTTTTACCAATTAATTTATAATTCTCTGAATCCATAAAGGTGAATTTCGTTGGAATAGGCCCTCCTTTGGGACCACTTTGAGAATATAAATGCCACCCGGAATCAATAGTTGCTGTAGCGATTATATCGTACTCGGTATTTGAGATTTTTTCAACCGACGTCTTCCATGAGATAGGTTCTAGAATTTGAGAAAATGCACTAGTGCTTAAAAAAAAAGCAAACAGTATAATTAATTTTTTCATGTTACTATTTTAAAATATAGATTTATTTATAAAAGGGTTGTCCTTTTTTAACAACCCTTTTTCATATTCTTTCACTAATACGAGAGATCAATTCAAATTATCTATAAAAACAAAGTTTAGTGAAAGATTATTATTTTTTTAACGGCTCACCATTTTTATCAATACTTCCTGACTTTATGATGATGAACGTATCAGGATTTATATATTTTTTAATTACTGTATTTACTTCATTTATCGTAATGGCATTAATATCCTTCGGATATTGGTCAATATATGAAGGTTTTTTTCCTTGATTAACAAATGAAAGAATGCTACTAGCTAAACCTCTGGTGGTTGAAAGTCTTACTTTAAAGCTTCCAATTAAATTAGATTTTTTATTTACTAACTCTTCCTCGGAAATTCCTTCATTGATCCATTTATTGATTTGCATCATGGTTGCATTTTCTCCTTTTTTAAGTAACCTTGGATTAAAAGAAGCGCTCACAACAAAATACCCATCGGCATATGTGTCTGCGGTATGTCTTGCGCCAATACTATAGGTTAAGCCATCAACATCTCTTACCGTTTGCATTAATCGTCCTGAAAATCCTCCTCCTAATGTAAATGTAGCTAGGTGAAATGGTCTGAAATCTACATTTTCTCTGGTAAGTCCTGTGTATTGCGCAATGAGTAATTGGGCACTAGGTTTACCCTTAATTGTAATAACTTCATTTCGAGTTTTAGACAAAGCTCTCCCTTTTAAGGTTGTCAATTTAGAGCTAACGCCTCCATTCCAATTTTTAAAAGTGCTGTCAAAAGCTTCTGTTAAGTTCTTATTAATATCTCCAACTACTACCACATGCATTTTTTCTACACCATAATAATTTTTGTGAAATTTCTTGATATCATCCAACGTTACCTTATTTATTTTTTCAATTTGCACTGCTATAAGGTCTAAATATTCTGGATGTCCTTTTGGATATATAAGCTGACTTAATTTAATCTTGGCTACTATTGAAGGATTGTCTAAATAGTTTTGAATGTTACCACTATTTTGTTGTTTCAATAGTTTAAACTCTTTTTCATCAAAAGCAGGGTTGCGTAGTGCATCTCCCAAAATGCTAACAACTTCATCCACATTATTTGACAAACATTTAAAGCTAAATGTGGTTTTATATATTCCTGCTTTAATACTCAGTTTAACACCTAAACGTTCTAATGCTTTAGATAAAGCGTATTTATCTTTACTCGTAGTTCCCTTTAACAACATGTTTGCTGTTATTGAAGCAATTGTTTTGTTTTCAATTGTATAAAAACTACCTGCATTAATACTTCCCATAACAGTAACAAACCCTTTTGCGCCAGTTTTTACTGTTGTAATGTCTATTCCAGAAACTGTTTGTCGCATGTATTCTAACTTTGAAGCACTCAGTTTTGGTTGTTCCAATACAGCTTTAGGATTATAATCGGAAATAAAAACAATATTAGTATTTTGTTTTTCAGGGTTTCTAAAAAAGGCCTTTCCATCATCACTTTTAAACGGGCTACTTTTCTTAGTTGCTTTTTTACCTGACCCTCGTTTTTTTGGAATGAAATATCCTGTTGTACTTTGATCTTCTAAAAGATATGTGTTTGCGACTCTTTTAACATCCTCAACGGTTACCTTTTTTAATTTTTGTATGTCGTTTATATAACTTGTCCAGTCTCCTGCAGCAATGGCTTCATTAATAATACCAGCAATGGAAAATGAACCGTCGCGAAGTAAAATGTTGCTCGCTTCAGCTTTTGCAATAGCGCTATCTAAATCTTCTTGAGACACACCATTTTTTCTAACATTATCAATGATTGTTACTATTTGGTCATTGATATTTTCGTGTGTCGCTTTCTGTGTTAACCCTATACCTATTGAAAATAAATTATGCTCTTTAAACTTTGTAAGCGAGCTATAGGCATAAAGTCCTAACCCAGTATCGGTAAAGGTTTTGTTTAAAATTGAAGAGGCGCCACTTTTAAGAATATTGCTTAATACGATTAAGGCTGAATGATCATTATGCAATTTCCCTGGACTCTTATAAGCGACCACTACGATACCTTGCTGACCAGGTTTTTTTATGACGATTTTTCTGGGTCCAAATTGTTCTGGTTCTTCCGTATACGGTTGCGGAAATTTGTGTGGCGCTTTAGGAATTACTCCAAAATATTTTTCGATTAATTCAAATGCATTCGTTTTATTAAAATCACCTATAATAGATAGTGTTGCATTGTTTGGCCAATAGTAGGTGTTATAGAACTCTTTAAGCTTTTCATTTGGGGCGTTTTCAATATCTGACCGCCATCCAATAGTAGAATGATGATAGGTGTGCGCCATAAATGCTGTTGCCCACATTTCTTTTGACAACAACCTATTTGGATTGTTTTCACCACGTTCAAATTCATTTCTAACCACAGTCATTTCGGCTGCTTTATCTTCTGGTTTTAAAAATGAATTCCGCATTCTGTCAGCTTCGATATCCAATGCTAATTCTAAATAATCACTTGGTATGGTCTCATAATAATTAGTACGATCATACCATGTAGTCGCATTCATTCTAGCGCCAATATTTTGCAATGCATTCGTTATTGATATGGTTTCCTTATTGTATTTTGGAGTCCCTTTAAACATTAAATGCTCTAAAAGGTGTGTAGAGCCTGTGTTTCCTGAAACTTCGTGTTTCGAACCTACTCTATAAGTAACCTGAATTGTAACTACTGGAGCAGTATTGTCTTGAACCAGTAAAATACTCAATCCGTTTGGTTCATACAAGAACTCATCAATTCCACCTAAAGTTTTTACAAATTTAAATTTGGAATTAACAGATTGTCCAAATACAAAAACGGTACTAAAGCAGACTAAGAGTACACTTAAGCAATATTTATTGACCTTCATTAGAATTTTTTTGTATTTAATAAAGCATCTAAAACTTTTCTCGTGTTTTTTGCTGAAGGTCTTGGAGCCTTAGCTGTGATAATTTTTCCGTTTGCATCAATTAATATTGATCTTGGAATTAGCCCTACGTTAAAAAACTTCATAAAATCAGACTTCAAACTCTTATCTGCTAAAAGTTGTACGCCTCCAACATTTTTTTCTGGCACCATAGCTCTCCATTTGTCGTATGCTTTTTTTGAATCAACCGAAATACTCACAAATTCAATATTCTTCCCTTTATAATCTTTAATCAATTGAGTTAAAGCGGGCATTTCTTTAATGCATGGCCCACACCAAGTTGCCCAAATTTCGACATATAATATTTTTCCTTTGAGGTCTTTTAATGAAGTTTTTCCACCAGTAAAATTTTCATAGTTAAAATCCATTGATTTCATTTCTGGCTGTGTTGATTTGGCAGAAGCCAATCTTCTATTTAATCGATCAATATTGTATTTAGTTTCAAATAATGGCAGTATTTCATCATATACCTTTTGATAATTTTTGTTTTTTGCGCTAACCTCTCTAAAAAGCATACTTGCAATTTGCTCTCTAATACTTACACTTTTAATGTTTTTAATTTTCTTTTTTACAAATTCTGCTTTTGTGTAATTAGCATCATTTTTTTCTGCTTCTTTTGAAGTTAATCTCCAGTTTTCTATTACTAAAATCCGATAACTTCTATCATAATGGAACGAATCATCATCATCAAGGTCCATATCTATAATAGGATTGTAATAGCCTTTTGGAAGTTTTGGATGCACATTAGTATGGTAATGATTGAATTTGTCATAATTATATCTTATCAATAAATAATCATGCTCAATCATTTTTTTTTGAATTTTATAATCTTCCGCCTCTAAATTTGCTTGTTCTAGATGTTCTAATAACAACTTTTTATTCTTTTCAATTTTCGCAATAAAATCTTCAATAGGAACTACGAAAAACTCTTTAGCATTTCCTACTAACTTTCCTTTTAGGTTTCCTCTTTCAATATAGTAGTTATTTATCTTGGCTCCTTTACCTGTTACTTTACGAGATTTAAAAAAATCGTTAGCATCGTTTGCGAGATGAAGATTGTCTTCTTTTTTTAGAAATAATGCCGCATATGATTTTCCTATCTGATACGAATAGAAACCTTTTCTGTCTATGTATAAAGTATCACTATAGTTTCCGGACTTATCTATCGCAATTTTTTTATTAAAGGTGCGATTATAATTCTGAATTTTAATGACATCCTCATTAGAGTTCTTTATTGTTCCTGATAATATTACGTAACCCGCTTTATTTTCTTGAGAATTACAAGAGAATAATGAGATTATTGCCATTACTGTTAAAATTGATTTTTTCATCTACTTATGTTGTTGTTTATCGTCAGATAGAATTCGCATAGTTAAAAACCTCATTCGTATTGATTTTTTTGACTACGCTTATTTCAGCTATTAATTGTTTTATTTAGGAGTACATAAACTAAAATAGCAGGTTATAATTATTTTTGTGATACCTAAGTATTTTACAAGAATCTATAACCTGCCATTAAAGAAATTATGCTAAGTTAATATCCCGCGTTTTGATCTGCTTCAGAGATATTATCATTTCTATCTATTTCTACTTGAGGAATAGGCAAAATAGTTTTGTTATGAGGGTACGTAATGCTTATTGCCGAACCTGCAGAACCACTATATTTTGTAAAGCTTCGTTTTGTTCTTGTTAAATCAAATACACGATGCCCTTCAAACATTAGCTCTTTTCTTCTCTCTTCTTGTATTACATCTTTTAGTGCACTACCTGTTTGAGCATAAGGAGTAGCAGTAGGGTTTGCTCTTAAACGAATTGTATTTACAGCTGTTCTAGCAGCACCTTCCATATTCATTTCTGCCAAAGCTTCAGCTTTAATTAAGTACATTTCTGAAAGACGTATCACAGGAATATTATTATCTCTAGTTGAAGCAGAAAATTTAAGAATTTTATTTGCAGAGATTAAACCTTTTCGCACATCACCAGCATCTAAAGCGTTAAATATATCATTGGTTGCTTTAAAACGGGGGCGTGAATAATAATAAGTTATGGATGAGTAACCAGAATTATCAGTACTTGAGTTTACCAAAGAGAAAATAGATTCACTTGTAGTATTTTTTGCCCAACTTGAAATATAACCTGAGTTTGAGATTAATGAATATCCGCTTCCTATTACTTCTGAAGCCAATTTATTTGCTTCTTCCCAATTCTCCATATATAAATAAACTCTTGCCAATAAGGCTTTTGCAGAATTTTTATTTAAATAATATGCAGAAGACGCATCGTCACCAATAGTGCCTATCCCTTTTAAAATGTCTGCAACTATTTTATCATATACTTGAGAAGTAGTACTTCTTCCTGGACTTATTAGCTCAATTCCTATTTGAACTTCATCTGCTAAAGGAGCTCCTAAATGAGAAGCATCAGAAGTGAAATTATAAGGTTGTGCAAACAAACGTTGCATATCAAAATAAGCTAATGAACGCGCTATATATAACTGTCCAATTAATTTAGTAGCCGCTTCTTGATCTGCTCCAAAGTTGAAACTTTCGGCAAGTGCAATTGTTATTGAAGTTTGCGCTATTTGTGAGCTTATTTTATCCCAGATTCTTTGTGCGCTACGGTTATTTGCCAGCGTCTCATATTTGTCTATATCTGGAAATACATAAGAGGTTCTTTTAACATTATCTCCCATTAGATCAGGAAGTATTGTAAAGTAACTATTGTAATAATAGGTGTCTTGAAAAATCTCATAAGCACCATTAACTGCTGCTTTTAATGAAGCAAAGTCTGTGATTAAATTCTCAGTAAGAATAGCATCATACGGGTCTTTGTCTAAAAATTCATCTTGATTACAAGAAGAAAATGTAAGAATAGACATTATAATTAATAGATATTTAGTTTTCATCATTATATGTTTTTAGTATTAAAATTTGATATCAATTTTATTAAAAGGAAACAGTAAGTCCAAAATAAACTGTTTTAGATAGTGGCGTATTGAAGCTTGAGCTTCCTGTAATTCCTCCAATTTCAGGATCATTCTTCAACGTATCGTCTTTTATATAAGTCCAAAGGTTATCTGCACTTACATATAAACGTAATTTACTAAGAAGCACTTTTTCTAATTGTTTGTTAGAAAAATCATACGCTAATTCTAATTTTTTTAATCTCATATAACTTGCGTCATGTAACCAACGAGATGATTGTGTTTGAGATCGAGCATTTCTGTACATATATTTTGGTACATCTGTAATGTCTCCTGGCTGTTGCCATCTGTTATCATAAACATAACGAGAGGTATTACTATGATCTCTTAATCTTAGATTTCCGTTGTCATTTTGAAGGTAACCAGCTGTTTCAAAAACCTGACCTCCCCAACTTGAATAGAATTGTGTTGTTAATGAGAAATTTTTATACGAAAAAGTGTTTATTAAAGAACCATAAAAATCTGGCGTTGCTTTACCGTGATTGTATTTAACAGCTTCTCTAGTTGACTTCGTAGTTTCAGTTTCAGTTTCATCTGTATAAAACAGCTCAACTCCAGTCTCTGGATCTACTCCAGCATACCCATAAAGGTTCAGTGTATTGAAATCTTCACCAATTTTTCTGATGTAATTACCTGAAAGAATTTCGTCGGTTTCTAATTCAGTTACTTCATTTTTGTTTGTAGTGAAATTAACATGTGTAGTCCAACCAAATCCATCATTAACAGCTACAATGTTTTTTGTATTCAAAGAAATTTCTATACCACTATTTTTCATTCCTCCAAAATTCTGAAAAACATAAGTATCTCCATTGAGTGATGAAACTGGCAAGTTATATAGAAGGTCAGACGTTTGTCTGTTGTAATAATCTATATGTCCAGAAATTCTATTGTTATACATTGCAAACTCAAGACCTATATCGAAGGTTGCATTTCTCTCCCAACTTATGTCTGCATTTCCTGCTGAAGTTATCGTAGCGGCATTTCCGCCATTATAAAAATCTGATGTTCCAAATGTTCCAGAATAAGCAAAAGAAGCTATTTGATCATTTCCATTTACACCATAACTGGTTCGTAGTTTTAAGAAATTAAAGATATCTTGGTTTCCCATAAAGTCTTCGCTATGTAAATTCCAACCTAATCCTACAGCGTAAAAACCACCGTACTTTTTATTGATACCAAATCTTGAAGAACCATCTCTTCTATAAGAAACACTTGCTAAATACTTGTTTTGGTAATCGTAATTGGCATTGATAAACATAGATGTTATAGAAGATTCTCTTCGTTGAGTATACGTATCAACGGTACTACCGTTTTCAAGTGTTTCAGCTCCGTCTCTTAATTCATCAACACTTACATTTGTAACTTTACTGTCAATAGCACTAGACTCAGCTCCTACAAATGCACTTAAGTTATGATCTTCTCCTATGCTAAATGTATATCTTAATAAAGATCTAGCATTCCACATTAAAGTGTTGATATTTTTTTGAATTCCAAAACTTGATCTATTGTTAAAACCTTTTCCTAAATGCTCTGGAAAATTGTTATAATTCTCAACCATTTTATAGTCTCCATTTAAACTTGTTTCAAAACTTAAGCCTGGCGTAAATTCATAATTCAAATTTACAGAACCTCTAAAATCATTTGTTTCTAACTCTCTTTTTTCGTCTGTTAAAATTCCTAAAGGGTTCACACCGTAGTTAAAAGACGTATTGTAAGATCCATCATCATTATAGATGTTAAGATCCGGTCTTATTAAATAGATATTTCTATAAGGACTGTAATAAGATGTTCCAGTTTCATGATTGTCTGAGCGTGTTTTACTGTAGCCAATATTAGTAGTTACATTAAGTTTGTCAGAAACTTTAGTATCATATTTCATTTTTATAGTCGTTCTGTCAAAGTCGATTTCTTTCAAGGCAGTTTCATTTTTTAAATGTCCTACAGAAAGGTAATAACGATTTGATCCTTTACCACCTGATACAGAAATGTTATGCTGTGTCATTAGTGAAGAACGTGTTAGCTCTTTAGCCCAGTTTGTATCTTGATTAGGATTAAACGGTGTAGACCCATCAGTTGGGTCTAATAGAAAACTCAATGCCTCAGCTCCTGTATTAATTCCGTTTCGAGTATAATTTATTAAACCTTCCATATAAAGTTCTTGTAACTCGGCCGTATTTAAGCTTCCACGTACTTTCGTGAATTCAGAATGTCCAACTTGAGATGAATAAGTAATTCTAGCATCTCCTGTTCTTCCAGATTTTGTTTCTACAACAATAACCCCATTTGCTGCTCTAGCACCATAGATACTTGTTGCAGCGGCATCTTTAAGCACTGTAATAGACTTTATGTCGTTACCATTAATCCCAGCGAGATCTTTTCCGTCAAAGGTTGGTACTCCGTCTATAACATATAATGGACTTCCGGGAGTTAATTTTGCAGGATCACCTAATACAGATGTTGGCGCTCCAAAACCTACATAACCTACACCTTCTTGAAATGCAGAACCTACACCTCTAATTATTACTTGTGGTGTTGCTTGTGGGTGACTATTATTTGAAAGTATTTGTAGCCCAGCGACACTACCTTGCAATCCTTCTTGTAGGGTTTGCTTATAAGAGCTCTCATAATATGATTGTTTAATATTTTCTGCTGCTCCAGTTATTTTTTCTCGAGATATTTTTTGATATCCCGTAGAAATTAAATTCACTTCATCTAATTTAAAAACAGATTCAGAAAGGGTTACATTAATTTCTGCTTGGTTATTTACCAGCACTTCTATAGTTGTATATCCTACAAAAGAAAAAACCAAAACAGCATCACTGTTCGACACGGTAATAGTATAATTCCCTTCAATATTAGCACTTGTTCCATTTGTTGTTCCTTTTTCTAAAATAGTAACCCCAGGAAGCACTTCCCCATCAGAACCTGTAATGGTTCCGCTTATTTTTTGTTGAATCAGAATTCCTTTTATCTCCTTTTTTCTCTTTAATAGAATTGTTCCATTATCAGAGAAATTATAGTTAAAATCGCCAAAAGAAAGGCTTTTTTGCAATAACTTATTTACTCGAATAATTCCTTTTTTTAAATGCACTTTAGGAGCATCTTTAAATAAATCAGACTTGTAAATAAATGTGTAATCTGTTTGTTCTTTGATAAGATCAAAGACCTGGTCTATCGTTACCACTTTGTCAGTGTCAATTTTAATTTTATCATTTTGAGAGAAACCGTTCTCTGCGGTGAAGCTAAAAACTGTAGTACAAAATAAGAATATAAATGTTCTCATGACAAATGGTAAGAGTTCTTTTTTAGTTGTTAAAAGAACATTAGTTAAGTTAATTTCCATAAATTTGCTTGGTATTAGTTAATGTTTATTTGATTAATACTTACTTGAGAGGGAAATGAAGGTTTGCATTGTCAGAGATTTGGGCCTCATTCC
>Ga0209035_10000081_pt1 | contig 34003 bp, 31 predicted proteins | sample MarorgKNORR_S2LV_6_FD_188220 | JGI IMG/M metagenome (GOLD analysis project Ga0209035, IMG submission 188220) | Marine microbial communities from the Southern Atlantic Ocean, analyzing organic carbon cycling - AAIW_A/KNORR_S2/LV (SPAdes) (version 2) | ecosystem: Environmental > Aquatic > Marine... | reverse complement strand
ATGTACATCTTGTATGCCAAAAATATCGCAGGTGCGTACGACAGCACTTGCATTGTGTGGCTGAAAAATATCTTCTAAAACAACGGTAAAATGGCGCGTTCTTGCTGCCAAAATCCGAGTAAACAATGCTTTTCTTCGCTCGCTTACAAAATCTTCTAAGTAGGTAATCAATGGTGATTGCATAAGTTTTCTATATCAGACTACTAAAATAGTGTTTTTTAGTAATGTTATTTTTTTTATTACCTTTAGTTTTTTAATAATCTGAAAAACATGTAATTATGAAACAACTTTCCATTTTATGCATAGCTCTTTTTATGCTTTCTTGTAATCAAGAAAAACAAAAATCAGCTACTGAACCAGCCAAAACAGAAAAACCAGCAACCAATGACATGATGGTGCTTTTGGTGAATTACGAACTCGAAAACATGAGTCTCGAAGACCATGCAGCACTTGGTACTGCTGTTGGACCTAATTTTGCACCTGCAAACATAGAAGGTTTAATAGGAAAGACTTTTATAGGAAATGTAGATACCGGTGTTTTTGGAGGTCTATACTATTTTAAAAACAACACATCTCTTGATAACTATTTAAATTCCGAACTTTTTAAAGGAATTATGGCACATCCCAATTTGGTTAATTTTAACAATACTTCTTACGGAGTCGCGCCAATTTCTGCGGTTACAAATGGTATTGCAGATAACAGAAAAACTTCAAGCGACCCAACTGCAGCTGCAGAGATGAGAGTGTTGTTGGTGAATTACAAATTGAAAGACATGAACCTTGAAGCTCATGCAGCGTTAGGGACTGCCGTAGCACCCAATTTTACACCTGCAAACATAGAAGGATTGATAGGGAAAACTTTTATAGGCAATGTAGAAACCGGAGTGTTTGGTGGCGTGTATTATTTTCAAACACAAGAGGTGCTTGACAACTACCTGAATTCTGAACTGTATAAAGGCATTACCGTACACCCTAACTTGGTTCATTTTACAACCAGACAATTTATGGTAGCATCCGTTTCTGCAGTTACAAATGGAATTCCGGTACTCTAAAGAACTCTTACTTTATGTCAAACTTCATAAAAACATCCCGTTCCGAATATTCGGAACGGGATGTTTTCGTTTAAATAAAAAGGTAGTTGAAAAAGGGTTAGAAGTAAAACAAAAAATTAATGCACCTTTATACTGTTCTTTATTTTGCTAACTTTACGCAACTAAATTAATTGCGTTTTATTTTCACTACCCATGAACAAAAAAAGCTTTCCGCTATTCTTAGTACTCTTATTTTCTATTGTAACCATACACGCACAAAACAGGGCCGAGTACTTTAAAACCATTCCCGTAATTTCCTCAGAAACGCCAGAATGGGCACAGAAAATGTATTCAGAGAACCCGAACGTTGCAGAAGTCGCCGATTTGTATCGGTTGTTTTATGCAAAAAACGATTTTGTAAAAACAATACACACACAGAACCACAAGCATTGGATGCGACTCGTTGCGCCTTTACTAGATGATAATGGTTTTATAAAACAGCCCAGCAAGAAGGAAGCAGCACGTACCTTCCGGAAATTAAAAGAACAGTACCAACAAAGAAACACAAACAGGGTTCCAGGATCAGATTTGGCATGGGTGCCTATGGGGCCTTTTGAAACCTTTTCTACCACAACTTCTGAAGCCATCTCTTGGCATAAAAACATTTACGCCATAGACCAATCGCTCTCCAACCCAAATCTACTTATTTGCGGCACAGAAGCAGGCGGTATTTATAAAACGCTTGACAAAGCTGCCAATTGGACGCTCATCTCTTTGGGAGAAGTTTTTTCTGGAGGCAATGCTGCCGTAAAAATTCACCCTACAGATGCCAACAATTTTTTAGTCGCTTCAAACAACCGCATCTACCAATCTACCAATGGTGGAGCTACTTGGATTGAAAGACATGTTACAGACGGTACCGGAAATGAATTCGCATACGCTCCAAACGATCACAATACCATTTTTCATACCAATTCAGCAGGACTTTTTAAATCTATGGATGGTGGAACTACGTGGGTTCATATTTTTTCTGAAAGCTGTTGGGACATCGACTTTCATCCTACCGAAAACACAACGGTGTACTTATTAAAATCAAACAACACCGCCAAAAAGAGTGAACTCTTTAGAAGTGACAACACCGGTGCTACTTGGACACTCAAAGACATTGGTTGGTATACGCCTACCGACTTAGAGCAGACTTCTGACGGAGGTGGGAAAATTGCCGTTACACCGGCTTCGCCAGACTTGGTATATGTCTGTTTGATAGGCGCTTCCAAAGCCGATGACAATGGGTGGATAGGCGTCTATAAAAGTACTGACAAAGGAGAAAACTGGAGCAACCCAACAGGGCAAGATGGAGGCCCTTATGGCGACATCAACGAAACCACAGATTGGAATGTAGCCGCGTATAGTGACGGATATCACCAAGGGTATTATAATTTTGATATGGAAGCCAGTCCTACAGATCCTAACAAACTATGGATTGCCTCTATCCGACTAACAGAGTCTAGTGACGGCGGACAAACCTTTCAATCTATTGGAGCAGCCAACTCAACTCGTTTGGAATACATTCATGCAGATGTACAAGACATTGAGGTACGAGGAGACGAAGTATGGGTAGCTAGTGATGGAGGGGTTAATTTTTCAGACGATGCTTTAATCTCACATGTTGCATTAAATAAAGGAATTCAAGCAGGGCATTTCTGGGGCTTTAACACCGGATGGAATGAAGACACATTTACCGGTGGGAAATACCACGATGGCACCAGTGGCTGGTTTGAAAACTACGGTGCCGGAAAGGCATACAACATTGGCGGCGTAGAAGAAGCCTCAGGGTATGTACATCCCATAGAAAATAGAAAATTGCTCTATAGAACACATTATGCGAGCGACAATACCTCTGTAAAAACAATTCCAAGCACCTTTGGAGATGCTATTGTTACCCATCCCAGTTTCCCGATTCGCCCCAACGAATCTTATTACGACGGAGAACGTAGCGGTATTTATTTCGACCCTCGATATGCCAACCATAGCTATACAGCGCTTGAAAACAACGTCTATAAATCTATCGATGGAGGAGTTACTTTTGAAAACATCTATACGTTTCCTGAAAGCACAGGCATGGTCTATGAAATGGAAATTTCTAGAAGCAACCCAAACATTCTTTATGCTGTATACAACAAACTTGGTGGTTACTGGGATACCTGCGAATTGTGGAAATCTATTGATGGAGGAAACTCTTGGCAGAAAACCAATAGCAACCTCAGCGGAAACAACAGGCGTTTCAGAATTTCTATCCATCCAGAAGATGCTAACATTGTTTGGGTAGCTACGGTAAGAGGAAATGACGGCGACAAAGTACACTATACAACCGATGGGGGTGATTCTTGGATGAATACCACCACCAGTGTTTTAGATGGTCAAAACATTACAGACATCCTATACCAAGGAGGCACCAATGATCTTGTTTATATTAGTACTGTTTATGGAATTTTCTACTGGGATAGCAGCACCAATAACTGGATTGAGTATTCAGACGACTTGCCTTTGGTAACCAAATCTTTACAATTAAATCCGTTTTACAGAGATGCAGAATTGCGATTGGCAACCTACGGAAGAGGGGTTTGGGCACGAAAAATGAAAGACGTACTATTTACACCTATTGCGCAACCCATTACCTATTCAGATACCGTTTTATGTCTTTCTGAAGAAGTACAATTCGATTGTTATTCCATGTTACAACATGAAGGCGCCACATGGCAGTGGGCTGTAACACCCACTCCTGTATCTATTTCTTCTGAAACGGCTAGAAACCCATTAATTGTTTTTGGCGTTGCAGGAAGCTACGACATCAGCTTAACGGTTACAGATGCACAAGGAAACAGCAATACAAAAACCATTGAAAACATGATTACTGTGGTAGATGACTGCCCGCATTGTGCTTCTTACGGAAATATGAGCTACGCAACCGCAACCACTTTGGTCGATTTTAATAGCATTTACAATGTTACCGGAAAAACGCAATCGTACACAGATTACACAGACATGTACACAACAACGGTAGCAAAAGGAAGTGCTTACGACTTGTCTATAAAAGCAAATACCGATGGAAACTACACCACCCATACCAAAGTTTGGATAGACTGGAATCAGGATGTCGATTTTGACGATGCTGGAGAAACCTACGACTTAGGAAGTGCTGCAAACACAGCAGATGGATTTACAACGCTCTCTCCTCTTCAAATAACAGTGCCTCAAGATGCGGTAGAAGGAACTACCACTATGAGAGTTGCTACCAAATACAACACGGCGCCTACTTCTTGCGAAACAGGTTTTGATGGCGAAGTAGAAGATTACGGAATTGTGGTAACACATCCCTTGGGGTTACTAGAAAACACTTTTGAGATGACTCCTATTCTTTATCCGAACCCCACTCTAGGGCAGTTTGCTATTGACTTAGGATCGCCGTATCAAGCAGTAACCATAACGATACATGATGTTTTAGGGAAAACCATCCAATCTAAAAGTTATACCAACAGTCAACTGCTTAAAGTGGCACTAATTGCTGCAGACGGTGTGTATCTTGTAAGTATTACAACGGCATCAAAAAAGGCCGTTTTTAGATTGGTGAAAAAGAAAAACTAAGCAGGTAGTACACTTTTAAACTGCGTGTATAAAGTAGCATCTGCCAAGACACTCCCTTGCTCTATCATTGCAAACAATTCTGTATTGCGTACTGCAGTATATTTTTTTTCGCCTTGCAAGTACGTTACCGTGTCGTGGTTTGTGTTTTGCAACAACCATGTAAGTCCTTCCTTTTCTAATAAATTTACGGTAACAGGTACGGTTACCACAATGCGATGCATCGCTGTTTCGCTGCATTTAAAAAGGTTGAGCGTGTGTTTAGAAAAATGTTCTAAGTGAGTGCAGTTCGTAAGGACATCGTCCCAAACAACATCACTAAAAAGGTCCATCTCTTCCAAAGCCATAGCTGGCTTTTTCTTTTTGATGGATTCCCAAAGCGCTGCATCAATTTTTTGCGTTGCTAAAAACTGCGCAAACTCCTGGTGTAGGCTTTCAAATTGTTCTTTGGTGAGTTGTCTGTATTTCATGCAGCAAAGCTACAAGGATCGCGTCATAAAAAAAAGAGGAAACACCTTTTTGTATTTCCTCTTTTTCAACAACAATAAATGTACTCAAGCCTAAGAGATAAAAAGGTTAAAGTCAAATGATCTTTTTCTCCAGTAATTCAATTCGAGTTTCTAATCGTTCTATTTTCTCTGAAGCTTTCTCTAATTCTGTTTCAAGTCGTTGTATTCTTTCTTCTTTACTTGGATTACATCCAATAAATACAATTGAAACAATAACAACTACTAGTAGTTTTCTCATTTTTATGAATGATTTATTTAAAATTCACGCTATTTCTTGGCGATTAACTAATCGTGATTTAATCGTCTTTTTTCTTGTCTTTCTTAGACTCTTTGTTCCATACTTTTACTTCATCCTCTTCTTCAACACCTGCAATAATCTCTACATGGATTCCATCAGAAACCCCTAAGGTTACATCTCTTTTCTCGTAGTCACCATCCGTTGTCGCTACTTCTACAAAAGGTTTTTTTGTTTTCTTATCATACTGCAATAAGGCTTCTCTCAATGAGAACACACTGTCTTTCTTTTCTATAATAATGGCAGCATTGGCGCTGTAACCTGCACGTACTGTTTTGTCTGCCGCTACTTTTAGGTCGCCTTTTACTTTAAATTGAATGGCACCACTTTCTTCGATTCCTTTCGGTGCAATGAAATTTAGTTTTGCCATGAATTTCTCAGCTTCTAAAGCACCAATGGTAATGTCTAAATCCATTCCTAATTGCAACTTGCCTACTTCTGCTTCATCTACTTTTCCTTCAAAAATCATGTCGGTCATATCTGCAATCGATGCAATGGTGGTTCCTGGGTTAAAGTTGTTACTCTGTATCACTTGGTACCCTTTTTTAACAGGCACTTCAAGCACCATTCCAGAAGCAGTCGCTCTTACATTGGTATTGGCTGTTTTTCCCAAACCAGCAGTAGATCCTTTTTTAATGATGTCTAGATCAGACTGTGCATTTTGCAATTGTTGTTTGGCATTTTGAAAACTCAACTCTACCGTTTCAAAATCTTGGTGAGAAATCACCCCTTTTTCAAACAATTTTTTAGTTCTATTAAATTGCGTCTTTGCATTGTTAAACGTCAAGCGGGCATTTTTAACACGTCCGTTTGCACTGTTTAAAGAAGCGATGTTTGGTACTACACGTACGGTTGCTATCAAGTCTCCTTTTTTAACAATATCGCCTTCTTCTACATACACACGGTCTATAATACCTGATATCTGTGGTTTAATTTCCACTTCTTCGTTTGGTATTACTTTTCCTGTAGCAACTACTTTGTTTACAATATTTGCTTTCGCTAATTGTTCTGTTTTGTACTTTTTCTTAGGAGTACTATTCGATTTATTTACCTTTATAATGGCAATAATTACAGCCAATCCTAAGATGGCAAGTCCGGTATAGATAAGTGTTTTTTTCATGGTTTTTATTTTTTATTCTTCTCTTAATGCTTCTATAGGTTTAATTTTAACTGCTCTATTGGCGGGTATCAACCCTATGAGTAAACTCAATAGCAACATGAGCGTAAAGGTTGCTATCAATTGTCCGAAACTAACTGATGGGTTGACGAATGGGTAGTCTGAATCTCCAAATTTCACATCTAAATAATGGAGTGCGCCAATAGAAATAACAAAGCCCACCAATCCAGAAAACAAGGTTAAGACCAAGGCTTCTAAAATAATTTGTTTTTTAATCACTTTTGGAGTCGCTCCCAAAGCTCTACGAATCCCTATTTCTTTGGTGCGTTCTTTTACCGTAATCAATAAAATATTACTAATCGCAATCACCCCTGCTAACAAGGTGAAAATTCCAATGAAAAAGGAGAACCCTTGCAAGACCATGGTAAAAGCGCTAATAGCTGTAAAGATTTGAGACAAATCAAAAGAACCAATGGCTCTGGTGTCTTTTGGATGCACACTGTGTTTTTTCTTTAACAGTTTTTTTATTTTCTGAAGCGCCACTGCCGTTTTCTTTCCAGCCTTAATTGAAATGGCCATCCACCCTACTTGGTTTCCACTATTGAATGCTTTCTGGTACGTTGTAAACGGAACATACACTGTATTCTCCCCGCTAAAATTCACTCCTTTAGAACGCCTAAAAACACCGACTACCTGAAAATACACGCCGTTTACATTGATGTACGTTCCTATGGCATCTTCGTCTTTTTTGTACAGCAACTTATAGGTCTCTGTACCGATGACGCATATTTTTCTACGATGGGTAATATCATCTTCATTAATAAAGCGTCCTTCGTATAAATTTTGTTTGTTTATTTGATCGAATGTAGGGAAATCTCCATAGACAGAAGAACCGCTCGAACGCCCATTTCTCGTCACACTTACAATACCTCTATAATTTCCTAATTGAATTCTTGGCGATAAGATATCAATCTCTGGCACGTTTTCTTTCAACATATTTACATCGTCAAATGTATAGGAGATTCTTCGCCCTCTTTCAAATCCTTTGTAAGGTTTCCCTGTGCGTTGCCCCCATACAAAAAGACTATTGGTCGCCGTTCCTGTAAAGAGTTTGTCAAACCCATTCTTCATACCATTGGTGGTACCCAATAACATAATTAAGATGACCACTGCAAACAACACCCCTAAGGTAGTTAGTGCCGTACGCACCATGTTTTTTGTTAAAGTACTAAATACTTCTGCCCATAAGTCTCTGTCAAAAAATCCCATAGTTAATCGGCGTTAAGTGCTACAATTGGTTTTACATTGGCGGCTTTAATGGCAGGAATCAACCCTGCTAAAATACCGGATACAATTAAAATAACTAAGGCAATAAGTACGGTACTTGTTTCTACGGATGGGTTCGAAAATGCTGGGGTATCTATCATACCACCTACAGCGCCAATGAGCCCCATCGCAAAAAGCATACCTCCTACACCAGAAATGGTGGTGATAAATACCGATTCTAAAATGACTAAATTAATTACTTGAGAAGGTTTGGCTCCCAAAGCTTTTCGGATGCCGATTTCTTTGGTGCGTTCCTTGATAATAAATACCAAAATATTTCCAATTCCTACAATTCCTGCCAACAAAATAAGCAAGCCTACACCGATACTAATAAAACTAAGCATGGTGGTAAAATTTGAAACATCTGAAAACCCTTCAGCATTGTTGTTGATATAAATGGCTCCTTGGTCATCTGGATGCACACGGTGTCTTCTCTTTAACAAGGTTTCTAACATGTCTGAGAAATCCAGTGCTTGTGCGTAGGTATACGTTGGGTTGTAGGTTAATAAGATCTGATTAATTTGGTCTGTGTTGCTATACAACCGCTGCATGGTAGATACCGGTACATAAATATAGCGTTCTTCTCGGTCGTTTCCATCGTCTGTAAAAACACCTACAATGGTAAACGTAGAATTGTTCATCTGTAAGGTTTTTCCTAATGGATCTTCCTCGTCAAACAAGTCTTCTACAATTTTACGACCAATAATGGCGACTTTTAATTTTTTTGTAACGTCGTTTTCATTTAAAAACCGACCGCCTATAATTTTTGTTTTCTCAATATATTGGTGGTCTGGTGCAACCGCTCTTATAGGATAGTTTCCTGTTTCTTTTTTGTATTTAGCTATTGTGCTTTTACGGTATCTCGGAGTGATATACTCTACATCGTCTTTAAAATTTCCTTCAATATACGTTAGATCATCATTAGTAAACTTAATACGTCTTCCGGCTTCAAAACCATCGTAAGGCATAGTAGTTACTGCAGGATTTATAAAAATTGAATTACTAGCGTCGTCTTTAAACTGGGAGGTAAATCCGTTTTTCATTCCCGCAACAGAAGCCAATAGCAAGACCAAAATAAAAATACCCCAAGCCACAGAGAAACCAGTTAGGAAAGTTCTTAACTTGTTCTTTTTGATGCTGTGAAAAATTTCTGCCCAAAGGTCTCTGTCGAACATTTATTTCTTTTTTGCGTTTGCAGTTGCTGTATCACTAATAATTACACCGTCTTTTAAGCGTACAATTCGTTTGGTTTGTGCTGCTACTTCCTCTTCGTGCGTAATTACAAAAACAGTCATTCCTTCGTCGTTAATTTCTTTCAACAGTTCCATTACAGAATGTGTTGTTGTAGAATCTAAAGCACCTGTTGGTTCATCTGCTAAGACTACTTTTGGTTTGGTTACCAATGCCCTGGCAATAGCAACACGTTGTTTTTGCCCTCCAGACAACTCATTCGGTAAGTGCTTTGCCCAATCTTTTAATCCTACTTTATCTAAATATTCTAAGGCGATTTCTAAACGTTCTTTTCTAGGAACTCCTTTGTAATACAAGGGTAAAGCAACGTTTTCTAAAGCTGTTTTATAAGAGATTAAATTGAAGGATTGAAAAACAAAACCTAAAAATTTATTGCGCAGTACTGCCGCTTTTTTCTCATTTAAATTTTCAATTACTTGTCCGTTTAAAGTATAGGTCCCTCCATCATGTCCGTCTAAAAGACCTACAATGTTCAATAAGGTGGACTTTCCTGAACCGGAAGAACCCATAATCGAAACAAATTCACCTTCCTTAATGTGCAAGTCTATTCCTTTTAAAACGTGCAATTTATCTTTCCCTATGGGGTATGATTTATGTAGTTGTTGAATTTGAATCATGTACGTTGTAATTTTTATACTAAAATAGGTATTGAAACTGTTGAAACTGCCAATATTGTGTTAAAACAACAAGGCTATTCTACTGTCATTCTTTAGACGCATCCCAACCTGTTTTGTTACACTTTTTTTGTAAAAATAATTACTTTTATTGCTATATCTTTGTGTCTCAGATCATCGCAACAACATGTTTTCAGTAAAAAAAAACCGACCTAAAAAAATTATTTTATTTGACGGCGATTGCAACCTGTGCAATCGCAGTGTCTTATATATTATAAAGCACGACACCAAAGAGCAATTCAATTTTGCTGCGCTGTCATCTGAGACGGGGCAACAAATAGCCAAACAACTAAATATAGACCTTACAACAAGTAATACACTCTTACTTTATGAGTCTCCAAAAACAGGTGCTGTAAAATCTACCGCTGTACTAAAAATCGCCATAGCACTTGGTGGCTGGCGAAAAATTGCTATTGTAGCCTACCTCATTCCTGTTGCAATACGAGACCTACTCTACACCTTTATCGCAAATCACAGAATTGCATGGTTTGGCAAAAACACGACCTGTATTCGGCCTACAAAAGAATTGGAAAGTAAATTTCTAAAGTAAGTGCCCTTGCAAAGTTTTTAGTATTTTTACACTTTTAAAAAACGAAAAGCATGAACAACTTACAGTGTGTTATTTTTGATATGGACGGCGTTATTGTAGACACAGAACCATTACACAAAAAAGCGTATTTCAAAACATTTGACTCTTTAGGACTGGACGTTTCAGACACGCTATACCACTCCTTAACAGGAAGTTCTACCATCAATGCTTTTCAGAAATTAATTGCTCATTTTCAGCTATCTGAAGACCCGCAAAAACTCGTCTTAAGAAAACGTGCTTTTTTTGTAGATCTCTTTGAAAACGATCCTTCTTTAGCACTAATTCCTGGTGTTGAAGACATCATCAAGTTCTTCTATGCAAAAGACATTACCCTGGTACTGGCTTCTTCTGCCTCTATGGAAACCATTGACAGAGTCTTTACTCGATTTCAATTAAACAGCTATTTTATTGGCAAATTGAGTGGTGCCGATTTAGAGAAATCGAAACCGCATCCAGAAATTTTTGAAAAAGCAGCACGTTTGGCAAATACACCCAAAGAACAGTGTATTGTTATTGAAGATTCAGACAACGGAGTCTTGGCTGCCAACCGAGCAAAAATCTACTGTGTAGGCTACAAAAGTGAACATTCTAAATTACAAACACTCGCTACAGCAGACAGGGTTATTACCGATTTTGAAACGTTAAAATCACTTCTTTAGAGATTTCTTTCGCCTCCTTACCTATTCAACTTGTTATTTATTGCATATCTTTAGGCTACTAAAACAATAGCAACCTACTTTTATGAAAGACAACACACCTAAAGTTACAGGGATTGGCGGTATTTTTTTTCGTGCAAAAAACCCTGAAGAAACAAAAACATGGTACCAAGAGAATTTGGGCATTGCAGTAAATGATTACGGCGCTTCTTTTGAATTCAGAAACGCAAACAATCCTAAAGAAATCAACTACCTAAACTGGAGCCCTTTTCAAGAAGACACCGATTATTTCGATCCTTCTAAAAAAGAGTTTATGATCAATTACCGCGTACAAAACATTGAAGGACTGGTAGAGAATTTTAAAAAAAATGGCGTTACTGTTTTAGATGAAATCACCAGTTATGAGTACGGGAAATTTGTACATATTTTAGACGCAGAAGACAATAAAATAGAGCTCTGGGAACCCGTAGACCATGTGTTTACCGAAATGGGCGGAGAAACCAATAAATAAAAAAGTTGTCACATAAAAAAAGCACTGCTTATGAGCAGTGCTTTTTTTGTTTATAATTGTATTGAGACTCTTTTGAGCTTACTTTTTATAGGTATCGTCCCAGTTTTTTACTTTGGGCTCACCTAACTTACCAATCGATTTAGCAACCAACATGGATACGGCTGCATCTCCTGTAACATTCACTGTTGTACGGCACATATCTAAAGGTCTATCTACTGCAAAAATCAATGCCAAACCGGCTTCCGGAATTCCGGCATACCCTAACACCCCTACTAACATCACCATTCCTGCTCCAGGAACTGCTGCAGAACCTATAGAGGCTAACGTTGCGGTTGCAATAATCCCTAACTGAGTTCCAAAAGACAAGTCCATTCCAAATGCCTGTGCAATAAACACTGCTGCTACGGCTTGGTACAAACTGGTCCCATCCATATTAATGGTTGCACCAATAGGCAATACAAAACTTGCTACTTCTTCTTCAACGCCTAAATGTTCGGTTACACGCTCCATGGTTACAGGGAGTGTTGCTGCGCTTGAACTGGTTGAAAAAGCTAACAATTGCGCTGGCGAAATCCCGTTTAAAAAGAACTTTGGTGATCTTTTAGTTACAAGAGATACAATAAGAATATATACCCCTATCATTATAACGAGTCCTAGCACCACACAAAAGGCATACATCCCTAATGCTTTAAAAAGAGCCAAACTTGGCGACTCTACAATTAATGCAGCCAACAATGCAAATACTCCATACGGAGCCGCAAGCATAATTAAGTCCACCATTTTTAAAATCACTTCATTAAAACCGTCAAAAAATTTCTTAACAGGCCCTGCTTTTTCTTCAGGAATCAATATCAACCCTATCCCGAAAAACACAGCAAAGAATATAATCTGTAACATGTTTCTATTATTGGTTGCTGCTGAAAATATGTTTTCAGGAACAATATCTACCAATGCTTGTAACGGCCCAGTAGCTTGCTGCTTGTTCGCTGCTTCAATTTTTGAAGAAGCTTTCTCTGCGTTATTCGCCATCAACTCGGTACGTGTTCCTTCGTCAATAAACTTTCCTGGAGCAACTGTATTTACCACTAGTAATCCTATTGACACCGCTAAAATCGTTGTTGCAATATAGATACCGATCGTACGCCCTCCCATTTTTGAAAGTTTAGAGATATCTTTTAAATCGGACACTCCTTTGATTAAAGCTCCCAATATTAAAGGCACTGCAATCAGCTTTAAAGAATTGATGAATATTTTACCAAATGGCTTTATCCAATCTTGAATAAATGCTTTTCCAAAATCAAAATTTGTCATTATAATTGCGAAAACAACTCCGAGAGCCATTCCTATTAGAATTTTCCAATGCAATGCAAGTTTCTTCATTTCTTATATATGTTTGTTTAAAAGTGATTTAAAAGCAGTTCTTTCAAAAAAAAGAACGTCGGTAAATATAGGAATTTGGTTGGGTGTTGCAACACCTTTTTAGAAAACTTTACAGCAACAGACATTACAAAACAGTCTTTCTTATTTTTAAATGAGTTGACTAAAATGTGAATTTCTTATTGTACTTTTGCGCTGCTAAAGCTTCGTTGCTTTACCGTTTAACACGCTACGCTATCTATGGAAAAATTAAAACAACGTTGGGGATTAAAAAGCAACTGGCAAGTACTTGCCATACTAATTGTCTTTTCTTTAAACGGTTCTTTTGCAACGTGGGTTGCCAAGCCTGTTACTGCGTTTGTAGGACTCTCTGCTGAAACGACCAGCGCTTGGGCATACTATCCTTTACGCATCGCCTTAATTTTTCCAATTTACCAAGTAACCCTTCCTATTGTAGGATGGTTATTCGGCCAGTTTTCATTTTTCTGGGCTTTTGAAAAGAAATTTTTAGGCCGCATGGGACTCGGGTTTTTGTTTAAAAAATAAACCCTCACAAGCCTATGGACTTCGCTACATTTTTAGAGAAAACACCAAGCATTCAAACAAAGAAGCTGGGAGGGCTAGAAGCGCAATTTAAATTAGCGCCCGCTATGCGTTTGGGCTATTCTTCTGAAAAAATAAAAGCGAAATACCCAAAAAAAGCCGCTGTACTGGCCTTGTTTTACCCCAATAAAGACAATGAAACGTGCTTTTTACTAACACAACGCGCACAGTACAAAGGCACACATTCTGCACAAATTAGTTTTCCTGGCGGTAAAGTAGAAGCCACCGATGCTACACTAAAGGACACTGCTTTACGAGAATCCTTCGAAGAAGTAGGCATTGCAAAAGAAGCAGTAACGGTTTTACGAGAAATGACAGACGTGTACATTCCGCCCAGCAACTTCTTAGCTACGCCATTTATTGGAATTTCTTTAAAAAAACCAACATTTACAAGCAATCATGAAGTTGCGCAGCTTTTAGAAATACCTGTTTCTGCTTTGTTACAGGAAGCAAATATTACTTTTCGCACCCTAAGTACTTCATATGCAACAAATATAGAAGTCCCCTGCTTTCAATTTAAGGATATTATTGTTTGGGGAGCCACAGCAATGATGTTAAGTGAAATTAAAGAACTTCTACGATAGGCATCTTAATTATTCTTGCTATTTTAGCTGACTACTAACTAAAACCAACTGTGCATGGCACTTTTCAAAAGAAATCCTTTTGGGCATATTTTATGGGTAAAGAAATGGCTGATCCGTGTGTTTGGAGTCATCTCTCATAACCGGTACCATCGTTTTAACGATTTACAAATAGAAGGTTCAGAAATACTTCGGAATTTACCAGACAACAACGTACTGTTTGTTTCGAATCATCAAACTTATTTTGCAGATGTCGCCGCCATGTTTCATGTCTTTAATGCTTCTTTAAAAGGGCGTGTAGACAATTTAAAAAACATCGGATATATCTGGAACCCGAAACTAAACATCTATTATATTGCTGCTGGAGAGACCATGAGAGATGGGATATTGCCTAAAATATTAGCCTATGCAGGCTCTGTTTCTATCGAGCGTACTTGGCGAAGCAAAGGAGAAGATGTCAACCGAAAAGTACGCATGTCAGACATTTCTAATATTGGTACTGCCTTGAACGATGGCTGGGTGATTACTTTTCCACAAGGAACCACCACTGCATTTAAACCCATTAGAAGAGGAACCGCACACATTATTAAGAAATACCACCCTATTGTAGTTCCCATTGTTATTGATGGCTTTAGACGCTCATTTGATAAAAAAGGCTTGCTGATAAAAAAGAGAAATGTTTTGCAATCGATGGTCATTAAAGCACCTTTAGAGATTGATTACGAAAACGAAGACATGGCAGATATTGTTACTAAAATTGAGTATGCCATAGAGCAACATCCTTCTTTTTTAAAGGTAATCTCTAAAGAAGAATATGCAAAACAAGAAGCAGAGTTGAATAAACAACGAAAATTTTGGAGCTAAACGCTTAACTCCTTGTACTAAATTATGACGCTTACACAATTAAAATATGTCTTAGCCGTAGCAGAGCATCAAAACTTTACCGTTGCTGCTGCCCATAGTTTTGTAACACAGCCCACCTTGAGCATGCAGATTCAAAAATTAGAAGACGCATTAGAGGTTACCATTTTTGATCGTTCTAAAAAACCGATTGCACTCACAACTATTGGTGAAAAAATTGTAGCACAAGCAAAAACAATTCTCAATGAGAGTCAGCGAATTACAGACATTGTAGCTGAAGAAAAAGGGGTGGTTGCTGGCGTTTTTAAATTGGGTATCATCCCGACAATCATGCCCACGTTACTTCCACTATTTTTACAGCATTTTACCAAGAAATTTCCGAAAGTATCGCTTCGAATAGAAGAATTAACGACTGAAGAAATTGTAAAGAAACTACATGACGGTCACTTAGATGCGGCCATTGCTGCCACCCCTTTAGAAAACAACTCCATAAAAGAGATTCCTTTGTATTACGAGCCTTTTGTAGCGTTTGTACCCGAAGAACACCGGTTGCATGCACACAAAAATATTGAGGTAGACGATTTAGAAATAGACGACATTTTACTCTTAGAAGACGGCCATTGTTTTAAAGACAGTGTCTTAAATCTTTGTCGCTCTTACAGTACAAAAAGCAACACGAGCTTTCAGTTAGAAAGCGGCAGTTTTAATACCTTATTAAAACTATCTAAAGAAGGTTTAGGAATGACGCTCCTGCCCTATTTACATACCTTAGATTTATCGGAAAAAGACCGTGTTTTTTTACGGGAGTTTACCACCCCGCTTCCTGCAAGAGAAGTTAGTTTACTCCACCATACATCTCAACTAAAAATGCAATTGATTCTGGCGTTAAAAACAACGATAGACGGACTTATAAGAGGAGCCATCTCTTTCAATGATGTGCAAATTATCAGTCCGCTGCAACAAAAGGCTTCGAGAAACTAAGTCTTCTATGTACCCCAATACATCACTTTAAAAAATATTTTTTTGAACACTCAAATATCAGAAAAAACCTTACAAGATTTAGAATTCCCAACCGTATTGCAACAAGTTGCAGTGCATTGTAATACGCTTTTGGGTAAAGAAAAAGTAGAAGCAATCATTCCGTTTTCCAACAAGGAGTCTTTATTTACAGAACTCGCTTTGGTGAACGAATACCTGGCTTCGTATCAAAATGAGAATCGCATTCCAAACCACGTCTTTGAAGATTGTACCATAGAACTACAGCGGCTAACTATTGAAAACAGTTTTTTAGAAACGGATGCTTTTCTTACCATTGCTGCGCTCTCTGAAACCATGACCGTGTTGAAGAAGTTTTTAGAGAAATTCAAAAGCTACTACCCTACACTGGCACAACATGTTGCAATCATTGAATATACGATACATACAGCACAAGCCATTACACAAATTATTACCCCACAAGCGACTGTAGCAGACCAAGCGTCTCCTGTTTTAAAGCAACTGCGAAAAGACAGTTCACACATTCGAGGAAAAATTGGCGCCAGTTTTAGCAGCGCTCTAAGCAAAGCAAATGCTGCGGGTTATTTAGATGACATTAAAGAGAGTGTTTTAGACAACCACCGTGTACTCGCTGTTTCTGCCATGTACAGGCGTAAAGTTCCGGGTACTTTTTTAGGAGCTTCAAAGTCTGGAAACATTGTATACATTGTACCGCAAGCCACTTTATCTTACCATAGAGAGTTGCAAAATTTGTTGTTTGAAGAGCAACAGGAAATTTTAAAAATACTCAAAGAACTGGCGCAAACCATTCGTCCAGACATTCCTGTATTAAAAACAACGCTACATGCTTTAGTGCACCTAGACATTGTGGCGGCAAAGGCGATTTACGCTAAAGAAACGGAATCTTTATTACCGAAGATCGTAGAAAACAAGTCGATTTATTTTAAAGACGCGTACCACCCTATTTTATGGAAAAAGAATAAATCACAAGGCATACAAACCATTCCGCAAACGATTCGTTTGAATGAAGCGCAACAAATTATTGTCATTTCTGGTCCCAATGCCGGTGGTAAAAGCATCACCTTAAAGACCATTGGCCTCTTACAAGTAATGCTACAAAGTGGTTTGTTAATTCCAGTACACGAACGCAGTGAAACGTCGTTGTTTCGAACAATTTTAAGTGATATCGGAGACAATCAATCTATTGAAAATCAACTAAGCACCTACAGTTATCGTTTAAAAAACATGCGTAATTTTTTACGCAAATGCCATGACAATACCTTGTTTTTAATCGATGAGTTTGGTACGGGAAGTGACCCTGAATTAGGAGGTGCTTTGGCAGAAATTTTCTTAGAAGAGTTCCACCAAAAACAAGCTTTTGGTATTATTACCACCCATTATGCAAATTTAAAAGTACTCGCCAATGAATTGCCCAATGTGGTAAATGCCAACATGCAATTTGATGAACGCTCATTAGAGCCCTTGTATAAATTAGATATTGGACAAGCTGGTAGCTCGTTTACTTTTGAGGTTGCACAAAAAAACGGCATTCCTTTTCGGATTATCAACCAAGCAAAAAAACGCGTAGAGACCGAAAAAGTGCGTTTGGACACGATGATTTCTAAGCTACAAAAAGAACGTCAAAAACTACAAAAAACTGCTGAAAAACTAGAAGCACAGAAAACAAAGAGCACAGAACAACTGCAACGTTTACAAGACAAAGAAGATAAGATCCAAGCAAAATTAGGAGGGTTCCAAGAGCTGTATGACAACAATCAGAAAATGCTATCTATTGGGCGAAAAGTAAATGAATTTTTACACAACTTTTTTCAAACCAATAATAAAAAAGAACTCACTGCTAGCTTTTTAAAATGGGTAACCATCGAAAAGACAAAGCACCTGATGAAAGCACCAGAAAAACCAACAACAAAAGCGGCAAGAAAAATCGCCAAAGATGCTGCTACTACACAAAAAGAGAACAGGAAACAGGTAGAAAAAGAAGTTTTAGAAAAAGTAGTTAAAGTACGTCAAGAAAAAAAGATTGTAGCACAGAAATTGGCTAAAGAAAGGGCGGCTTACCTCTTTCAGAAAAATGACAAGGTGCGATTAATCGATGGCAATGCGGTGGGTACCATAGAGAAAGTTGAAAAAAAGCATGTCTTCATCAACTACGGAATCTTTACTACCAAAGCAAAAGTAGTGCAATTAGAATTGGTAGAAAAAGCAAAAAAATAGACAGTATCACTACGTTAGAACTCCTTTTAACGTGCTCAAAGAGCGCTAAAAACACACCAATATTCAGCTGTATTTCACACCCTTAAACTGCGTGTAAAAAAAGAAAAATAATTCGCTCGTAATTCATTAAATATGAATACGTTTGCACTCGAATTTGAAATCCTGAAGATGAAACGAATTAAAGAGTACAAAAAGTTATTTAACGTAGAAGGTCCTATTGTTTTAAAAGAATTAAAAACAACCTATAGAGGCTTGGTTAAAAAATGGCATCCAGATAAATTTCAGGACGAAGAAAAGAAAGCGGTTGCAGAGATAGAAAGCACGCGTATTATTGATGCTTACCATTTTTTAGTAAGCGTTTCACCAGAAACAAAAGAAGCAAATTTAGACGCTTATAAAACAACGATCACAACGTTTCAAGTGGCCGACTGGCATCACAAAAGCATGTTGTTAGAAGTTACCTTTACAGATGGAAACACCTACGAGTACTTTGGTGTAAACCGTATCCTTTTTGGAAAGTTTGTAAACGCAAAATCTATGAACAACTTTGGGAAGAGAAACATTTTTAACTCTTTTATTTATAGAAAATCAAAGAAAGCAGCTGTAACAGCTTAATTCGTTTTCTTCGTAAAAAAAAGAAACTATTCTTCGAATTGTTTCATTTCAGTATCGTAAAACTCTCCTGCTTCGTCCATTAAGGTAGCAACCTCATTGGCCATTTCGTTTTCGTCTGTACCCAATAAATCGTCATACCAATCTATTGAATCGTCTTTTAAGTTCATCAAGAATCTTGGAAATTCTGTGTGCAACACAAAAACATCTTCTGGGAAATTACTGTTGTCTGCTAATAAAAATTTTGGTAGGCTCATCTTATTTGGTTTCAATTAATTTTCGTGTAAGTTTTTGGAATCGAATGTATAATAACAATGCGGAGATCGATAAGGAAATGAGCAAGCCTATCCAGATACCATTTGTTGCCAACCATGTATGTTGACTTAGATAATAACAGATTGGAAAACCAATAACCCAGTAAGCGATAAAGGTAATTACCATAGGCACTTTTACATCTTGCAATCCGCGTAAGGCTCCTAGCACAACTGCTTGAACACCGTCTGACAACTGAAAGAATCCAGCAATAACGATAAGAGATCCAGCGGTTTCAATAACAACGGAATTGTCTATATAATAGGTTGGTAAAATGTCTTTCATTAAGATAAAACCGAGTGTAAAAAACAAATCAATAACAATCATTAGTAGAATAACTGAAATTGCGATGCGTCTCAATTCTCTGTAGTTCTTTAAGCCTTTCTGATTTCCTACCCGTATGGTAGCCGTAACACCTAAGCCTACAGCAATCATAAAGGTCATAGATGCCAAGTTTAACGCAATTTGATTGGCTGCTTGATCTAGAGTACCCAATGCGCCCGCTAAAAAGACTCCTGAAGCAAAAATACCTACTTCAAACCACATTTGTAACGCTGTTGGATAACCCAAGTTGAATACTTTTTTTAGTACTGATTTCTTTATTTCAGAGAATGAAAAATGCTGTAAATAGGGTTGGAATATTTTTTTTGATCGGACAATAAGAATTAAGAAAACCAGCATCGCACAACGAGAGAACAACGTTCCGTAAGCAGCGCCTTCAATACCTAACTCAGGAAAGCCCCAAACACCATAAATTAATACATAGTTAAAAAACACATTAATAATATTGGCTACAATGGTTGCTTGCATGGCATATTTGGTAAGAGACAAACCGTCCGCAAATTGCTTGAGTCCTTGAAAAACTAACAATGGAAGCATCGAAAATGCAACAATTTTAAAATAAGGCGTTGCCAAAGCAACCACTTCTACAGGTTGGTGCATGTACGAAAGCACCGGAGACATCAACAATAAAATAACGAGCAGTACAACTCCCAAAACGGTAGATAATAACATCCCGTGTTGGTAATAACTTCTTCCTTTTACACTATTTTTTTCACCATCTGCTTCCGCAATTAAAGGGGTAATGGCAAACGTAAAACCAATTCCTAAAGACAAGGCTATAAATACAATACTATTTGCTAAAGAAACTGCAGCCAAAGGAGCAGCCCCCAAATTACCAACCATAATATTGTCTGCTAAACCTACCAACACATGTCCTAATTGCCCAAGCATTATAGGGTATGCAAGTGTTAAATTCGTTTTAAACTCCGAGGTGTATTGTCTTAAATTCACGTACCTTATTTCTTAATTTTTCGTTTGCAAATATACTCTTTTTAATATGGAACAAAGAGACACGGATTCTTCTTATTTTTAAGATTATTTTAATACAATATCCACTTATTAAACCCACAAAAAAGAAGTACTTTTGAGACTTCATTTTACGTTACATCAAAAGAGCGCTCTCATTATTATGGAAAAATTTCAACAACAGCAAATAGGCTTTATCAAAGGAAGATTGCGAGGCATACAAATCGCTTTAAAAGGCATGTGGCAATTGATACGTTCTGAAGACAGTATTAAGGCGCAATTAGTCATTGCTTTGGGCGTTAGTTTGGCAGGAGTTTACTTTCAAATTTCCAGCACAGAATGGTTGTTTCAATGTAGTATTATTGGCTTGGTTTTAGTTGCGGAATCCTTAAACACTGCCATAGAGGAAATGGCAGATTTCACACACCCTGCCTTCCATTCAAAAATAGGCTCGATAAAAGACATTGCTGCAGGAGCTGTTAGTTTTGCGGCACTTACGGCTACAATTATTGCTGGCATAATTTACTTTCCTAAAATAGCGATCTTGTTTCAGTAAATACTTATATTTACAAGTTCGAAAAAAACAACACCTGAATGGCTAAAAAAGAAAAGACAAGCGAAGCATCCAATACAAACAAGATGAGTGTGTTAAAAAGAGTGCGTATTTTTTTTAGCAACCGTCAGACACAAACCATTCTTGGGGCATTTTTGGGCTTGTTTGCTATTTTCTTAACCATTGCTTTTATCTCCTTCTTTTTTTCTTGGCAAGAAGACCAAAGCACGCTACTACAATTCGCAGACAAACAAGTTGTTACAAAAAATTCTCTTGGGAAATTAGGAGCGAATTTAAGTCACTTTTTTATTTATAACGGCTTCGGAATCGGTGCGTTCATCCTTCCTGTCTTAGTTTTCTTAACGGGGTTACACTGGTTTTTTCAATCACGCATACAACGCATATTTACTACGTGGATTTGGGGTTTACTACACATGCTATGGCTGTCTTTGTCTTTTGGTTTTGTTGCCAAAGAACACGCATTGTTAGCAGGAGTTGTTGGCTTAGAAATCAATGATTTTTTACAAGTTTTTCTAGGAAAAACAGGACTTATACTCTGTTTGTTTTTCTACAGCATCGCTTATCTTGTTATTCGGTTTAAGATTACTCCAGAAAGCATTGCACTGCTTTTTAAAAACAAACCAGCAACAACAACTGATGTTCCTGATGCTTCCATCGCTGAACCTGCAGAAGACACCCCAACAACTGATACCGTTGAAAAAAACAGCTCTGAATTTGAATTGTCTGTTGCCAATTTACAACCAACCATTCAAAAACATTCTGCCACAGATAGAAACAAAGAAATTCCTTTAGAAACAACAAGCACTGAAGAACCGGAATTAAAAGCGGCACCAAAACCGACAAAGAAGACTGAAAAGGTTGCCGAAGAAGTAACCATTGCTGTCGCAGAAATAAATGAAGAGCAAAGTGTTACTAAAAACTTATCGGACCAATTACTCAAAGATTTTGGGGAATTTGATCCAAAACTAGAACTGGGAAGTTATTCGTTCCCAACATTCAACCTTCTAAAACAGTATGACGAGACTATTTCTGTAGATCCTGCCGAGTTGGAAGCCAATAAAATAAAAATTGTAGACACCTTAAAGAACTACAAAATAGGGATTGCCAAAATTAAAGCGACCGTAGGCCCTACCATTACCTTATATGAAATTGTACCAGAAGCCGGAATTCGTATTTCTAAAATTAAAAACTTAGAAGACGACATTGCCTTGTCATTGGCCGCTTTAGGAATTCGGATTATAGCACCTATTCCAGGAAAAGGAACGATTGGTATTGAGGTACCAAACAAAAAAGCAACCATTGTTTCGATGCATTCGGTAATTTCTTCTAAGAGATTTCAAGAAGCGGACATGGAGCTGCCCATTGCTTTGGGTAAAAATATTGCCAACGAAACCGTTGTGGTCGATTTGGCTAAAATGCCTCACTTATTAATGGCGGGGGCAACAGGACAAGGGAAATCGGTTGGATTGAATGCCGTTTTAACATCACTTCTCTATAGAAAACACCCTGCAGAAGTGAAGTTCATTCTTATTGACCCTAAGAAAGTAGAATTGACTCTTTTTAATAAAATTGAACGCCATTATTTGGCAAAACTACCAGATTCCGAAGAAGCAATTATTACGGATGTGACCAAGGTTATACACACCCTAAACTCCTTGTGTATAGAAATGGACAACCGGTACGACTTGCTAAAAATAGCCATGGTGCGAAACATTAAAGAATACAACACCAAATTTAAAGCACGGAAATTGAATCCGGAAAACGGCCATAAATTCTTGCCCTATATTGTATTGGTGATTGATGAATTTGCCGATTTAATTATGACTGCCGGTAAAGAAGTTGAAACCCCTATTGCTCGTTTAGCCCAGTTGGCACGTGCCATAGGAATTCATTTAATCGTGGCCACCCAAAGACCTTCTGTCAATGTTATTACAGGTATTATCAAAGCGAATTTCCCTGCAAGAGTTGCTTTTAGAGTTACCTCTAAAATAGATTCTAGAACCATTTTAGATGCCTCTGGAGCTGACCAATTAATTGGTAGAGGCGATTTATTATATTCTGGAGGAAATGAAATAACTCGTATTCAATGTGCCTTTGTAGACACACCAGAAGTAGAAAAAATAACTGATTTTATTGGGTCACAACGTGCCTACCCCGAAGCGTATCTCTTGCCAGAATATGTGGGTGAAGAAAGCGGTACACAACTTGATGTAGATATTGCAGATAGAGATAAATTGTTCAAAGAAGCTGCTGAAGTTATTATTACGGCACAACAAGGCTCTGCATCTTTATTGCAACGAAAATTAAAATTGGGCTACAACCGCGCAGGAAGATTGATCGATCAATTAGAAGCTGCAGGAATTGTAGGCCCGTTTGAAGGCAGTAAAGCAAGACAAGTACTCGTTCCAGATTTTATAGGCTTAGAACAATTGCTACAAGACGAAAAAAACAACTAACCAAAGACGGAAAAAACGCATACCATGAGAAAAATAGGACTTTTACTAAGCATACTCTTTTTTAGCAGCCAATTACCAGCACAAGAATCGGCTGAAGCGGCTAAAAAAATGCTAGATGCTGTTGCTGAAAAAATGAATTCATACACCAATATGGTCTTGCAATTCAATGCCACACTCGTTAATGAAGAAGCTGGCATCACCAACGACCCAGCAATCTATGGAGCCATTACCTTGCAAGGAGAAAAATACAAATTAAATTATTTAGGGAACGATTTTCTTTTCGATGGAAAACAATTAGCCATCATAAACTTGGAAGACAAAGAAGTTGCTATTAGCGAAGGAGACCTTGAGGAAGAAGACGGTTTTATATACCCTTCTAAACTTGCCACATTTTACCAAGAAGGATATACTTTTACTATGGGCGCTAGCAAAACAATGGCAGGGAAAAAAATTCAATGTATCGATTTAACACCCATTGACAGTGATTCTGAAATTGTAAAAGTAATCTTAGGCATCCACCCGAACAGCTTACACATACACTCTTTGCAACAGCTCGGAGCAAATGGATCGTTAACAACATTTACCATCACCTCATTTAAAAGCAATCAAAACCTCTCGGCTGATTTCTTTACATTCAACGAAGCGCAGTATTTAAAAGACGGGTATATTATTGATTAATTCTTAGCAAGAGGCTAAAAACCTCTTTTTGTATGAAAATCTTAGACAAATACATTTTAAAAAGTTTTTTAGCGCCCTTTTTGGCGACCTTTCTTATTGTGCTTTTTGTTTTTGTAATGCAAGCGCTTTGGCTGGCTTTTGATGACATTGCCGGAAAAGGCATTAGTCTTCTATTTATTTTAAAATTTATAGGCTACACAACACTCCTTGTAATACCACAAGCCCTCCCCGTAGGTGTGCTACTCTCCTCAATAATGGCCTTGGGTAATTTTTCTGAAAACTACGAATTTGCTGCCTCAAAATCTGCAGGAGTTTCCTTACAGCGTTTAATAAAACCACTTATTGCCTTGACACTTCTGATGAGTGTTGTCAATTTTTTCTTTCTCAACAACGTATATCCATACGCAATGTTGAAACAAAAAAACTTACTCAACAATATTAAAACCAAAGAACCTACCCTAGCCTTGGTTGCAGGAAGTTTTAATACTGAGATTCCGAATTACCATATTAAATTTGATGAAAAATATGGAGAAGACAACAACTTGCTTAAAAAAGTAATGATTTACGATTTGTCTTCACGTAAAGGCTTGCAAAAAATTATCACTGCACAGCACGGAAAAATAATTTCCAAGGAAGGAAGTAGGTACATGACCTTGGTCTTAAGTGATGGACATTTTTTCCAAAGCCACATTAAAAACGGAGCGACCTTCAAACAACGCTTAAAAATGCCTGCTTCTACCGCAGATTTTGAGGAGTATACAATTAATATTGACATTTCCTCTTTTAGTGACGGAGACTTAGACGACGAGAAATACACGAAAAACTTTAACATGTTGAGTTTGCAACAACTGAAAGACACCCTGCCTTCATTAAAACAAAATTACGATGAGTTTGTAGGACTGCGTGCGAAGAGAATTTTCGAAAACCTGGAAGGCGCCTCTCTTTATAAAATACCCGATTCTTTACGCGCTAAAAAACTACAGCCTCGTTTGTTGGATAATTTCGACACTTCTTCAAAATTAAAAATCACGACCAACGCGCTTGGAAAAGCGAATACCATCTTACGAAGCTCTATAAAAGCCAATAAAAAAAGTTTAAAATACAAGCGAAAAAGACTCAACCTGTACGATGTTGAATTTTACAATCGCATTGCCTTTTCATTCTCTTGCCTTATCTTATTCTTTATAGGTGCGCCCTTAGGTTCAATTATCCGTAAAGGAGGCATGGGATTGCCCATGATTTTAGCAATTGCTATTTATGTATTGTATTTTTTTACCAATACTTTTGGTAAAAATTTAGCAGAAGAAAGTACCGTAACCGCGCTATTAGGTTCTTGGATTTCTGCGATATTAATGGTGCCAATAGCCATATTACTTACACGTAGAGCCACTAGAGACAAAGGCCTGTTTAACCTAGATGCTTTTACACAACCGCTCATCAATTTATTTAAAAAACGCCCCCTAAAAAGACAATAGTATGAGTACAGAAAAAACAACACAATTAGATACAATTGCAGCTGCAATAGAAGACATAAAAAACGGTAAGATTATTATTGTTGTCGATGATGAAAATCGCGAAAACGAAGGCGACTTTATTGCTGCAGCTGAAATGGCGACACCAGCTATGATTAATTTTATGGCCACACACGGACGTGGATTGATTTGTGCACCGCTTACTGAAAAGCGTTGTAAAGAATTAGATCTTGGCATGATGGTACACAACAACACCGACCCTATGGAAACTGCCTTTACCGTATCTGTTGACTTGCGTGGAGGGAATGTAACGACTGGTATTTCTGCTGCAGACAGAGCAGAAACATTACAAGCATTAATAAACCCAGCAACCAAGCCTTTTGACTTGGCAAGACCTGGTCATATTTTTCCATTACGAGCAAAAGAAGGTGGCGTACTTAGAAGAACTGGGCACACAGAAGCGGCAATAGATTTTGCACGCTTAGCTGGCTTACAACCTGCAGGCGTTATTGTAGAAATCATGAATGAAGACGGTTCTATGGCACGCTTACCACAACTCTTAGAAGTTGCTAAGAAATTTGATTTAAAGATTGTCTCTATTGAAGACTTGGTCGCTTATAGAATGGACCACGACTCCTTAATTGAGAAAAAAGAAGACTTTGATATTGAAACGCGCTTTGGTCAGTTTCGTTTGCGCGCATACCAACAAACAACCAACAACCAAATTCATTTAGCATTGACCAAAGGTACTTGGGGTACTAATGAACCCGTCTTAACACGTGTCAACTCTACCTTAGTAAATAGCGATATCTTAGGAACCTTAACCAACGATTCCGATAAGAAATTAGATAACATGTTCTCATTAATAAACAAAGAAGAAAAAGGCGCTATCTTGTTTATCAATCAAGAAAGTCAGTCTTTGAATTTGTTAAAACGCTTGAGAACTTTAAAGGTGAATCAACCCAAAGGAAATTTCAAAGCACCACGAGTACCTTTAGACAATAAAGATTTTGGAATTGGGGCACAAATCTTACACGATTTAAACATTCACAAACTAAAATTAGTTTCTAACAGCCAACAAACCAAACGTGTGGGAATGATTGGTTACGGATTGGAAATTGTAGACTACGTCTCTTTCTAATCGCTAATTAAATGAAATTATAGTACCGCTTACTACTTCTGTAGGAGCGGTATTTTTTTGAAATACGCGCGCAGACAATTTTCCTTGTAACACACAAGTATCTCCTGTTACAGCCAACCAACTCCCCTCTCGCAAACCAACGACAGGCGTGTCATTAAACTCGTGAAACTCTTTGATACGGGTCGCTCTTGTTTCCCCCATATGGGTGTCATTTTTTAGGGGATCTATATAATGTGCATTGATGTTAAAAGGAATAAATGCCAAGGTTTTAAAGCTGGGTGGGTAAACAATGGGCATGTCGTTGGTATTCATCATAGAAACACCGCAAATATTACTCCCTGCACTGGTTCCTAAATACGATGTTCCCTTTTCTACAACTGCTTTTAAGGTCTCAAAAACATCCTTTGTATACAATTGATGCACCAGTTCAAAGGTGTTTCCGCCGCCTGTAAAAATTGCAGTGGCTTGTTGCAACGCTTCCTTCGGGTTGTCAAACTCATGAATCCCTTTTACAGCGATATCAATCTTTGCAAAAGCAGTTAGCGCAATCTGGGTATACGCATCGTAAGAAATTCCTCCAGGTCTTGCATACGGAATAAACAACAGCTCTTTTACGCCTTTAAAAAAAGTACGCAGTGTTGGCAGTAAATACGCTAAATAGTCGCTTCCGTATACGGTGGAAGTACTCGCTACAAGTAATTTTTTCATAGGTCTTCTCTTTGTTATACAGCCTTTCTGTATGCTTCAAAAATACAGAGAAATTAAGGAAATGTCGGGTGTTTTTAACAAAAAATTACGACCTTCAGAAGGTTTTCTAAGTATCTTGCCATATGAAAACACGGGTACTTATCGGTTTCTTTCTAAGTATCTCTTGGCTTGCTGTTTCACAAAACAAGCAAGTCGTATTACACGGTACCGTGCTTTGTAAAAATAAATCGGTTGCCAATGCTCACATTCTCAACAACCGAACTGCACTGGGTACCATTTCAGACAAAAACGGACTTTTCTCTTTAAGAGTGTCGTTGCATGACACCCTTCAAATCTCGTCTATTCAGCATGAAAAAGCATTTGTTGTTATTACAACCGTTCCATTCAAAAATAAAAATATAACGGTGGCCTTAACCACAAAAACATACCTGTTGGATGAAGTGCTTCTAAAAAACCACGATTTAAGCGGGCGCTTAAGCAGCGACGTGCACCAAACACCACAAGACAAAAGAGCCACTGCTTTGGGCAAAACAATGACGTTTACAACAGGTGAATTCTCTGGAGAATTAAAAGACGATTATATAGATGCTAAAGTAAGGCCTCCAAGCAACAATACCGATCCAACAAGTGCCTTTCAAGGTGCAGGCGCAACGGTTTCAATGCCTTTTAAATATTCTGAACGGCTCTGGGCCTTGCGAAAGAAATTGAACAAAAGTGCCGCTTTACCAGCAAAATTACTAGGCTATTTTGGAGCGGATTTCTTTTTTAAAGAGTTGAAAATTCCTGAAGTATCCTATCATCATTTTATCAGTTATTGTACAGGTGTAGGTCTTGAAGAATTGTATGACAGCCATAAAATACTCGAATTGATTGTGCTTTTAAAAACCGAAGCTATATCCTATTTAAAAATAATAGAAACAGTAAAATATCAACACAAATGAACAAGCAAAAACCAAAAACAACAATTTTAATACTCTTTTTCGCAGTGTTATTCCCCTTAACAATATCTGGACAAGCTACAGAACATACAGACGAACATCCTAAAAATGAAATAGGTCTTGCAAACGCTCCTGTTTATTTTCTAAAAGAAAAGGTGTTCTCTTACGGGATTCATCTTCATTATATCAGAACACTTTCCGATTCAAAATTCGGTATTGGAATTGGTTATGAGCAGGTATTTAATGCCCATAAACATCGCACTTTTGGGTTAATTGGGGTTTACAGACCTTTTGAGAGATTGAGTTTTACCGTATCTCCTGGGTTGGCCTTCGAAAGTGAAAGCTCAGACATTCATCTTGCCATACATCTTGAAACATTGTATGAATTTGAAATAAACAATCTTCATATTGGTCCTGTCCTTCAATATGCATACGACACAGAAGATATTCATGTGAGCTTAGGTGTTCATGTTGGATATGGGTTCTAAATTACTTCCTATTTAAAAATAGCAGAAACAGCCAAATAACAACAAACTCTTTTCTAGACAAAGTGTATCTTTGCAAGAACGTTATGAAAACAAAAACACTTATTTTATTGGGTATTCTCATTTCGCTTGCGTTTACCAGCCATAAATACTATTTGAGCCTCACACAAATCACCCATGTTGCCGAGAAAAATAGCGTGCAAATAGTCATGCAAGTATTTTTAGACGATGTAGAGCTCGCTCTCAATAAAACCTATCAAATAGACGCGCTATTAACGACCGACAAAGAAGTGACAGACATTGACACGTACTTTGTACGTTATTTGAAAGAAAACTTCAACATCAGCATCAACAACCAAGAGGTTTCTCACCAATATATTGGCAAGGAATACGAAGGAGACCTGGTGTTTTTCTACTTAGAAATTTCAGACATACAACAGGTGAAAAATATTGTAATTTCTAACCACCTGTTATTTTCGTATTTCCCAAAACAACAGCACTTAATTAAAGTAGGTGCACACGAAAAACACCAAAGTTTACTCTTGACAAAAGGAAATGATAAAGGTTTGTTAAAATTTTAACAAACACCTCCTATTAGTGCTTATAATAACGTAATTTTCCACTCATTTTTAACTCAATATTTATTCAAATGAAGAAGTTCGTAACCACACTCTTTTCTGTATTATTTGTTACTGTATCCGTTTTTGCTCAAGAAGCACCTGCAGAACGCCAACAAGGACACACAGATCAAAACAAGTTTAGACAGTTAAAAGACGTCTTACCAACCCCTAACAGTCAGCATACCGCTTCTGGAGCACCAGGCCATGCCTACACGCAACAGCAAGTAGATTACGATATGGAGTTGCGCATTGATGAAAGTACTGATATACTTTACGGAAACGAAGCAATCACCTATACAAACAACTCTAAAGATGCCTTGGAATACTTATGGGTACAATTAGACCAAAACGTACGTGCAGCAGATTCTAAAACTCCTTTGGCAAAGCCAGAAAGCTTAGAAAACAAAGCAATTAACGGCCCTACATCTTTTACAAAAGACAACTTAAAAAAACCTTTTGATGGTGGTTTTAAGATCGAAGCTGTAAAATACGAAGACGGCAGAGACCTTTCTTATTTTGTAAACCGCACCATGATGCGTATCAACTTACCAACCCCTTTGGCTTCTGGAGATACGTTTAAATTTAGCATCAAATGGTGGTACAACATCCCTCCTTATGTAGAAATTGGAGGACGTTCTGGATACGAAGCTTTTCCTGACGGAAACCACAACTACACCATCGCACAATTTTTTCCAAGATTGGCAGTGTATGACAATGTAGAAGGATGGCAAAACATGCAATTCTGGGGCCGTAGTGAATGGGCTTTAGAGTTTGGAAATTACGATGTAAAACTAACAGTACCTTCAGACCATATCGTAGATGCTACCGGAGAATTACAAAACGAAAAGAAAGTTTTAACCAAGACACAACGTAAACGTTGGGAACAGGCGAGAACATCTTTTACAGACCCTGTGTTTATTGTAACGCAAGAAGAAGCAGAAATTGCAGAAAAAGGAAGAGAAACCACTACAAAGACCTGGCATTTTAATGCTCAGAATGTACGTGATTTCGCTTTTGCTTCTTCTAGAAAATACATTTGGGATGCCATGGCAACCAACATCAATGGAAAAACCGTTATGGCTGTTTCATTGTATCCAAAAGAAGGAAACCCATTGTGGGAAGAGCACTCTACACGTGTTGTTGCAAACTCATTAGAAGAGTATTCTAAATTAACTTTCGACTATCCTTACAGCAAAGCAATTTCTGTACACGCAAAACGTCAAGGAATGGAATACCCGATGATTTGTTTCAACTACGGAAGACCAAATCCTGATGGAACCTATTCTGATAGAGTTAAAAACGGCATGATTGGTGTGATTACACATGAAGTAGGACACAACTATTTCCCTATGATTGTCAACTCAGACGAACGTCAATGGACGTGGATGGATGAAGGTTTGAACTCTTTTGTAGAAACCTTAGCCGAATTGGACTACGATCCAAATTTTAACACACGTAACTTACCGAAAGACCTTGTACGTTATATGAGTGGTGATCAAAAATTCATCTCACCAATCATGTCGCAAGGAGACTATGTACACCAATTTGGACCCAATGCATACTCGAAGCCTGCTGCAGGATTGTACATGCTACGCCAGACCATTATGGGGCCAGAATTGTTTGATTACGCCTTTAGAACCTACTCGCAACGTTGGATGTTTAAACACCCAACTCCAGCAGATTTCTTTAGAACCATGGAAGATGCTTCTGCAATGGACCTAGATTGGTTTTGGAGAGGTTGGTTCTACACCACAGACTATTCAGACATTGCTATTGGTTCAGTAAAAAAATACTATGTAACTGACAAGCCTACTGCAAAAGCTGAAGAATTGGCTAAAAAATACCAAATGAACTTGGCAGAGTACGAAGGGAAACTTCTTTATTTTGCTGAAGCAACTGAAGAAAGTACGCAAACAACTACTAATATCATGGAGTTTGAAGCACTTAAAAACCACATTGCAAGCCTTTCTGAAGCAGACAGAGCAAGCTTACAAGAAGCGCCAAACTACTTTTACGAGGTTACTTTTAACAAGCCTGGAGGATTGGTCATGCCTATTATTGTAGAGCTCACCTATGCAGATGGTTCTAAAGAACGTCACACGTTTCCTGCTCAAATATGGATGAAAGACCACAAAAAAACAACCAAGGTTTTTAGAACGCAACAAGAAATAACCAGTATTGTTGTAGATCCAGACTTAGAAACAGCAGACATCGATACCACCAACAACAGTTGGCCAAAGAAAACAGCGTCAAAATTTGATGCTTTTAAAGAGAAAAAACAAGAGTAATCTCTTACAAAGACACGCGTAAAAAAGCCAACCCTAACGGGTTGGCTTTTTTGTTCTCAATAAAACAAAATATTTTTAGGACAAAACACATCTTAAAAATTAAATTTATAGTTTTTTTATTTCTTTCAAAGTTTCTTATATTGTGCCAATAACCGATTCTTAAAGACTTTCTGTTGCAAAAAATAGACAAAATACTTATTGGCATTGCTTTTTCACCAAAATTAAAATCAAACATTTTTGAAGCTATACGATTGGCTAATAGATTTGATGCTGAATTAATAGGCGTTCATGTAGGTGAAAAAACAACACAAAAAACCACTGATTTAAATGCGCTGTTAAAAGAAGCGGATCCTTTACATAAAAGTTTTAAAGTAATCTGGAAAAAAGGAAAACCTGTAGATGTAATCTTACAAACATGTACCAATCAAAATATTGATTTACTTATTCTAGGAGCACTTCAACAAGAAAATTTATTTAAATATTACGTAGGCTCTATCGCTAGAAAAATTACTAGAAAAGCACCCTGCTCTGTACTTTTACTCATCAAACCATCAACTGTAAGAGTTCCTTGTAAACACATTGTTGTTAACGGGCTAAGTGACAGTAGAACAGAAGAAACGATAAAAACATCTTTCTTTATAACTAAAAAAATAGGCTGTAAAAAAATTACAATTGTTGAAGAAATTAAACAGGAAGAATTACATGTTAAAATTAATGACGACGCCTCTCTAAGAAGGGCAAATATTGCAAAAGAGCGAATTAAAAAAAGAGAAGATAAACGTGTAAGAAACATTTTAAAAGAGATAGACTGCTCTAATTTAACTATAAAAACACAAAGTATTTTTGGGAAAAGTGGATATTCTATTGGACATTATGCGAAACTTAAAAGAGCTGATTTACTAGTGATGAACGCACCTACTAAATCTGGTGTTTTCTCCCTAATTTTTCCGCAGGATATTGAATATATCTTATCTGAATTACCAACAGATGTTTTAATTGTAAGATAAATGAAGCAAAAAAAAATATTTAAAACATTTATAACTGAAATTCCACAAAATTTATTTGCAGGTTTTGTTGTTTCTTTAATCGCACTTCCTTTAGGTTTAGGCTTAGCCTTAGCATCTGGAGCACCGCCTATTTCTGGTGTAATTGCAGCCATTGTTGGTGGAACTGTCGTTTCATTAATCGGGGGATCTAACGTTACAATTACAGGACCTGGCAATGGTTTAGTAGTGGTCATTTTAGCTGCAATTACAACACTTGGAAATGGAAATATGCAGGAAGGTTTTCTATATACTTTAGCTGCCATTGTAATTTCTGGAGTTTTATTAATAATTCTAGGTTTTTTAAGAATGGGGTCTTTAGGAGATTTCTTTCCCTCCTCTGCAATACAAGGAATGTTGGCTGCAATCGGTATTGGTATTTTTGCAAAACAAATACACGTAATGCTAGGTAATACTGCTGCAAAAGGAAGTATTGTTGAACTTCTTTTATTGGTTCCTGAAGGTATTATGAATTTTATAAACACGTCTAATTCTAGTATATTTTATGCTGGCTTAGTCGGTATTGCTAGTTTACTAATTATGGTTTTTTATGGCAAAATTAGAAACAGATACTTTCAATTAATTCCTGCTCCGATGTGGATTGTGGTTTTAAGTGTGGGCATGTATTATTATTTTGATGTTATTTCATCCACAGACTACCCTATTGACAAAAGCTTATTAATAAATTTACCAAATGATATTTTATCTAATTTTGCTTTTCCAGATTTCAGCAAAGTGTATGAACTTAGCTTTATAAACGCTGTTATTGGCATCACATTAATTTCGAGTATAGAAAGCTTATTAAGCATTAAAGCTGTTGATAAATTAGACCCTTTAAAAAGGCGTTCTAATGTAAACAAAGACATTAGGGCTTTAGGTTTAGCGACTGTAATTAGCGGTTTTTTAGGTGGATTGAATGTAGTTACTGTAATTGCAAGAAGTTCTGTGAATGTAAATAATAATGGTACGAATAGATCTGCTAACTTTTTTCATGCCGGTTTTCTAGTAGCTTTTATTTTATTATTTGCAACTGAATTACGCAAAATACCATTACCTGCTTTGGCGGCAATATTGGTTTTTACAGGATATAAATTAGCTTCACCAGAAAACATTA
>Ga0209035_10000080_pt1 | contig 34094 bp, 29 predicted proteins | sample MarorgKNORR_S2LV_6_FD_188220 | JGI IMG/M metagenome (GOLD analysis project Ga0209035, IMG submission 188220) | Marine microbial communities from the Southern Atlantic Ocean, analyzing organic carbon cycling - AAIW_A/KNORR_S2/LV (SPAdes) (version 2) | ecosystem: Environmental > Aquatic > Marine... | reverse complement strand
CTTCTTTAGATTCAGATTCAAATGACTCAATTACATCTGGGTAAATAGTTCCCTGTGCTAAAAAGTTAATTTCATCTTTTAGTTTTGCAGCTTCATTATCAAAAATATCAATGAATGTTCTGCCAATAACTTTTCTTTTTTGCTCTGGATCGGAAACGTCCTTAAGATGTCTGTAAAATATTTTTTTTGCATTTACCACAACTAGATTTAGATCCATTTCTTCTTTAAATAAGCTCTCTACGTCCTCGGCTTCATTTTTTCTTAGCAATCCATTGTCAACAAATACACAAATGAGGTTTTTACCAATAGCTCTGTCTAACAGCATGGCAGTAACTGATGAATCAACACCGCCAGATAAACCTAGCAATACTTTTTGATCGCCTACTCGCTCTTTAATGTCTATAATTCTCTGTTCAATGAGGTTTTCCATTTTCCACTGGGCAGCACATTTGCATACCTTGAAAACGAAATTTTCTAATACCATATTCCCTTGCTTGGTATGAGTAACCTCTGGATGGAATTGAAGAGCAAAAATAGACTTTTCTGCATGCTGCATTGCTGCGATAGGAGCTGAGGCAGTTGAGGCTAATAATTTAAATTGATCTGGTAATGTTGAAACATGGTCACCATGACTCATCCAAACATCAATTGATGAGCCCAAACTAAAACCCTCAAAAAGCAAAGATGCTTCTTCAATCACTATTTCAGCATGTCCAAATTCTTTAACCTTTGAAGAAGTGACTTGCCCACCAAACTGCTCAGCTAATGTCTGCATTCCATAACAAATGCCTAGGATTGGGATGTCTAAATCAAAAACGACTTCAGGGATTCTTGGGGTATTAGAAGCTGTTACTGACTCGGGACCACCAGAAAGAATAATTCCATTTGGATTAAGTGCTTTGATCCTTTCAGGAGAAATATCCCAAGGAAGAATCTCAGAAAATACGTCCAACTCTCTAACTCTTCGAGCAATGAGCTGAGTGTATTGCGAACCAAAATCAAGTACTAATATTGTATCGATATCCTTTTGATCCAAAGCCAAGCTGGTTAAATTGGTCATAATAAATTATTAACTGCGTTGATAGTTGGGCGCTTCTTTTGTAATCATCACGTCATGAACATGACTTTCCGTCATGCCTGCATTGGTAATTTCAATGAACTGGGTGTCTTTCTGCATTTCTTCGATTGTCTTGCAGCCTACATATCCCATGCTCTGTCTAATTCCGCCTGTTAATTGATCGATAACATTAACAACCCAGCCTTTAAACGGAACTCTTCCCTCCACTCCTTCTGGTACCATTTTTTCTTTTTCAATACCATCTTGAGAGTATCGATTGACATCATTTCGCTCTGACATCGCTGCCAAAGAACCCATGCCTCGATATGTTTTAAAACTTCTTCCCTGATATAACTCAACTTCTCCAGGAGCCTCCTCTGTTCCAGCAAATATACTTCCAAGCATTACAACATCAGCCCCTGCTGCAATAGCTTTTGCAACATCTCCAGAAAATCGAATGCCTCCATCAGCAATTAATGGGACATTATTGGATTTTAATTTCTCTTTAATTGAAAGAATGGCTGTTATCTGAGGAACACCCATCCCAGCAATTATTCTTGTTGTGCAAATTGAACCTGGACCCATTCCAATCTTGATTGCATCAGCCCCACTATCAAGTAAAGCTAATGCTCCTTCAGGGGTTGCAACATTTCCACCCATAACATCAATGCCTTGAAATTCTTTTTTTAGAAGTTTAATGGTATCTATAACATTTTGAGAATGGCCATGTGCGCTGTCTACAACAAACAAATCTACGCCCGCTTTTGCTAATGCTTTGGCGCGGTCCAATGTATCGATGCCAGTTCCTAAGGCAGCTCCAACACGTAATTGCCCTCTTGCATCTTTAGTTGCAAATGGATGTTCTGCAGATTTCTCAATATCTTTCATCGTCACCAATCCTGTAAGGGAGCCGGCAGAATCAATGACAAGTATTTTTTCAATCCTATTGTTATACATAAGTTTCTTTACTTCTTCCTGGTCAGTGCCTTCAATGACAGTAATTAATTTTTCCCTAGGAGTCATAATTGTAGAAACTGGATCAGAGAGATTATCTGCATATCTAAAATCTCTGCTGGTTACGATTCCTATCAATGCACCATCATCCACAACTGGCATACCAGAAATACTTAACTCTTTGGTTAATTGCATTAATTCCTCAATTGTTTTTGTTGATTTAATGGTAGTTGGATCTCGCACCACACCGCTTTCGTATTTTTTAACAATTTTAATTATCTTTGCTTGCTCGACAATCGAATTATTCTTATGAACAATCCCCATGCCTCCATTCTCAGCAAGGGCTATCGCCATTCTTGATTCTGTGACAGTGTCCATTGCAGCTGAAACCAATGGAATCTTTAATGAAATATTTCTTGAAATCTTTGTTTCAAGCTCAGCATCGACCGGCAAGAAATCTGTGTAACGAGGGAGTAGCAAGACGTCATCAAACGTTAATGCTTTTTGTTTGACCTTTTCCATAACGGATTATAGCCCAAGCAGGAATGAAAAAAAAGATGTCTTAAGGCATGCCAATTAACTTATGCTGTTGAATGCTGAGTTTCCATTTGGGATTCTCTAGGCAATACTGAATAGTTTTTACTGTATTTTCTTGTCCATCATTGCCGTCCATTGGTTGCAAAAAAAGGTGATCAAAACTTAGGCTTAAAAAATCATCTAAATTCTGGCCAAGCTGAGGAAAAACAACTTTAAGCTCATTTCCTTCTTTGACAACTAATTCAGATCCATGTTTTGGAGAAACGCAAACCCAGTCGATGTCAAACTCTATTGCAATCGTTCCATTAGTCTCAATTGCTATTTCAAATCCAAGCTTCTTGCATTGCTCAGCTAAAACCCGATCAAGTTGTAACATAGGCTCGCCGCCAGTGAATACAATTAACCTATTTTCTGTTTCCCCCCATATTAACTCTATCTTTTCTAATAACTTCGTTGCGGAATAACTTCCCCCATTCACTCCATCGGTTCCAACAAAATCTGTATCACAAAATTGACAAACTGCGGACTCCCTATGTTTTTCACGACCAGTCCATAGATTACAGCCTGAAAATCGAACAAATACTGCAGTTCTTCCTGCTTGCGCGCCTTCACCTTGAATGGTTTTATAAATCTCTTTAATTGCGTACATTAGGTCCTGTAGTGCAATGGATCAATTGAGTTATTTATTGCAAAGGCCTCTAATCTTTCATTACAAGATCCGCATTTCCCACATGCAAGCTCTTGCCCTTCATAGCAAGTCCATGTTTTAGAGTAATCAATCTCAAGATCTAAACCTATTTTGATAATTTCTGCTTTTGTAAAATTTAAAAAGGGAGCCTCTACGCTAATTGGAAAAGTATGGCATGTTTGAGCCACTGCATTCATTGCAGATAAAAATTCAGGCCTGCAATCCGGGTAAATAAAATGATCGCCGGCATGAGCACCATACCAAACTCTACTAATGCCCTTGGAGATTGCATAAGCAATTGCATGAGAGATAAACAACATATTTCTATTAGGAACAATTGTAGTTTGCATACTTTCGGCTTGATAACTTCCATGAGGAACTTCAATATCTTGCGAGGTTAGCGCAGATTCTGCAAAAATTGATTCAACGTTGGCAATCTCGATCTTAAGATTCGATAGATTATGTTCTTTACAAATTAAATGAGCGCACTCAACTTCCTTGATGTGCCTTTGACCGTAATCAAACGTAATACAGTCAACGGTATATTTTTTACTCAAAGCATGATGCAGCAAGGTGAAAGAATCCATTCCACCAGAAAGGATAAGGATAATTTTATTTTTCAAAGGGATTGAAAAATTTTGTCAGACTTAGCGGCGCATATAAAGTCATTGATATGAAGTCCTTTAATTTTATGAGACCACCATTCTAATTGCACTTCGCCCCACTCTAAGATTATTTTTGGATGATGGTCCTCAGACTCAGCCAAACCAACTATCATATTTACGAATTTCGAAGCCTCTAAATAAGACTTAAATGTGTATTTATTTACTAATTTTGTAACTTCAGAATGATCAATGGTCCAACCATTTAAGCTTTTGAGTAATGTTTCTTGTTCATGATCTGGTACCAGCGGAGCTCCAATTTCACAAGCTGCGCAGCTCTGATCTGAAAGATTGCTCACACCCCACCCTTTGTTAGCTTTGCTGGATTTAGTAAAATTTTTAATTTCTTGATAGATAGCCCAGTCTCTTCATGGGCTACATCAATAATAGCTCGTTTTTCAATATAAGCTTTTTTTGCAATTTGAGCTGACTTTTCATAGCCAATTTCTCGATTAAGAGCTGTCACCAAAATTGGATTTTTACCCAATGACTCATTAATATTTTGCTTATTCACTTTAAATGTTTTGATCGCCTTATTAGCAAGCAAAGGCATTGAATTTGACATCAATGAAATGCTTTTAAGAAGGTTGTAGGCTATAACAGGTAACATAACATTTAATTGAAAATTACCAGATTGAGACGCAATGGAAACAGCGGTATCATTTCCAATAACATCCACGCATGCCATCGCAACAGCTTCAGGAATTACTGGATTTACTTTTCCAGGCATAATGCTGCTTCCAGGTTGCAAAGCCTCTAGCTCAATCTCACCTAAACCAGTTAAAGGGCCGCTATTCATCCATCGCAAGTCATTTGAAATTTTTATCAGAATTAAGCTCAGGTTTTTTAAACTGGAAGATAGTTGCACTGTTGCATCTTGAGAGCTGAGAGATCTAAAATAATTTGGTGAGGTTTTTACATCTAATTTAGTAAGTTTTTTGACCTCAATTGCAAAAACCTTGCCAAAATCCTTGTGAGCATTTATTCCGGTTCCTATGGCTGTTCCACCCTGAGGCAATAAAGCCATTTCTTTTGCAGCTGCCTGAATTGTTTTCTTCACAGCCGCTAATTGCGATGACCATCCTGATAGTTCTTGAGAAAAATCAAGCGGCATTGCATCCATTAAATGAGTTCTACCAGTCTTAACTATACCTTTTAGTGCTAATGCTTTCTTATCTATTGTTTTAATTAAATGCTCTAGTCTAGGCAATAATAATTTATCAGTATCCAGTAAAGCAGCAATACAAATTGCTGTAGGAATAACATCATTGCTGCTTTGGCTCATATTTACATGATCATTTGCATTAATTTTTATGCGAGCTTTTTTAGATGCAATATTAGCTATCACCTCATTTGCATTCATATTTGTGCTGGTCCCGGATCCAGTTTGAAAAATATCTAAAGGAAAATGTTCGTCATATTTTCCTGCAGCAATCTCTTTAGAAGCAACCTTAATTGCAGAAGCCTTTCTTGCGTCTAATAACTTAAGTTTTTGATTGGTAGCGGCGGCGGAGAATTTAATTACTCCCAATGCTTGAATAAAACTTCGCCCAAATGGGAATGCAAATTTTATTCCACTGATCGTAAAATTTTCTAAAGCTCGTTGTGTTTGAGCGCCCCATAAAGCTGTTTCAGGAACATCAACTTCACCCATGGTATCTTTTTCAGTTCTGTATTTCATAAATAATCTCTTATCAACTATACTTATTTTACACTTTTATTGAATTTATTATGGCAAAAGTTATACCAATTAAGATTGACACAAAAAAAGGCAGACTTCCTGACAAGCCAAAAGGCATTGAAGTGGTTGAATGCAACACTATAGAGGAAACGAGAAGGCAGCAATTAGAAAAACTAACAGCTGGCTTTAGGTTGTTTGCACACTTTGGTTATGATGAAGGGGTTGCTGGGCATATAACTGTTAGAGATCCAGAGTTCCAGGATCATTTTTGGGTAAATCCAATTGGTGTTCATTTTAGTCAAATTAAAGTTTCAGACTTATTGTTGGTAAATCATGATGGAGAAGTAGTTCAGGGTGAGAGGCCTGTTAATGTTGCAGCCTTTGCTATCCATTCAAGACTTCATAAAGCTAGACCTGACGTTACTGCTGCTGCACATTCTCACTCAATGTATGGAAAAACATTTGCAACCCTTGGTAAGTTTTTAGACCCAATATCACAAGATTCATGCGCATTTTATGAGAGGCAAGCGATTCATAACCATTTTTCTGGGGTAGTAGAAGAAACTGAGGAAGGTGACAATATAGCAAATGCTTTAGGAGATAAAACGGTCTTAATACTTCAGAACCATGGCATTCTATCAACCGGTTCATCTATTGATATTGCTCTGTGGTATTTCTTTTCTCTAGAAAGGTGCTGTCAGTCTCAATTAATGGCAGATGCTGCTGGGAAAACAACATTAATACCCCATGAAATTGCAGTAAAAACTAGAGATTATATAGCAAATGAATTGGCAGCTTGGGCAAGTTTCCAGCCATTGTATGACATGATAACTGTTAAAGAGCCTGATCTATTTGATTAACTCTTAAATAATAGCTTTAGTTTCTAAGCATTCGTCAAGACCAGATAATCCATGCTCTCTGCCATTCCCAGAGGTTTTAAACCCTCCGAATGGAGCAGCTGGACCTCTTGATCCACCATTAATAGTGATTTGACCTGCACGAATTTTTCTCGCGACTGCTCTTGCATGATCCTCATCACCTGATTGCACATATCCCGCAAGACCATATTCGGTATCATTGGCAATTTCAATTGCTTCTTCTTCTGTCTCATATTTTAAGATACATAAAACTGGTCCAAAAATCTCTTCCCTAGCTATGGTCATATCATTCGTAACATCAGCAAAGACAGTTGGTTGAGAAAAATATCCTTCGGTGAGGCCTTCAGGACGCCCTACTCCTCCAGCAACCAGTCTTGCCCCTTCGTCAATTCCAACCTGGATTAATCTTTGTACCTTCTCATACTGAGTTTTATTTGAGATTGGGCCAATGCGAACACCCTCTGTTTCAGGAGTCCCAACAACAGTAGAATTTGCAACATTAGCTGCGGCTTCAACAGCTGCATCGTAATTTTTAGAAGATACAAGCATTCTAGTTGGAGCATTGCATGATTGGCCTGTATTCATAAAGCAATGATTAGCGCCAGCTCCCACAGCTTTCTCTATGTCAGCATCATCTAAAATAATATTTGCTGACTTGCCACCTAGTTCTTGAGCCACTCTTTTTACAGTTGGAGCAGATGCCTGGGCAACAGCAACCCCTGCACGAGTTGATCCTGTGAAATGCATCATGTCTACAGCTGGGTGCTGTGATAGAGCAGCCCCAACGATTGGGCCATAGCCATTAACTAGGTTAAAAACTCCTTTTGGTAAACCTGATGCATGAATTATTTCAGTTAACTTAATTGCGCAAAATGGAGATATTTCACTTGGCTTAAGAACCATGGTGCATCCAGCAGCAATTGCCGATGCAATCTTAGTGCCCATTTGATTCATTGGCCAGTTCCATGGAGTAATCATTCCTACAACTCCAATAGGCTCTTTTCTAACAAGGTAGTTATTTTCCTGAGATTCAAATTCAAAATCTTTCAAAACAGCTAGAGTATCTTTAAAGTGGCTCAGCCCTGAAGTAACCTGAGCAACCTGAGATAACCACAAAGGTGCACCCATTTCCTCAGAAATAATCTGCGCTAACTCATCGCTCGAATCTTCATAGTTTTTAATTATTAATTCTAGTATGGCTACTCTCTCTTCTTTAGAAGAAAATCCAAAAGTATTAAAGGCAGTCTTTGCAGCCTGAACAGCCAAATCAACGTCTTCTTTTGTTCCTGCGCCAATTGTACCAATTACTTTTTCAGTTGAAGGATTTTCTATTTCGATCAATTCACTGCCTAGAGCATCAACCCATTCACCGTTTATATAAAATTGATTAAATTCTTTCATGGTCATTTCCTTTTAAAATTGAAAATAAAATTATACATAATGAATGCCATTATCAATAGACGTTATGTCAGATATTACAATAACTTATATCTCAGTGAATATTAGGCTATTTTAATATCATTCTAATATGCTCTGGAGTTGTGCGGCAGCAGCCTTAAGTTACAGACTTAATAATATTAGATAACTCTGCAGGATCCTCAAAGAAAGGAAAGTGCCCAGCATCATCTATCACATATATCTCGGAAGATAGATTGCTAGCAAAGACCTTAGCTTGATCAGGGTCAATCAACCTGTCTTTTCCTCCTAGGATGATATTGACTGGTATTCCTATCTCTGAAACTAAAGATTCATTGGGTAGATAATTCCTGCAAGCCGTTAAATCATCAAACATAATTTGATTAGTATTGGATGGAAAAGTATTTTTTATGCCTATTAGACTTTTAGATAAGCCATATTTAATAATAAAGTCAGCTGCAAAACTATTGCCTTTATTTGCTAATTCAACGAGTGAGCTAGAAACCATCATTGGTGCAATGCTATTAAGAAGTATTAAGGATTTTGCAGGGAACTGTTTACTAAGAATTAAATCCAATGCAATCAATCCACCCATGCTGTAACCACAAATGGTCAGATTAGAGATCTTAAAATCCATCAAAGCTTCACTCAGGAAACTGCTGTAATCTTCAATTTTGTTTTTTGAAGAGCCTTGGGTCTCCCCATGCCCAGGCAAGTCAATTACTAGAGGAGGGTTAAATTCTTCATCCAAAATATTTAAGGCGCGTACAAACTTGTAATCCATCCCAGCCCCAGCAATAAATAATACTGACTTTTTACTAGATTCGATTGATTCAAAATTATGAAAGTATGTTTTTATATTGTCTATTTCTTTATACATCTGTATTTGCTTTATTATTTTTAAATATGTCTATGGCTCGTTGTCTAGATAGTTTAAGGTCGACAATAGGTTTTGGGTACTCTGTTTTTGTAAAAATATCGAATGTAGGTAGATGAATTTCTTTTGCTGATAGATGCTCTAACTCAGGAATAAAGGATTTAATAAATAGGCCCTCTGGATCAAAATTCTGAGATTGAGTTACTGGATTAAAGATTCTGAAATATGGAGCAGCATCAGTTCCTGTAGAAGAGCTCCACTGCCATCCACCATTATTGGATGCAAAGTCACCATCAATTAGGTTTTGCATAAAGTATTGTTCTCCTAATCTCCAGTCGTGTAGTAAATTTTTTGAGAAAAACATTGCCACAACCATTCTAAGGCGATTGTGCATCCAACCCTCATTTAGCAACTGCCTCATTGCTGCATCAATCAAAGGAAAGCCTGTATTGCCTGTCTTCCATGCCTCGAACTCATTATTATTGTGTCTCCAACTAATTCCCTCTGTTGCAAGATTGAAGGGTCTATTTTTACTCACATGAGGAAACGAATGCATAATATTTCTATAAAACTCTCGCCAAACAATCTCATCAATCCATTTACAAATTCCATTATTACCAGCTGCAAACTCAAATTGATTTAATTTTAATGCTTCTAAGATACATCTTCTGGGAGAGATAATCCCAAGCGCAAGATATGCTGAAATTCTACTTGTGCCATCTAAAATAGGTATATTCCTTGATTGACTATAGTCCATCACCTTGTTATCTAAAAAGGTTTTTAGTCTCTGATGAGCAACAGCCTCTCCCGCAGGCCAAAGGTCCATATTTACATCATGAGATTTTTTGAACTTTAATGATGATAGATTGCTTTTAATAGAGGTTCTTTTTGCAGGTACTTTAGGCGACTGCAGATCTAGGAAATCCATGGAAAAATTTTCAATCCACCTTCTTTTAAAAGGAGTAAATACAGAAAATGGTTTTCCTTGGCCGGTTTTAAGAAATCCAGGCTCATAAATAACTTGATCATGGTGAGTTGATACTTCAATGCCTTCATGATGCAATGCATCAGCAGTACTAATATCTCTATCAGATTCATTTATTCCAAATTCATTGTTCCAAAATACATGTTTGACTTGATGCTGTGTTAAGAATGAGAGCAAATCTCGTGACAAAGAGTCATAATTTTTTGAGTTTATAGCAAGCAATGGAATATTAAGAAGATCAAGGGATCTTTCTAGGTCAACTAAATTATTAATTAAGAACTCATGCTTGATATTTGATTCATTGTGAAGATTCCATTGACTGGCAGAAAAAATATAGACCCCAATAACTTCTTCACACGCATTTAATGCATCGATTAATGCAGGATTATCATCAAGCCGTAGATCAGATCTAAACCAGACTGCCCCTCTTACCATTGGATTCTCTCAACCAAGGTTTCTTTTAGATTTGATAAATGGCTTTGTACTTTTTCTGCAGAATTGCTAATTTCTTTTATAGAAAAATTTTCGATTGATTCTCTTGTCATGAATCCTAGGTCTAAATATTTTTGAATGTGCTTTTGATATCGTAAAGGAGACTGGATATTAGATGGGTAGAGTGTGGTAACTGGTTGACCGCTGCTAATAGATTCCGAGATCATCATGGCGCTGTCCTCTGTAACAAAAATATTTTTTGCTGAGCCAAGCAAAGCATCTAAATTAAAATCTTTATCCCCTTTATGAAACCAAGCAGAATAATCTAAACGAATATTAGAGAGTTGTGACCGCAATTTTTCTTCCACGTCTGGATCACTTCTTCTGGAGGTAACGATAGTAATTGGAAGTTGCGTTTGTGAATGCATGTCATGAATTAAAGCAATCAATGAATCCCATTCATGCTCTTGGTATGTGTACCCTATCCCTTTACCTCCAATTAAAAATAAAAGATGCTCTTTTAAGCCTTGCTGCAGAGATGCTTTAGAGCATCTTTCTGGGGAATACAGATTAGGGGTTAATGAAGCAATAACATTAGACTGGTCATCAGAATACTTCTCAACTGTTACTAGTGCACTAAACAAACGTGAATCCATACCTCTTGGAGAACCAAGCTGTATCACAGGTTTTTTACTAAGTATTCTAATAGCCGCTGAACAAGGTGCAGTATTGCCTCCTGCTGAAATTATTAAGTCACATTCTTTTAGATGAATGGGTGTATAAAATAATGAGACGAGTTTAGCAGTAATCCTATGAGGCTTTTTAAGTAAAAATTTAGCAATAATTGTAAAAAGTGATCTAAGTGAATAAATCCTATATTTCATTTCATGTAGATTGATATTGACAGGATATGATTGAGCAAGAAGACTCGCAACTCCTTTAGACTGGTTTGCATGCCCTGGAATTCCATCGCTAATAATTAAAATATTTTTCAAAATCTTAAATGTATTTTTGACTGTACAAGTTAACTAAATGATCATTTGCCATCATCTGCTCTGCCTTTAAAATATCTGCTGGATTATCCACACCAAGAATAGGGAGAGAGGAGGAAACTCCTTTTATAGAGCAGTCATTCTCAAGCAATCGCATCATATCTATAGACTCAAGCTCCTCAAGTAAAGTTGGATTAAAATCTATGTACTTGTTTAATGCTGTGCTTGTAAAACCAATCATACCAAGTTGTCTGAGTGCTGTATTGCTTTTATAAGGAACATGAGATCTTGTAAAAAAAATAATCTCAAAATTATTATCTACTATTGCTTTGACAACATTGGGGTTAAATAAATCATCTCCTTCAATTGAAAAAACTAGATTAACTACCTCAAATTCTTTTCCAGTAAACCCTGCCTTAAGATTAACTATATCCTCGGGATAAATTTGTGGCTCATCACCCTGAAGCAAAAGAATCAGATCGTATGAGTTTCCCTCTTTAGCTAAAATATCTAAAGTTTCTTTCGCTCTCTCAGTTGCCCTCTGATGCTTGTGGCTTGTTAACACAGATGGAATATTATGATCATGTGCCCAATCCAGAATTTCCATATCTGGTGTAGCAATAACTAAGGTGTCACATGCACCTGACAATAGGGCTCTCTCATAACAATGGGCCAACATAGGAATATCTAAAATTTTTTCTAAAGGCTTGCCTGGGAATCGAGAAGATGCCATTCTTGCAGGAATTACTCCAAGCGTTTTTTTCATTTATTTGGAAAAAGGTAATCTTGCGCTTAAATCTAACATTCGAATGTCAACACTAAAAGCTATCATGTCATAGCCTCGATCTTCTAATATTGATAGCTGTTCTTTATTTGGCTCAACAAGATGATACCCACATTTAATATTTGCATTTTTTGCAGCAACAAGAATGCTCTCTTCAGCCGATTTAAACTCTTCTGTATCAAAAACTCCTGGATTACTTAAAGAGGCTGATAGATCATATGGACCAATAAAATACCCATCAATATTTTGAGAAAAAATTTCTGCGCTATTATTGATCCCTTCAACAGATTCAATTTGTGCATATAACTCAATCTGCTTTGAAGTATTAGAAATATATCGAGTTTTTGCGGATGTCTCTCCATAACCTTGAGCTCTGGCTAGGCCCATGCCCCTGTTACCTTCGGGAGGGTAATGGCAAGCAGATATAATAGATTCAATTTGCGCCTGCGTTTCAATCATTGGGGCTAAGATTCCTCTAGCGCCGGCATCAAGCACTCTCTTAATTTGCGCTGCATCATGACTGGAAAGGCGTACAAAAGGCTTTGATCCGCTAAGATCAATGACTCTAATAAGCTTCTCAGCTTGATTGATATTAATACTGCTATGCTCTAAATCGATAACAATCCATTCATAGCCAGCTTTAGAAAATATCTCTGCTATTGATTCATTCGGTAGGCTTAACCAGGTGCCAATTGATATTTTGCTCATAAAGTAAATCTCTTATTTAAGAGTAATATTATCATCTAATCCTTTGATCGCTGCCATACCCATGGCATTTATCCCCTCATGGGTCAAACTAGAACGATGAGAGGTTCCAAAAAAATTTGGGATATCAAAAAGAGGGTTGCTTAATACCGGCTCTTCTTCATACACATCAAATGCAGCAAATGCATTTGGATTATGAGATAAAAAGTTAAATAGGTCTGTTTCATTGACTATTCCACCTCTTGCTGTGTTGATTATGCAAACATTCTTTTTCAGTTGATTTAATTGTTTCGACGCAATAATGTTCAGAGTACCGTCCTCTAGAGGAAGGTGAATGCTCAAGATATCTGATTGATTTAAAATTTTTGATAATGTTACTTGATGGACTAACCTAGGATTCAAGTGAAACTCTTTGCAAATCGCACTCATCTCATTCTTAGTATATTTTTTTTTATCAAAAAATAGAATTTCACATTGAAAAGGTTGTATCAGGGAGGCTAATTTTTGTCCAATATTGCCAAATCCCACTAATCCAAAATTTTTTTTATATAGCTCTGATCCTTTTTCTTGAGGCCATTGACCTTGAAGAATATCAATATGATTGCTATGAATTTTTTTTAAAGAGATCAAAGCAAGTGTAAAAGCTAATTCAGCAACACTCTGCTTGTTGACACCAGGAGTAAATCCAAGCTTCACCCCTTTGGCTTTGAGACTGTTCAAATTAAGGTTATTCAACCCTACTCCGTACTTGCTTATCACCTTAAGGTTAGGAAGCTTATCTAATACTGTATTAGATATTTCCTCAATTCCAATAATAGCCTTATCAGCTGCTTTTAAGAATTTAATTAGATCATCTCCTTGAAGGGTTTGACCAGAGTTATTAAGGTGAATATTCGAATAACTCTCTTGTAAGCGAGCAATTAAAAAATCATTTTTTGAGAATGATCGAGAGGCCACTGCAACAGTATCTTTGCTGTTCACATTAAATCTCTATATTTTTATTGGTAAATCTTGCATCCACTCTAAAATCAGCTTGGTGGTTTGTAATCTTTGCTATGCCACCTGCAGCTTCTACAATGGCTGCTCCAGCTGCAATATCCCATAAAAAAATACCATCTTCTTTATAAGTCTCTGCTTTCCCTGCGGCAACATACACTGATGCCATGGCAGCAGATCCAATCATTCTTACTTTTTTCCATGCTTGAAAAGCAGTAATCATCTTGCTAAATTCATCATCAGAATAATTATTTTTAGCGGGTATGCCTGTTATCAAAGTAGATTCATTTTTTAATGCAAAATTAGAGACTTTGATTTCTGCCTCATTGACAAAAGCTTTTGATTCTTTGTGGCCGTAATAAAGCTCGCCATGATTAAAATCATAAATTACGCCAAGAATTGGTTTTGGGCCCTGCATTAATGCAATCGAAACACAGCTAATTGGAATCTGTCTAAAAAAATTAGATGTGCCATCAAGAGGGTCAATAACCCAATAAGGATCAACATCATCATGAACTAAACCACTCATTCCAGTCTCTTCACCAAGAATTAAAAATGAAGTTTTGGAGTTTATATGTTCCTTGATTATTTCTTCCGCATCTATATCAAGTTTCAGTTTCAAATCACGTCCTGTATTTAGTAATACCTCATGATCTTTCCCTTGAGCTTTCAATAGAAACTCACCTGCTAGCAAGGCAGCAGATTTTGCAATATTAAGATAAGAGTCGAAATCAAGCATTTAATAATTTTTCTCTAAAATAAGAACCGACTAGGCCACAAACGACCATATGCAAATCCTCAGCTGGACCATATTCTCCAACTTTTGTTGGCACATGAATATTTAGATTGGAATTTTTTTTTAAATAGCCCCCGTCAAAAGCAGTTAGCCCAACAACATAAATATCATTATTTTTTGCATATTCAATGGCTTTGAGGAGGTTCTTTGAATTGCCCGAAGCTGAAATGCATACTATTGTATCTCCAGGTTTAGCTAGGGTTTGGAGTTGCTGTAAAAAGATATTTTCATACCCATCATCATTTGCAATTGCTGTAATAACAGCTTGATTATCACAAAGACTGATTGCTCGAAAAGGTTTATCAAACTGTCTGCTGCCCAATGAAACATCATTAACAAAATGTGTTGCTGTGGATGCGCTGCCACCATTTCCTAGAAAAAATGTAGTGCTTCCAGACTCTCTAGATTCAAGAAGCAAGTCTGCAAACTTGGCAATGGCGGCCCTGTCTAATTGCTCAATCAAAGATGTTAAATATTCTAAATAGCTATTTGAAAATGCTTCAGAAGTTTTCATATTATTGCCTTTATGTATAAAATTTTTCTTTCCAGTCAGGGTCTGCTTTGTATATAGCCTCAATTAATCTCATTGTTTCAATGGCATCATCAATGCTGCCCCGTTTTATAGCAGAGCCATCGGCTAGAGAATTAGCAAAGTACTTGATCTCATTATCCCATGAAATATCTTCATTGTACTTAGAGATTGATTCTTTGGGATCGCCCTTATCTTTTTCTGGATTAGATGTAATTATTGTAAGAGTTTCGTCACCGTAACTCTTTGAGCTCGTAAGAAGGCCGCCCAATATAAGAGAGCCTTTTTCCAGGGTAATCTCTAAGTTAAAAATATGTCTCCATTGAGTAGCAGATGAGTGAAGCTGAGCGACCACCCCATTAGAAGATCTCATCATTACATAGGCGTTGTCTTCAACATCAAAGTTCCAAAATGCATTATCTATAAATGAAAAAATTTCAGTAAATTTTTCTTTTGATAAATATCTCATTAAATCCAGCATATGAATTCCTTGATCCAATAGAATGCCACCTCCAGCTTTTGACCTATTAGTTCTCCAGTCAGTTTGATTAAAGCTAATCATTTGAGATTTACCATAAATTCCTTTCAAATTGATAATCCTGCCAAATTTATTGCTTTCGATTACTGATTTTGCATCTTCAACTGATAAATGAAACCGATGATTGAAACCATACATGAGTTTTAATTCAGGATATTGCTCTGCAATTGACCTGACATCATTTAATTCAGATAAAGTTCTTGCAGGGGGTTTTTCACAAAAGACATGAAGACCTTTTTGTAAGCTCAAGATTGTTGCGTTTGAGGCAAATTGATTGGGAAGACTTATAAATAATACATCTATGTCAGCAAGAGCAATTAATGATTGGTAATCTTCAAAAATTTGTATTCCTTTTGGGATCTTTTTTCTTGCATGCGGATTGTTTTCTGAAATTGCTGTGACTGAGTAATTAGTATTTTTAAGGATTGATTCATAGCGAGTTGTTCCGACAACCCCATATCCTGCTATGCCAACTTTCATATGATAGGTATTTCTATTTTAAAGAAACTCTATAAATAAGATTTGCCATATCATCTGATATCAAGATGCTCCCGTCCCTCATAATTAATGGAGCTGAAGGTCTCCCAGACACCTTCTCATCTTTTAACCATCCAGAAATAAAGTCTTGATGGCTAGTGACATTGCCATCCTGATCTAAAATCACTCTAATCACTTTATACCCAACTTTGGAGGATCTATTCCATGAACCGTGCAATGTGATAAAAAGATTATTCTTGAATGCTGGGAACATTTCTCCTTTATAAAAGGCTATGCCTGTAGGTGCTACATGCGCTCCTAGCTCTAGGATAGGATCAACGAATGAAAAGCCAGGATTTAAATTCCCAAACTCAGGATCAACTACAAGGCTAGCATGCTTATAAGGAAAGCCATAAAAAGCACCTTCAACATCTACTCTGTTTAATTCACAAGAAGGAGAATCATCTCCCAGCCAATCTCTTCCATTGTCTGTAAAAAATAATTTTTTTGAAATTGGATGAAAATCAAAACCCACTGAATTTCTAACACCTCTAGCAACATATTCCCAGGAATCATTCTTTAATCGAAGAATTGATGCATACCTTTTATCATCAGATAAGCAAGCATTGCATGGGGCTCCTACATTTATATATATCTCTCCATCCTCATCATGCTTAATCCACTTCCAACCATGCCATTCGTCACTTGGTAAATTATCAGTAATGAGAATTTTTGACGGCAAAGATGGGGAATTATTTTTCAAACTATCTGAGATATTTTCAATTTTCCATACTTTATCAATCTCAGTAAAATATAAGTCTCCATCATAAAAACTGACGCCAGTTGAGAATTCTAAGTTCTCCGCAACTAATATTTTCTCATCTGCAATACCATTTCCATCTGTATCTTTTATAGCAAAAATTTTACCCCCTTTCCTTGAGGCAACATAAATTTTTCCATCATCGCCCTCAACCATCTGTCGAGGTGAAATTAATTCAGAAGCGAATATCTCTATTTTAAATTCTGGATCTATCTTTAAGTCTAGGCCTGCGACTTCAATATCTCCATCTCCGCAACCAATCAAGAAAGAAAGAACAAATAAGTTAGAAAAGAAGAAGTTTAATTTTTGAATCATTGTTGGTATCCCTCTACATTTTCATAAAAAATGCTAATAATTTTATCGGTATCATTCACAGCAATTGCTGTTTTCATTTGCTCAACCATAGCTTCCATTTTGCCCAATTCAGGGAAAGCTTCCATGGATTTAAAGATTTTTGGATTTTCGGTAGGGAGTTGGTCTCCGGAAATTAGTAACTCTTCATACATTTTTTCTCCTGGGCGTAATCCTATTTCTATAATTTCGATGCCATCACCACCAGGTTCAGACGCAATACTGCGACCTGATAAATGAATTAACTTTCGAGCAAGATCATATATCTTTAATTGCTCGCCCATATCCAAAATAAAAACCTCTCCACCATTTGACATTTGAGCTGCTTGTAAAACTAAATTTGAGGCCTCTGGAATAGTCATGAAATATCGGGTCACTTCTTTATGAGTAACCGTGACGGGACCTCCTTTTGCAATTTGATCTAAAAATAAAGGAATAACTGAACCAGAAGAATTTATTACATTGCCAAACCGAACCATGGAAAATTTTGTTGAAGAGGCTTTGGTGTTTAGAGATTGTATTGCTATTTCTGCCATTCTCTTGGAGGCACCCATGATATTTGAAGGCCTCACAGCTTTATCAGTTGAGATCATAACAAAAGATTTAATATTATATTTTATTGAACATGATGCTAAATTGAATGTGCCTATCACATTATTTTCACATGCTTTACTAACATTGTTAGCGTCCTCCACAAGAGGAACATGTTTATATGCAGCAGCATGATAGACAGAGTCGATTGGATATTTTTGAAATAAAAAATCTAAATGAACTGCATCGCGGATATCTCCTAAAATTGGGATAATGTCTGTCTCTAAATTCTTTGATATCTTAATAGCCTGGCATTCCCTTTCAACATTGAAGAGATTATATTCAGAAACATCAAATAAAATAATTGCCTGAGGGCCATTATCTAAAAGCTGTCTTGCTATCTCAGATCCAATAGAGCCTCCTGCCCCTGAAATCAATAAAGTTTTTTCTTTAGCATTTTCTAACAAATCTTTTGAAACTCTGGCTCTTGGCAATAAATCATCAAGAGAGAGGTTTTGAATGTCTGTCATCTTTTTTTGATCGGAGATTAACTCATGAAAAGAAGGGACAGTCCGAACTGCAACTTTCATTTTCTCAAGCTTAGAAATAATTTCTCTTCTTTTTTCTGTGTGAATGCTTGGAATAGCGAGCAAGATTTCTAAATCTGGGTTTTTTTCTTTTAATGCGAGCAGTTGCTTATCAGAGCCAATTATAGGAATGTTATTAATTTGTAGATTTTTTAAATTTTTTGAATCGTCAAAGAAGGCTAGTAATTTCTTTGAGGGATCCAAGAGTATAGATTGAAATAATTCATTTCCAGATGCGCCTGCACCGTAAATCACAATATTCTTAGCATCAATATTGGTGCTATGTGGGTATAGGATATATTTTGCCACATCTCTAGAAATATTTAAAAATGCATAAAAAACCGATGCTAACAAAAACCCTTGTAATACTGCAATGGATAAAAATGAAGTGGAAACAGTAGAAAATTGATAGATGTGAATAGAGGACCAAGCAAATCCAAAAATTAATGAGCCTGTCAATGTTAAAAGAATTGAATCCTTTGAATCAAAAAATTTAATTAAAGATTTGTAGAATCCAAAAAAATAGAGATAGCTAATTGAAATAATTGCTGGAAAAAGAAAGGACTTCCATTCAGAAAAAAATATTTCAAATATTCCAGTAGCAAATTCTGAAGCTATGTATGTAGCCATTGGTGGTCCAAAAACGAGCCAGCATGCTAAGGCAAGAAGTAGATCATTAAACAGAACAATCAGAACTTTCTGCTTGCGGCCTAAGCTAGTTAATTTGGAGCCAATAAAATTCATTTATATATTATAGATAATGAGGCGCTTGTGGTCTCTAGTTTAACACCCAAGTCCTTCTTAAGTTTTGAATTATCTATTGCAGAATTTCCATACAATCTTAAAAGAAAATTTTGCATGTATGGCAGCTGCACAAGAAAGGAAGAAATGCTCCTAGGTAGCGTAAAAATTAACTTTCTTTTATAAAAAATACTGCCATAAGTTTTTAACAATTTATTTAATGAGATGGCTTTTTCATCTGCTAAATTATATGTGTTGCTGATCCTGGTAAAATCTTTGTGTGCCAATATTGCAATTATTAAATTTTGAATATTATTAATTGAAATAAAACTTCTTGCATTTAACTCACCATGATTTAAAGAAGGAATGGGAATTCCTTTTTTTATAAATTTCAGCAATCTAGCTAGGCTTGAACTGCTTGATTGGCTTATAAAAGGTGGTAAACGAAGAATCATTGCATTAATTTTCAATTCAGATGACTTTGCAGTAATCAATTCCTCGCATAATTGCTTTGCCTTTCCGTAAGCACAAATAGGTTGCAATATAGAGTCCTCTGTAAAAAGAATAGTCTCAGACCAAGTATTGGCTCCATAAATTTTTGATGTACTGAAGAAGATTAACTTTTTACAGTTTAGGGAATGCATTGCTGCTAAAGTAGTTTCAGTTAATTCCACCTCTTCATTTATGTTATTTTCATTAAGGCTAGTATTTAGTGATGCTAAGTGAAAAAATATATCAACGGAACAATTAATAGTATTTTTCCTTAAATCCTCAAATGAAAAAAATAATTTTCCATCTCTTGGGATAGATGAAGAAATTCTTATTATCTTGTGGTTCAGAGACTCCAAAAAAGCAATTAGCTCTTTAGCGATGGAGCTACTTGCTCCGGATACAGCTATAATCATGTAAATATTTTAAAATAAACATTTTAACTGGAAGATAGTGATCATAGTAGCCCTAAGAAATTTCATATGCTTTATTGGTTTATGCGTAATATTGCCATTTTTAGCATTAGCCTCTTTTCTAATATTAATTGAAGATGGGATACCTCTATTTTTTAAGCAAAGCCGATTAGGCTTAAATCAAAAAAAGTTTACAATTTATAAGATAAGAACTCTTAAAAAAAATGCTCCTCAGGTTGGAACTCATGAAATTGATGAGCACTTTAAATTGCGATGTGGAAAAATTATTAGATCCTTAAAACTTGATGAATTTCCTCAGCTAATCAATGTTATGAGAGGGGATCTTAATCTAATAGGTCCTAGACCAGGACTGATATCGCAAACAGAGCTTGAAAAAGTTAGGGTGATTGATGGTATATACAACACCAAGCCAGGCATTACAGGGCTTGCTCAAGTTTTAGGTTATGACATGAGCAATCCCGAGACGCTTACTGAGGTAGATAAACTATATATTGAAAATAAAACATTAATACTTAATTCAATTATTTTTTTAGCAACATTCTTTAGATTTCCAAGAAATCATTTATCATCAAGATTTAAAATTATAAATTTTAAAGACACAAACAAAGATCATTCAAATGCTAAAAAAACTATTTAATAAAAAACCATCTATAGATCTAATAAACACTCACGAAGTAGATGTTGCCTTAAGACTAATGTTTGAAATAGCTATCAGTGACGGCAGTCTTGATGATTCGGAATTAAAATTAATCAAAGAAAGGGCAAATAAAATTACCCCTGAAGATATAAAAGTTTCATCTATCATTAAAAAAATAATAGATGAAACTGAAGAATCTATTTCACTTTACCCAACTGTTAAGAAAATCAATGACACACATTCAAATGAAGAAAAAAAAGAACTATTAAAGGTTTTATGGGAGTTAGTTGCTGCAGATAAAGTGATTGATGCGTATGAGGAGAATCTGTATTTTAAGATTGCGGATTTAATTAAAATTCCAAGATCCCAGGCAAATCAGATTAAACAAAAAAGTTCCTAAGGCTTGTTTAAATAGATTGGTGAGGACCATGCGCGTTCATTAGCTGGGCTGAGACAATCATCTTCTAGATCAGTTCTAAAGCTACCTTTGCATAATTTAAATTCTTGATTAATTGAGCTAAATTGATTTCCATTGATTGCAGGGGTTTGTTCCTGAATGGCTCTAACATAATAAACGCTATCACGAGAATAGTTCTCATCCTGAAACTCAATGACACATTCACTAAGACCTTCACATGAGAATGTTTTCCAAGCATCTTGAATTAGAGGCTGGATATCCTCTCCAATATACGACTGAGGGGTAATTTTAATCACCTCAATTCTTTCTATAATATGACGGTCATTGGTTGGATTATAGCATTCGCCAGCACATAGATATTCTAATCTTTTGGGAGATAGGGAATCAATAGACTCGCTTGGGCACCCATCTTTCTGCTTAAAACTACCTGCAGCTCTAACAATAAAAGTTGGATTCTGACTCATGGTAATTTCTGAACCCATGCTGGCTTTTCCATCTGGAGAATTCAGCAAATCAAACCATAGTAAAATTCTTGGGCCACTGGTTCCATACACATTTTTACTCTTTAATGCAGACCAGATATCATCTTTGCTTCTTCCTTCAGAGTGAACAGCTAGAATGCCGCCCGGATATACAAAACTAGAAACTCTTTCGCTATCGGGCTGGCTCTCTCCTGGCATAATCTTCGGAAGTTCAGGAAAATTTAAGTCCTGTGCTTTATATGTATATTCCCACATCTTGGATTTAGGGCCCATTGCAAATGTCATCTTTCTTCTTTCATACTGCTTATAGCCAGTCCCTGGCCTAGCTGTGTGATCATCAGTAGAAGCTATAAATCCAAAGTTATATCTTTGCGGGTCTTCTTTTTTAGATTCAAAGTTTGAAATTGCTAATGCATATTGCGCAGACTGTTTTGGTCTAAAATTAAAAGCTGGTTTAAAGCAATCAGTACATTGGTCACAGTTTAGCCATTCTTCAGGTTTTGCCTCAGGGAAAACCATGTTGGTATATGGGCCTCCTGCTAGCGTATATTTCCTTGCTAATTCAATGCGAGCGGAGCACTCATCTTCAGTTAAGCCATCACATCTTTTCCTTTGAATTTCGCCTGCCTGCCAGCAGCATGGTAAGAAATCACCTGTGGGCTCAGGACAACTCATTTCATTATTTTTTAAATAGTTTACAGAGCTAAAATTTCTAAACTCTTCACTATTTCCATGCCCTGACATTACCTCTAAAAGAATTTGTTTATCTGGATCATGCCCCTCCTCATTTAAACGATTATCCCAAGATGTACCTAAAGGCACATGAAAACCCCAAGACTGTCCATGCGGAATAACTATTGGGTCTGAGTTCCATTCATCTAATTTAGAAAAAAGACTGCGGGGGGTTTTTGCATACTCGTAACAATCTAAAGGTAGCTCGGTTGAATCAGTTTCCTCTTCACAAAAAGGAATATTCCTTACGGCACTTAGCAACCAGTTTAAATCTGAATACCTTTTAAAATTTAAAGGGTCCAGCCATCTAGCATTAACAGCTTTTTGAGTGGTATTAAATATTCCAAGACCTGTTTCTGGAGTTCTAGATCCAATGGGTCTTGCAGGCAGGTCCTGAATATCTTTGAAAATTACATTTCTATGCCCCCAATGATTTTCTCGTGTAGTTCCAATTTGAGTCCACTCCCATCCAGGAAAAACCACTAAATCATTTGTAACAGGGTCGCCATTAGAAACATTGCATTGTTTTACTATTTCTTTTTGTTCCCGCCAATGATCTGGGGTGAGGCTTTCAGCATGATCATTGAAGCTAAAAAAATCTAAGTTTGCGCAATATCTAGCAAAATCACATGCCATAGAGCTATCGTGGATACCCTGTAAACCCATCATTGGAAGCTCTAAAGTAAATGCATCTAGAGAATAAGTTGTGTGCACATGAAGATCACCAAATAATATTTGAGAATTATCGCCTTCACCAACTAATAAGTTTTCTTTTGTTTCCAAAAACCGTAGGTCCTGTTTGTAAATAGACTCACTAGATCTTGGAGCACCTTCTAAACTTCCAGGGCTAACATCTGAACCGCACCCTGTGATCAAAAGAAGTAAGAATGTTAAAAAATATAAAGTTTCTTTATTCGCCATACACTGAAACTGAACCATATTCTGCAATCAGATCATCTGCAATTTTTTTACGCTCTTTGTTTGTATTAAATTGCTTGCATGCACCTTGATTCCAATTTAGATATTCATCGTCTAAAGGATCACCAATATTTTGGAGGGTCTCGTCAACTAAGAGGCATTTCTCAAGCAAGGTTCCCACAGGGGATAATCTTACGCGTCCTAAAATATATTCTATAGAAAGCATATCTTTTTCAAGCGCTAAGAAATCATCAGAGTCTAGCTTCATAAAAAATCTATCCTTGCTATTAAACTTTTTCCAGTTAGGAGTTTTCCCAGTATCGGGAGAGCCTGTTTTTGCAAATGATGTCCATGCAGCCATCATTGTATCTTCCATCTGATCTCTAAGGTCTCCTTTAGGATAGACATACCTTCCAATGGGTCCAAATTTGAAATCTCCAGTAATAAAAGATATCTCAAAACCATGTGCAGCTCCGACCAGATTTGGAAAGTCTGCAAAAAAAGATTTTTTTTGATCATCCCAATCAAACCTGTATGAATAAAGAGAGTCATAGCCCGCTTGCTCCAGTGCCATTAAAGGATCATCAACTCCTCTAAATTTCCATCCTTGTGAGCGAGTTTTAACCCATAGCTTATAAAGACCTTCTTTTTTGAGTTCTACTTTTGGGATGGGAATCAATTGAGTGAGAGGAAAATATCCATTTACAAAGTATCTATTAGCTCCAAGCCATAATGAAAGCTCATCTTTGTTAGATCCTGCCAACACTGAAACATTCTTTCTGTTGTTGGGATCGCTCAGTGCATTCTGAATACCATTCATTGGAATGACAAATTCATCACGAGTTGTAAGAGGCATTCTGTCAAAAGACTGGCTTGCAATTAATTCATAAACAGCAAGCAATTCTTTACCATCAATCAATCTTAAGTATTTTTGATACTCATCTCCATATTTGCTTGGGTTATTGGTATAAAGATTTTTAATGCTGCCATAGGATGATGAGTCATAACGCTGCAAAGCTTGATCTGAGCCTAGTTCATTGATCACTTCACCTTCAGCATTTAAACCAATAGCTTCATTTTTGGTAAAACTGTTAGTATAGCCAGACTGAGAAATTGCCTTATGAAATAAGCCGGTGCTAGCAGGTGAGGCCAACAAAGATAAAACATTATGTCCTCCAGCGGACTCCCCAAATATTGTGACATTCTCTGAATCACCACCAAAACGGCTTATATTTTTTTGTACCCAGTGGAGCGCCTCGATTATATCTAATGTTCCGAAATTCGAAGTTTTATCCAGACCTTCTTGTAAATCTTGAATAGCTGGATGGGTAAACCAACCCATAGGGCCTAAACGGTAATTAATAGTAACAACAATGACTTCATGTCTTCTAATTAACTCAGAAAAATCATAATAATCTTTAACGCCGGTTGTATTTCCACCGCCATGGATCCAGAACATTACTGGCAAAGAATTGTTCATGAAATTTTCAGGGCCTTGAACATCTAAATATAAACAATCTTCTTGTCCCACTATCCCATCTCCAGGAATACCAGCATACATACTTGATTCTTGTAAGCATCCATTACCTTCTTTAGAAATAATTACAGCAGTTTCATCTGTAAATGTTCTTGGAGCTTTCCACCTCAAAAGGCCTTCTGGGGGAAGAGCATATGGAATATCCTCCCATACAATAATATTATTTTTAACAACGCCTTGAGCAATTCCCGTTGATGAGTGAACTGCATATAAGTTACTGACAGAATTGCTACTCATACAGGATACAAGAAAGCCTGCAGCCAAAAGTAAAATAAAAGAGTTTTTAGTAAATAATTTTTGCTTCATTTATAAGTCTAATTTTTTTAACATTATTATATGGCTTTAATTCAAAGTTTGAATTAATTTGAGCTATCAAATTTGTTGTTTCATAACTTGGCCAATCAAGTAAATGAGATGTAGGTGAGCCAGTTTTAGCAAACTGGGTCCATGAGACTTGCAAGAAATCTGAAATTTCTTCAGCATCTTTGGAGCACCAGTCAGAAAATTCTTTTGTGCAAGAGCCAAAAAGATACGGTAACTCACTACTATGATAAGCTCCAAGTCTTCCATCTAGGAGTGGGCTAGGCACATTAAATTGATATGCATATGATTGATTCTGATGGCTTTCAAGCATATCCATTGCATGAATGCCAAATGTCCAATCTGTCATGATGTTAGATAAAGCATGTTTATACTTTTGCCGGCCCAAAGATTTATCTAAATATAGCTCCTGAATATTTGGAATAAACTTTTCTTGAAACATTTTCCTCAGCCTCCTAAGGAATTGATCTTCTGTTAGGTTGAGATAGTAGGGCTCGAACTCAGACCATAAACGGTATTCATCGGCAGTTGTTCCAACGATTAAGTTAATGTTTGAATCTTTAAAACTTACCAAGGGATCCTCTGGCAGAAATTTTCCGTCCGCAACAGGAGCAAAACCAACTTCAGGTGCAAGCCATTTACCATCCGCAATCATCGTATGTCTCATTTTTTTTGCTAGCTCAATTATTTGTTGATGTGATGCGTTACTTAACTCTCCTAACTTGATTCCCGCGTCTCTCGCAGTTTTGATAAACAGTTCTCCCCACTCATTTGCTCTATCTTTTTTAAAATAAGCATTCATCCCCCCACTTTGACAAATCGCTTTTGAGAACAGTGATCCGTCTGGGCTTACTGAGCTCTGCAAGGCAACGCTCCAGGCCCCAGCTGACTCTCCAAATAGAGTAATATTATCGGGATTGCCACCAAACTCTCGGATATTTTTCTTAACCCACTCTATTGCGAGTTTTTGATCCATTAAACCTTCATTGCCTGAGGAAGAAATATCACCACTAGTAACCTCATCTAGCTTTAAGAAACCAAATGGTCCTAAGCGATAATTAATTGTTACCAAGACTACATCATGCGTGGGAATTGATTCAAGGCTATACACAGCCGAATTTGCTGATCCAGTAATATATGCTCCGCCATGGATCCAAATCATGACTGGCATATTTGCATTTAAATTCTTAGAAGCAATATTTAAGGAAAGGCAGTCAATGGACTCTTTTGGCAAAGAAGTATCATGAAAAAATGACTTGCTATAAACGGTTTGCGGTGACGAAAATCCTTTGGTTGATGCTTGAAATGAAATTTCTTTTTTTAGAGGTATGGGAGCATTCCATTGAGTTTTCTTGGTCAAGGGTTCTGCATATGGAATACCATAAAAATAGTGAATATTGTTAATTGATTTGCCGGAAATTAATCCAGCACTGCATTTTACTGAGGAGGCAGTCATAAATTAATTATAGTTGCATGAAATGAAATCTAGGATAAAAACTAGATATTTATTAATATTTAATAGCTTTGACTATTATTTTAAAATTTTTCGTAAATATTTCTATTAATATTAAGAATAATAATGTTGAAATCAATAAATAATAATGGAATCATTACTATTGTTAATTTAAAAAGGTATTTTGTAATGGCATTTGAAACAACAACAAGAGAAAGAGTGAACCTAGAACTTCATAATCAACTAATAAAGAAAGCTGAGGAGCTAATCCCAGCGCTCAAAGAAAGGTCAGAGGCAGCAAATAATAATAGAAGAATACCAAAAGAAACAATACAGGATTTCAAAGATGCAGGTTTTTTTAAAATTCTGCAACCTAAACAATATGGCGGCTTTGAGTTAGACCCTCATACATTTTCTGAAGTTCAACTAAGAGTTGCTCAAGGTTGTATGTCAACTGCTTGGGTATTAGGCGTGGTAGGGATTCACCCTTTTCAATTAGCCTTGTATGATGACAAAGCCCAGCAAGAGATTTGGGGCGAGGATTCAGATACTTTAGTTTCATCTTCATACGCACCTATGGCTCAGGTCACTTCAGTGGAAGGTGGATTTAGAGTTTCTGGTCACTGGCAGTGGTCTAGTGGATCGGAGCATTGTGAATGGGCTCTTTTGGGTGGCTTAATTTTTTCACCTGAAGGTGGTGCTCCTGAATACAGAACATTTCTTTTACCAAGAAATGACTATGAGATAAAAGATACTTGGTACTCTATGGGGCTAAAAGCAACAGGAAGTCAGGACATTCATGTTAATGATGTATTCGTTCCGGAATATAGAACCCATAAACAATCTGATGGTTTTAATTTAACTAACCCAGGTTATGAAGTAAATAAAAATGATCTATATAAAATTCCATGGGGGCAATTGTTTGTTAGGGCTGTATCCACTCCTGCTATTGGTGCTACAAAAAAAATGTTAGAACTTTTTATTGAAGGAGCAAATAGCAAAGCATCTAGCGATCCTGCAAAATTATCTGGAGATACTCATACACAAACCCTTATTGCAGAAACCTCATCACAAATTGATTTTTTAGAAACAGTTATGTTTAGAAATTACGACTTGATGTGTCAGCAAGCTGGCAATCAAGGAGGCATACCAATGCTTGAGAGGGTTAAGTTTAGATATGATGCATCTCTAGTAATAGAAAAATGCCTTGAAGTAGTTGATAAACTTTTCTCAAATGCAGGTGGTGGAGCAGTTTTCAAGGGAAGTGAAATTCAGAAAATTTTTCTTGATGTTCATACCTCTCGAGCTCATGTAGCTAACAATCCGGTAAGCTTTGGAAGAAATTATGGTGCTATGCAGCTTGGAGTAGAAAGTACTGACTTATTTGTCTAAAGATTAGATATGGTATCCCCCATCTACTGGGAGAGAGTGTCCTGTGATGTAACCTGCTTTACTAGAGGCTAAAAATACAGCTGTTTGAGCAACCTCTTCTGGAAATCCAAATCTCTTTAAAGCTAATGTATTGAGAACGGCTTCATGCCAAGCATCATCAAAAAATGTATTCTCCTCTTCTCGAAGACGATGAAATATACCGGTATCAATAATGCCAAGCGCAATAGAGTTTGCTCTAATGCCATTATGGCCTTCCTCTTTAGCAATTCCCTTTAAAACATGCTCAATGGTAGCTTTTGGTGCAACTGATAGAACATCACCTGGAGGATACTTAAATAATCCTGCTGAACTAATAAAAACTATTGATCCCTTGGATTTTCTTAAATGGGGGAGCCCAGACTTCACTAAGTTAAAGAAACCGTTAATATCTGCATCCATTACACTTTTCCATAAATCTATATCTATCTCATTTATAAATTTTTGCGGTATATCAAAACCTGCTGCATTAACAATAGTATTAATAGAGCCAAAGTCCTTTACAGCATTATCCATCACTCTCTCAACAGATTTTGGATCCTGGTTATCCAGCTGAAATATTTTTATTTTTGAATTAATGCCAGATACAACATCAGTAGCTTTTTGTTTATTCTTGCAATAAGTTATTGCTACATTTGCTCCTGCTTCTGCAAACTCTTTTGCGCATATAGACCCTATGCCACCACTGCCCCCTATAACAAGAACACACCCATTTTTAAAATTTCTATCTATCATATAAAGCTCTTTTCAATTAACTTAGAGTCGAGCAATGCTTCTCCTAGCTGAGATGTAAATTGCACAGCATATACTCCGTTTATTACTCTATGATCGTAACTTAAAGAGACTGGTAAGTAATCCCTTCCCTCAAAATTTTTATTATTTTCAATAACTTTTCGGAAAGTCTTTGATAAGCCCAAAATTCCGACTTCCGGAGGATTAATAATGGGCGTGAAGAATTTCCCTCCCATGGCACCCAAGGAACTAATACTGAAAGATGCACCTTTTAGATCCTCAAGTGTTAACTTCCTCGATTTAGATGCGGTTGCTAGCATCGAAATTTCATTAGCAATTTCTACAATTGATTTATCTTGTGTATTTTTAATATTAGGGACAATCAGACCTTCTGAAGTATCAACTGCGATCCCGAGATTCACATAATTTTTTACAATAAGTGTTTTTAATCCTTGGTCTAGCGAACTATTTAATAAAGGGAATTCATAGAGTAAATTAGAAGTAATTTTTGCTATAAATGCTAGAAGAGAAATATGCATTTGATGTTTTTTATTCAGCTTAGCTCTTAAATCTAGCAACAAACCCAGATCACATTCGTCGTGCTGCGTAACATGAGGAATATTAATCCAAGAGGTATGCAGATTGGTAAGAGAAGATTTTTGAAACCTAGTTAGTTGATGTTCTTCAACAGGTCCCCACTTGGAATAATCAACAGTAGGTTGACTAAACTGAAATTCAGATTTTAAAGTACCAGACAATCTTCCTTTTACAAATAAATGTAAATCTTCTTTTTGTATTCTTCCTCTCGGGCCTGATGGCTTTACAAGAGACAACTGAATTCCAAATTCTCTAGCAAGCTTTCTTACTGCTGGACCAGCATAAACAGATGAATTATCAGTCACGCTGGATGGACTGGAGTTCTCGTTAAAGGCATTTAAATTAGTTTCTTGGTGAAGACTGATCTTAGGTTCTTTTGAAGTCTCAGTCTCTATCGCTGGAACAGCTTCCTCTTTTAATGACCTGATTGCTTCTAGTACTTCAATCTCTAAAAAAGGAGTTCCAGCACCTACCTTATCGCCAAGCAAAACTTTAAGCGAGATGACAGTACCAGCAATGGATGCAGGAATTTCCATGGCTGCTTTATCAGATTCGAGCACAAGAATTGGAGCTTCAGAATCAACTGTGTCCCCTTTTTTTACACAAATTTCAATCACTTCCACATCCTCAGCTTCGCCAAGATCAGGAATGTTTATGATTTTAGTGCTCATTAAATTTCCCAAGGATGAGGTTTGTTAGGATCTACCTTAAATTTTTTATATATTTTAGAGATTTTAGCTTTTGTTATAGATCCATTTTTAAATAATGCATATGCGGCCATTCTTGCAATATTATTTGCGTCCACTTCAAAAAATTCCCGTAACTTTTGCCTTGAATCACTGCGACCATAGCCGTCTGTCCCTAAAGTATAAAAAGGTGCTTTGACATAACTGCGAATCTGCTCAGGATAAGCTCTCATATAGTCTGTAGAAGCTATAACTGGCAAAGCTTCATCTGGCAAACATTCTTCAACATAAGTATTTTTTGGTGGAGAAAAAGGGTTTAGTTCATTAAATCTTTGCTTCTCTATCCCGTCTTTTCTCAGCATATTAAAGCTTGTTGCACTCCAAACATCTGAAGTGATACCCAAAGATCCTAAAATTACCTGTGCTTTTATTGATTCGTTTAGAATTGAGCCTGAGCCAATTAGTATTACTTGAGGTTTTTTCTGACCATTTAGTTTATACAAACCTTTGATAATTCCTCTGTCAGAGTTTTTTGGTTGAGCTGGCTGAGCATAGTTCTCATTGTTAACAGTGATGTAATAGTAGTAATTTTCTAGATCCACATACATTTTCTTGATCCCATCCTGAAAAATGACGGCTAGCTCATATGCGTATGCAGGATCATAAGAAAGGCAATTGGGAATAGTGGAAGATAAAATATGGCTATGGCCATCTTGATGCTGTAATCCCTCTCCATTTAAAGTTGTTCTGCCTGATGTAGCGCCCATGAGAAAGCCTTTAGCCTGAGAATCACCTGCCGCCCATGCCAAATCATGAATCCTTTGAAAACCAAACATTGAATAAAATAAATAAATTGGAATCATTGGTATGTCATAGTTTGAATATGCAGTGGCCAATGCAATCCACGCAGAAAAAGCACCGGCTTCGTTGATCCCCTCTTCAAGCATTACCCCATCCTTAGATTCTTTGTACCACATCACTTGATCAGCATCTTCAGGCTTATATTTTTGCCCTTCAGAAGAATAAATACCTATTTGCCTAAAAAGGCCTTCCATTCCAAAAGTTCTAGCTTCATCTGGAACAATTGGGACTATGTGCTGGCCAATTTTTTTATCTTTAATGACATCAGTCATCATGCGAACAAAGGACATAGTAGATGAAACCTCTTTACCATTAGAGCCACCAGTGTATTTATTAAAAATAGATCCTGATGGCATTGCTAGTATCTTAGTGTGTTGACGTCTTCGTGGAATAGGTCCACCAAGCTTCTCTCGAGTTTTTAATAAATATTGAATTTCTGGAGAATCTTTGGCGGGTTTTACATATGGTAATTTTTCAATATCCTTATCAGAAACAGGTATGTCAAATTTATCTCTAAAAGATTTGATATTTTCTAAGGTTAATTTCTTAACCTGATGAGTGGTGTTATCAGCCTCCCTTGAGCCAGTGCCATAGCCTTTGGTAGTCAAGGCCAGAATAACGGTTGGTGCGCCTTTTGAGTTTACTGCTTTGTGATAAGCAGCATAAACCTTATAAGGATCATGGCCTCCTCTATTTAATTTGTATATATCTTCATCAGTTAAATCTTCAACCATCTCCAATACATCTGGATCTTGACCAAAAAATTTTTCTCTAGTATATGCGCCGCCTTTCGCTTTAAAGTTTTGTAACTCCCCATCTACAACAGCATCCATCAGTTCTTGCAATTTACCTTCCTTATCTCTTGCAAAAATTGGATCCCATAACCTCCCCCATACAACTTTGATAACATTCCACCCTGATCCCCTGAACTCTCTCTCTAGCTCATGAATAATTTTATTATTTCCTCGAACCGGACCATCTAGTCTCTGCAAATTACAATTAATAACAAAAATTAAATTCTCTAGCTTTTCTCGACCAGCCAGTCCTATTGCTCCTTTAGATTCAGGCTCATCCATCTCACCGTCTCCGCAAAAAACCCAAACCTTTCTATTATTTCTTGGAGCAAGGCCTCTGGCAGAGAGGTATCTCATAATATTTGCTTGATATATCCCCATAATTGGGCCTAATCCCATAGAGACCGTTGGAAATTGCCAGTACTCTGGCATTAACCATGGATGCGGGTAAGAAGAGATTCCAGGTTTATCAACCTCTCGCCTAAAGTTATCTAGATCTTCTTCGCCAAAATAACCCTCAAGAAAACTTCTTGCGTAGATACCGGGAGATGAGTGACCTTGAAAATAAATCAGATCTTCTTGATCATCTTTTGAGCCTTGAAAGAAATAATTGAATCCAACGTCATACAATGTAGCTGAAGATGAGAAGGTAGCAATATGGCCGCCTAATTCATCATCTGATTTATTTGCACGCAAAACCATTACCAGTGCATTCCACCTTATAAGAGATCTAATCTTCCTTTCCATGAAGAGATCACCTGGCATCTTTGCTTCTTCACTTACCGGTATAGAATTTCTAAATGGGGTGGTTAAATTGTAGTCAGGGATTGTTCCTGATTCAGAGAGTTTTGAAGCTAATTTACCAAGTAAGAATGATGCTCGATCATTACCAGATTCATTAATAATATTTTCTAGAGCATCAAGCCACTCTTTCAGCTCAGGGTCTCTTTGTTGATTATTAACATCTTGATCATCTTTCAAAATATTTACCTTTTAATTTATATATAATGACAACGCTGTCATTATATCCTGACCCTTCTATTATTGTTATTATTATAAATAATATTCACGATTGACTCAAAGGTAAAAAATTATGCGTTTTTCATATCACCCTTCCATGTGCGACCCTTCTTTCTATTTAGAGCTAGGCAAAGCAGCTGAAGCAGCAGGCTTTGATGTTATTACTTTTCCAGATAGTATTTGTTACCCCAAAGAATGTGATTCAACCTATCCATACAATGATGATGGAAGTCGTGATTTTTTAGATGGAGTTCCTTTTTTAGAGCCATTTTCAATTATCCCTGCAATTGCAGCAGTAACTAAAACACTAGAGTTTTCTACTTCTGTATACAAGCTAGCTCCTAGACAAGCAGTTACGACTGCTAAATTTGTTACAACATTGGGAGTAATGACAAATAATAGATTCCATTTTGGAATTGGGGTAAGTCCTTGGTATGAAGATTTTTTAGCGACAGGGGAGCGTTGGGAAAAAAGAGGTAAAAGAATGGATGAACAAATAGACATACTAAGAGGGCTTATGAATGGTGAATATTTCTCTTATAAAGGAGAGTTCTATGATATTCCTGAATTAAAGCTTTGTCCTGCTCCAACAAAACCAGTGCCTATTCTAATTGGAGGCCATTCAAAACCTGCATTAAGAAGAGCTGCGCGTGTTGGTGATGGTTGGATTAGCGCTGGGTTAAGCCTAAAGGAAACAAAGAACTTGATTGATCAAATTAATTCTTTTAGAAGCGACTTTGGTACCTTAGATCATCCTAACTATCAGTTTCAAGTAATGGGAGAAGCAGCATACTCTCCAGATGGGGTAAGGCAATTAGAGGATCTAGGGGCCACAGAGGTGATTGTTGCATTTAGAAATACCTATGAAGGTGGGGCTGATGAGAGAACGTTAGAAGGGATGATTGCAGAAATTAACTGGTACGCCGAAGAAGTAATCAATAAATCAAAATAAATGGTCGGGATGGCCGGATTTGAACCGACGACCACCTCACCCCCAGCGAGGTGCGCTACCAGGCTGCGCTACATCCCGAAAAATGTTCTTATAATACATAAATAATTGGTCCTAAATTAATAAAATAAGCTAAATGTACATTATCTTTGTTTTTAATAAAAAGTATAAAAAGTATAAAAAAAGCTTCCTATTCAATAGTTTATGTTTAAAATAGCCCTTAGTAACTCAAGAGGCCTAATTCTGATTGACAGACTATGGTTAGGGGAGATGAAGGGATACCTAAAACGTAAAGTTGCGTTTTATGGATTTTTTAAAGATAATAAGTAATTAACAGACACGGAGTGATTCACAATGGCGAAACTTAAAAATAAATTTGCATATCTACTTGCCATGATAGCGCCAATATTTTCATTCAATCTTTATGCTGATGATCCGGCTACTGCTGAATCAGATGAAGAAGCTAAAGAGCAAGCAAGCGGCTCATTAAGCGCTGGTGCTATTGCAGCAGCAGTTGCAGCGGCTGTAGCTATTGCAGCATCTGGAGATAGTGATTCTCCTGCGCCAACACCTGCACCAACACCTGCACCGA
>Ga0209035_10000079_pt1 | contig 34225 bp, 37 predicted proteins | sample MarorgKNORR_S2LV_6_FD_188220 | JGI IMG/M metagenome (GOLD analysis project Ga0209035, IMG submission 188220) | Marine microbial communities from the Southern Atlantic Ocean, analyzing organic carbon cycling - AAIW_A/KNORR_S2/LV (SPAdes) (version 2) | ecosystem: Environmental > Aquatic > Marine... | reverse complement strand
CGGAAAACTTCGTAATTTTTACGGCATCTAACTGAACAATAACATCGCCAATTTCCAAGCCTGCTTTTTGCGCACCGCTCAATTCAGAAAAACTCCCAATTTGCACCCCTTCTATTTCTGCGGAAGCAGCCATTTCTGGCGAGAAACCCAACAGTGCTTCTTGTACATCTCCAAATTCTAACAAATCATTCACTATTTTTTTAGCAATGTTTGAAGGCACTGCAAAAGAATACCCAATATAGGAGCCTGTTTTAGAGGAAATAGCGGTATTGATTCCCATCAATTCGCCACGCGTATTTACCAAAGCGCCACCACTGTTTCCTGGGTTTACAGCGGCATCTGTTTGAATGAACGAATCTATGGTTCCGTTTCCTTCTAAATCTCTGCCTTTGGCACTCACAATCCCTGCCGTAACCGTAGAGGTTAAATTGTATGGGTTTCCAACAGCCAACACCCACTCACCTACCTGTATGGCATCTGAATTTCCAAAAGGAATGTACGGCAAGTCATATCCTGTATCTATTTTTAACAACGCAATGTCGTTTTTCTCATCAATCCCTATCAAGGTTGCTGGGTATTTTTTTCGATTGTTTAATGTAATTTCTAATTCGGTGGCCTCGTTTACCACATGTCCGTTGGTTACAATATATCCGTCCGAAGAGATGACAACACCACTACCAGTACCTACTTGTTCGTGTTTTCTTGCACGGCCTCTTTGGTTGTAAAAGAAATCGGCATACGTGTTTTGCTGGGTTTTAATTGATGTGTTTTTTACATGTACCACTGCATGCACTGTTTTCTCGGCCGCTGTTACAAAATCAATTGAGTCTTCCGTTACACTACTTTTTGACGCGTAATTTACAGCCGTTGACTTCAAGAAAGGGAGGGCTGTTTTTACAGTGTCTACCGGTTTTTCTTGTATAAAACTTACATACCCTACCAAGGCAATACAGCCTCCTAAAAAAGCCATTCCTACTGCTGCGATTCCTGTTTGTATACCTTTCATCTAGACGTGTTTTTTATTGTTTTTTTTGAAAGGTAGTATTTTTACTAAATTCAAAAAAATCTTTAACGCTGTCTTAACGCTCTTTAACGGCATTTTAACACAAGGTTTTTGCGTCGAAAAACCCTATCTTTGTCTGCGTATGAACATCCCTTTTTACAAATACCACGGCGCAGGTAATGATTTTATCATGATCGATAACCGAACGCACTTTTTTCCAGAAAACAATACTGACGGAATTCAGCAACTCTGCGCGCGAAATTTTGGCGTGGGTGCAGACGGACTCATCTTATTAGAGGACAGTCTAGAGGCCGATTTTAAAATGCGGTATTTCAATGCCAATGGCAGCGAGGGGACTTTGTGTGGTAATGGCGGGCGCTGTACAGTCGCTTTTGCTTATTTTTTAGGAATTTGCAGCAAAGACACACGCTTTGAAGCTGTCGATGGATTGCACCATGCACAGATCGCAGAAAACGGACTCGTTTCTTTACACATGTTAGATGTAGACACGATATCCTTGTTTGAAAACCATGCTTTTTTAGACACTGGCTCACCACACCATGTAGAATTGGTAGAAGATGTAGCGAATTTTCCGGTAGTCGCTACTGGAAGGTCCTTGAGAAATAATACGTACGGAGCAGCAGGAAGCAACATCAATTTTGTAACACAACTAAACGACCACACTTTTCAAATACGCACCTACGAACGAGGTGTAGAAGATGAAACGTTGGCATGTGGCACTGGAGCAACGGCTGTTGCAATTGCCATGCACGCATTAAAAAAGACTGCTAAAAACACGGTAGAGCTCCCTGTTAAAGGAGGTCATTTATCTGTTTCTTTTACCGAAACAAATGGCACCTATTCAAACATCTACCTTACAGGACCTGCAGCCCCTGTTTTTAAAGGAACTTTCAACCTATGAACACATTAAACGGAACATATTGTAGCCTTCGTGCTTTAGAACCAGCAGACATAGACGTCTTGTTCGCTATCGAAAATAATGAGGATTTCTGGGAAGTTAGCAGTACGCAAACACCGTTTTCTAAATTTATTTTACAGCAATACTTAAGCAATGCACACCAAGATATTTACGAAGCCAAACAGTTTCGTTTTGTTATTGAAGACAGCAATACCAAAAAAGCAGTTGGTACACTAGATCTTTTTGACTTCAATCCGCAACACCAACGTGTGGGCATCGGTATTTTAGTAACCACTGAACACCAAGAAAAAGGACTCGCTTCTGAGGCGCTATCGCTCGGTATTCAGTATTGTTTTACCCATTTAAATATCCACCAACTGTACGCCAACATTACTGCAGACAACACCAAAAGCCTTGCTTTGTTTGAAAAACAACAGTTTCAGCAGATTGGTGTTAAAAAAGACTGGATACGCACCAACAACGGCTTTAAAGACGAACTCTTGTTTCAACGGATAAAAAAGGACAGCGATGCTTAAAAAAACAATTCTTACAAGCATTGTATTGCTTTTCATCGTTAGCGCTGTAGGGCATCATTTTTATCAGAAGATACACGCCGAAAATGTACACAGTGCAGGAGCCGTCTTTATTAAAAGCACCTTTACTATAGAAGAAGTCGCTACTGCTTTAAAGCCATTTGTTACAGACAGCAATAGCTTTCTGTGGGTAGCAAAACAAAAACGCTTTACACATATAAAACCAGGGAAATACCTCCTGAAAAAAGGAAGCTCCAACAACGCATTAGTCAACCTGCTAAGAAGCGGCGATCAAAGTCCGATTACCATTTCATTCAACAACCAACATAGCATCGAAAATTTAGCGGGGCGTCTCGCGCAACAATTGGAAGCAGATAGCGTATCTATTGAAAAAACACTGCTCGACTCGCTGTTTCTTGTAAAAAACAAGTACAACAAACAGACTGCTCTCGAAATGTACATTCCAAATAGCTACGAAGTCTATTGGACCATCTCTCCCGAAAAACTGAGAGCACGCATGCAGCAAGAATTTCAGCGTTTTTGGAGTCAAAGCAGAAAAGAAAAAGCAGCAAAATTAGACTTAACCATCAGCCAAGTAATGGCATTGGCTGCAATCGTACAGAAAGAAACTGTTAAAAAAAGTGAACGCCCCATTGTTGCGGGTTTGTATCTAAACAGGCTACAAAATGGATGGCCCTTACAAGCCGACCCAACGATTATTTATGCGCTCAAAGAGAAATACGGGCAAGACTATGAAGTGAAACGTGTACTCAACAAAGACCTACACATTCAATCGCCCTACAATACCTATAAACACAAAGGACTTCCGCCTTCTTTAATTGCGATGCCAGACATTTCTGCGATTGATGCCGTTTTGAATCCTAGCAAACATCGTTATTTTTACATGTGTGCAAGCACTACAAATATCGGCTATCATGATTTTGCAAAAAACCTCCGTACACACAACAACAACGCGGCAAAGTACCAACGTTGGATTCACAAAAAAGGTATCCGAAGGTAGAAATAAGTGTTGATTTTAGGCTCTTTCTAAAAATAGTGTATATTTGCCCCGCTTAACAGAAAAAATCTATTATTAGATCGTTATTTATTATTTTTTTAGGCGTGCTATTTACAAGCACAACCCCTATTCGTAGTACAAGTGAAATCGCTCTTACAGCAATCACTTCTGAAACCGCTCAACAAGAAAGTGGTTCTTTCCCTCCTTATTTACAAAATGACTTTGTTGGTTTTAAAGAAGCACTTGCCTTTAAAGAATCTCAAGGAAACTATACCGCTGTAAATACCCTAGGGTATTTAGGAAAGTACCAGTTTGGAAAAAGCACCTTACAACGTTTTAAAATTTACGACACCCAAGAATTTTTAGCGAATCCACTACAGCAAGAGAAAGCTTTTAAAGCACTCTGTCAAGTAAACAAATGGATTCTCCGTAAAGACATCCGAAGAAGTGTGGGTACGGTAATCAATGGTGTTGAAATTACAGAGTCTGGTATTTTAGCCGCTGCGCATTTAAGTGGTGCTGGAAATGTAAAAAAATACTTGCGTAGCAAAGGAAGCACAACGTTTAAAGACGCCTTTGGAACGAGCATCAATAGTTATTTGAAAAAATTCAAAGGGTACGATGTCTCTACAATTGTTGCCAATCAAAAAGCAACTGTTTCGTAAATTTCCTTATTTGTGAATGATAAAAATGGCCGGACGCTTGTGTAAGTCTGGGTTTTCCGTTTTCCATTGACTGATGGTAAGTGTCTTGATATATTCTGATGAAAGCGTAATATCTGCCGCAATACACAATTGTGTACTAGGCGCTAAAGCAGCTTTCAAATCATCCAACATTTTTCCGTTTCTATACGGTGTTTCTATAAAAATCTGAGATTGATTTTTATCTTTCGAAATACGCTCTAACTCTTTTAATGCTTTTTTTCGCGCTCCTTTGTCAATAGGTAAATAGCCGTTAAATGCAAAGTTTTGCCCATTCATTCCAGAACTCATCATTGCCATTAGAATAGACGACGGGCCTACCAACGGAACTACTTGCACTCCTTTTTCATGAGCGAGCTTTACAATACTTGCTCCTGGGTCTGCAATTGCTGGCACACCTGCTTCAGACAACAAGCCTACAGAAATTCCTTTTGCACACATGTCTAAATACGTATGTGTCTGGGTATCATCTGCATATTTGTCTAGCAAAAAAAGCTCTAAAGATGTTTGTTGTTTTGAGGGGGTGATTTTTTTAATAAACCGCCTTGCAGATTTTTCATTTTCTACAATAAAATACGTCAGTTCTTCAACCACCTTTTTTACAGAAAGAGGCATCACCTCTAAAGGCTCTGTCTCACCCAAAGTGGTAGGTATTAAATATAATTTGCCTAGCATATTAGAAATTTAGAACGTCAATTTCTTTTTAATATCTTCTACATACTTACGAAACTGCTTGTCTGTCTCGCTTAAGTTGTCTACTGTTTTACACGCATGCAATACGGTTGCATGGTCTCGGTGCCCAATTTGAGAACCGATACTCGCCAAAGAAGACTTGGTCATTCGCTTGGCGAAAAACATCGCCAATTGACGCGCTTGTACAATGTGTCTTTTTCTTGTTTTAGATTGCAAGGTTGCCACATCCATATCAAAATACTTTGATACTACTTTCTGAATGTATTCTATAGAAACTTCTTTCTTGGTGTTTTTAACAAATTTATCTACAATCTGTTTTGCCAATTCTAAGGTGAATTCTTTTCTATTAAAAGATGCTTGAGCAATCATAGAAATTAATACGCCTTCAAGCTCTCGTACGTTCGATTTGATATTTCTAGCGACATACTCAACAATTTCTTCTGGCATCTCTACGCCATCTCTAAACAACTTGTTTTGAAGGATAGAAATACGTGTCTCAAAATCAGGTGCTTGCAATTCTGCAGACAAGCCCCATTTGAAACGAGACAACAAACGCTGCTCAATATCCTGCATATCTACAGGTGCTTTGTCTGATGTTAAAATAACCTGCTTCCCGTTTTGGTGCAAGTGATTAAAAATATGAAAGAATACATCTTGTGTTCCTTTTTTACCAGACAAGAACTGCACATCGTCAATCAACAAAACATCAATCATTTGATAGAAATGAATAAAATCATTTCTTGTGTTCGATTTTACAGAATCTATAAATTGTTGTGTGAATTTTTCCGAAGAAATATACAACACTGTTTTATCTGGGTATTTGTCTTTGATCTCTACACCTATCGCATGTGCTAAGTGTGTTTTCCCTAAACCAACGCCTCCGTAAATTAACAACGGATTGAAAGAAGTACCTCCTGGCTTGTTCGCTACAGCCATTCCTGCAGAACGCGCCAAACGATTTGAATCTCCTTCTACAAAATTATTGAAGTTGTAATTGGGATTTAACTGCGATTCTATTTTTACTTTCTGAAGCCCTGGAATAACAAAAGGATTTCGTAGCTCTCTTTTTACATTCGCCATGGGCGCTGTAATCTTTTGAGCTTGTAAAGGATTCCTATTGGCACTTGGTATTTTAACTGTTTGCGGACTGTTACTACTGTACGTATTTTCTAAACGAATGTCGTAAATTAACTTCGCGTCTTTACCCAATTCTTTTACCAAAGCAACACGTAACAACTTGATATAGTGCTCTTCTAACCATTCGTAAAAAAATTTACTTGGTACTTGAATTGTTAAGGACTCCCCTGTGATTTTAACCGGTATAATTGGCAAAAACCACGTCTTATATGCTTGCGGTTTTATGTTGTCTTTTATAAAGACAAGGCATGCTTCCCAAACAGATTCAGTTGTTTTGTTCATTTGTTAATTTAGATAGATAAAAGGGGTATTAATATCTGGGTGTTGATCGCTCAATTAGCGCTCTACAAAAGTGTGAATAAAATTCAGTATAAAAAAATGAAATTGCTATTGATTCTTAATTATTTTTTTCGTAAAATGCAAAACCTCAAAAGAAAAAAAAACCGTGCTATCAAATACAAGTACTTTTAGAATTCGTTATGGTGAAACCGATCAAATGGGGGTGGTTTATCACGGGAATTACGCAGCGTTTTTTGAACTAGGGCGCACGGAATGGCTACGTTCCTTAGGGGTTTCATACAAAGACATGGAAGCGAAAGGAATTATGCTCCCTGTAATTTCTCTAACGTGTAGTTTTAAGAAATCTGCCTATTACGACGAGGTACTAAACATACAAACAACTCTTACTCAAGCACCTACAGCTCGCATTGAGTTTTTGTACGAAATAACCAACGAAAAAAAAGAAGTAATTACTACTGGAAATAGCGTGTTGGTTTTTATAGATATGAAAACCAAAAAACCGATGCGATGTCCAGAATGGTTGTTGCAGAAATTAGCTTAAATTTCTTTGATTGTCACCTTGTATACATTGGTGAAAATTTCAAAAATTGTAGCGGCGTCTTTTTTACGAACAGACAACACATACAAACAATCCATTTCTAATCGCTGATCTGTAATTTTCAAATTCCGCTCCTTTACAATACGCATTACTTTATTCATTAAATCGTAGCCAAAAGTTAGCTGAAAAGAAACATTAATTGTTTTCTCTAAAATTACCGCCGCCTCTAAAGCCATTTTTGCAGAAGCTCGGTACGCATGTATCAAACCACCTACCCCTAATTTTGTACCACCAAAATACCGGACAGACACCACCAAGATATTGGTCACTTCAAAAGACTGTAACTGTCCGTAAATAGGCATTCCTGCAGAATTACTTGGTTCACCGTCATCGTTTGCTCTAAAACGAACAGTAGCCGTACCTAATTGCCATGCGTAACAAAAATGGCGTGCTGTGTGGTGTTTCTTCTTTAAGCCCTCTAAAGCAGCTTTAATGTCGTCTTCTGTCTCAACAGGGAAAGCATAGCCAAAAAACTTGCTATTTCTGTCTTTAAACAAGACCTCTTCTGAAGGAGTGTCAATTGTTTTATAGGCGTCGTTTTCCATCTAAGCGATACTTACTAAAATAATTCCTACAATAGCGAGTACAACACCTATTGTATTTTTTATACTGAACTTCTCCTTAAAAAGCAACACCCCAACTAAGGTAGACAACACTACGACACCCACATTGTTTACTGTAAACAATGTCGCGCTTTCAACACCTTCTATCTGAAGTGCTTTGATTAAAAAGACAATTGAATAGTAGTTTGGCACACCTAAGACAATACCTGCTATGATGTTTTTAAGCCCAAATGGGTGATTGTTTTTCAGTTGATTCACACCCAACAACAAGATTCCGAAGATGGCCGCAAAGCCAAACAAACTTCCTGAAAACAACGCGACCTCTTCTGGTTTTACGGAAGTCGTTTCTACATATTTTAACGTGGTGTCAATAGCTCCAGAGCCCAAAAAGAGTAAAAAAGGAAATAGCAACGTTGCCTTTGGAAGGCTTGGCGATTTCCCGTCCTTTACAGAAGCAAGGTAGACCGCTACCAAGGCGATACCTATGCCCAGAATTTTCACGAAAGAAAGAGATTCTCCATAGAGAAAAACACCAAACAACACCGGAATTACTACCGACATCTTACCGGAAACAGAAGCGACAGACACCCCGTTTCTCTGGGTAGTAATTGCCATGACAGAAAAAATAGACACAAACAACAAGCCTAAAACCATGGCGCCATAAAACCATGGCTGCTCGGGTAAACTTGAGAACGCTACGGATCCCTCTGTGGTTCCAATACCCAGAGAAAATGCCACTACGTAATTAACAACAATGGCCTTTAATACGTGTATCTTGTATATTTTAAAATAGTTAAAAATAACAAACAGCATCGTTGAAAAAACCACACTTAAAAGTAAGTATATCATATCGCTATGTTGTTTTTTTGAAACAATTCAACCACATCTTCTTTACCTGGAATTAAATTCCACACCTGAATTCCTAATTTCTCTGCAGCTGTGGTATTTTCTTGTAAATCGTCTACAAACAACGTTTCCGAAGCTTTCAATTTATTTTCTCGAAGCACAAACTCATAGATATCAGTATCTGGCTTTCTATAATGAATTTCGTGTGAGAGGTAAAACTGCTCAAAACACACTTTAAACTCTGCAAATCGCGCCAATCCCCAATCTTGCTGTATCCAAGAAATGTGCAATTCATTGGTGTTGCTCAATAAAAATAAGCGGTAGTTACCGCTGGCTTTCAACGCTTGTAAAAAAGCCAAGCGCTCCAAAGGGAAATCCAATAAAATAGCATTCCATGCAGCAACCAACTGTTTTTTTTCAATAGCCGGAAATTGTTGTTGGTAAAACTCAATAAAGGCATCGGTGCTTATCAAGCCTTTTTCGTACTTGTGGTAGGTGTCAATCATTGCTTCTGAAATATCTGTCACCCCTAAAGTAGCCATTTTTTGGAATGTTGCTTCTTTGTTTAGATTGATGAAAATATCGCCAAAATCGAAAATAATATTTTTAATCATGCCTACTTATTTTTAATACATCGTGTTTTATTCGTGTTTCAACACTGTTTTTCGATTCAAAAACAGGTGCTTTTACACCTTCGCCAAACAAAACCGCTCCTTCAAACACACGTGCTTCATCCCACAGGTCTTCGTCTATAAATGCCTGTAATGTTTGCGCGCCTCCCTCTACAATTACCGATTGAATTTGATGCTGTTGCAACACATTACAAATCTGGCGAGCGATATTTTTAGAGAAATCAATACACTCAAAAACACAATTTTCTCGCACTGGAACCACTGTGCCCAACTGGCACAGTACGATTGTTTTTGCAGCGGAGTTAAAAACGGCTGCATCGCTCGGAATCCTACAACGGGCATCCAAGACAACACGCACAGGATTGTTACCAGACCAGTGGCGCACGGTTAACGATGGATTGTCTGCTACTACGGTATTTGTACCCACTAAAATTGCGTGCTCTTCGCTACGCCATTTATGTACTAATTGTTGTGAGAATGCATTGCTAATCCACACAGGCGCTTGCTCCTTCTTTTCTTTAGGAGCTATAAATCCATCTTTGGTTTCCGCCCACTTTAAAATAAGATACGGACGTTGTTTATTTTGTACGGTGAAAAAGCGTTTGTGATGCTGTAAACATTCCGTTTCTAACACACCAACGAGTACTTCGCAGCCTGCCGCTTTTAAACGGTCAATGCCTTTTCCTGCCACCAAACTATTGGTATCTACACAGCCAATAACCACTCTTTTAATACGGTGTTTTAGAATTAAATCTACGCAAGGCGGTGTTTTCCCTGTGTGTGCACAAGGCTCTAAAGTTACGTAGAGCGTAGCCCTTTTTAACTGTTCTTTATCTGCAACTGAATTGATGGCATTTACCTCAGCATGGTTTCCGCCGTAAGCGCTGGTAACCCCTTCACCAATAACAGTATCTTCCAAAACCAACACAGCACCTACCGAAGGATTCGGGCGTGTAATACCCAACCCTTTTTTTGCCAATAACAGGCAACGATGCATGTACTTTTTGTGGTTCATTTAATGAAAATACTAAAAAGAATTAATCGCAAGATCTTCAAAAAATAACTACCTTGCTCTTGCAAACATAAGATATTACAATGACACCCGAAGACTTTATTTTTAGAGAAATTGTAGCCGAAGACAATCCACAGATTGCCCGTGTAATTCGCAATGTCCTTGAAGAATTTGACGCACCAACAACAGGCACAGCTTATGAAGACAAAGCGACAGACAACATGCATGCAGCCTATCAAGGAAAGAAGGAAAGCTATTCTGTAGTTGTTTATAATAACACGGTTGTTGGCGGTGCTGGATTCGCTCATTTGGCAGGTGCCGAGGCGACGGTTTGCGAATTTCAAAAAATGTATTTTTTACCGATAGCTCGTAAAAAAGGACTTGCCGGAAAACTCTTGCGACACTGTTTGCAAAAAGCGACAGCAGCAGGATATACGCAATGTTATTTAGAAACCATGCCAAACATGGAAAGCGCGCAGGCATTGTATAAAAAAAACGGATTTGAATCACTAGACCAACCTATTGGAAATACTGGCCACTGCTCTTGCAGTGTTTGGATGTTAAAAAAACTATGACAATACACACCTTCAAATCTTTTGTTACAACAACACTCACTCCACTCTTTCCAGCGACAGAAATTGAAACTTTTTTCTTTTTATTGATGGAAGAGTTATTGGGTATGCAACGCATTGATACCGTTTTAAAAGCATCAGAAGAAATTTCGACAGACAAACTCGTCGCACTAAAAGAAGCACTGAAACGTCTAGAGGAAGAAGAACCCATACAGTATATTTTAGGTACTACTGAGTTTTACGGACTCCCTTTTATAGTAACACCAGACACTTTAATTCCACGACCAGAAACTGAAGAATTGGTTACTTGGGTTTTAGAGAGTCTCTCTCCTACTGAAAATACAACTATTTTAGATATTGGCACTGGCAGCGGATGCATTCCTATAGCGCTTAAAAAGAAGGCTAAGAACACGATCGTTTCAGCCATCGATGTTTCTAAAGAAGCACTTGTTATTGCCGAAAAAAATGCACTGAAAAACGAAACGAACATACAATTTCACCAAGCAGATATTCTCGCTACAAGCTCATTGAGTTTTACAAATACTGAGAAATTTGACGTCATTGTTTCAAATCCGCCCTATGTTCGTGAGTTAGAAAAAGCTGAAATAAGCAACAACGTACTTCAGAATGAACCGCATTTAGCCCTATTTGTTTCCAATGAAAACCCACTACTCTTCTATTCGAAAATTGCTGAATTAGCAGCGAAACACCTTACAGAAAACGGATTGCTTTTTTTTGAAATCAATCAATATTTAGGAAACGAAACCGCAGCCATGCTTGCCGAAAAAGGATTCTCGGACATTGAACTGCGCAAAGATATTTTTAAGAATGACCGCATGCTAAAAGCGGTTTGGAAAAAAGGTTAGCAGAAAATATCGTTCAATACTTTTGCCAAGCGAATCCCTCCTTTTTGTAACTGAGAACGCACCAATCCAAAATGATCGTACATATAACGGTATTTTAAATTCTCTCCCTCTTTTGCTGACGCATATACTTTTTCAGCCAACACACCGCTCTCATTTACCCAATCTTCTAAAGTTCCTTGTTGTAGATAGCGCACTTGTTTCTTAGAAAGAGCTGTGGCGTTTTCACTCAATTCAGTATAAGACATTTGATAAAAATCGATCATTTTAGAATCCCAAACACTGTGCAGGTTGGTCTTTTTATAAAACCATTCCAAACGAATACTGTTCCCTCCTTTGTCTTCGGCTCTCCCCACATGTAGCGGTTGGTGTAAGTCACCAATAAAATGTACCAACATTTTTAAATAGAAAGCGCGGTCTTCTTTCGTACTCTCTTTAGAAGAAAGCACTGCAATGCATTTTTCAATACCCGTTAACAAATCTCCTGTAGGGTTCTTTGCTGCATCGTGGTACAACACATCCAATGGTTTGTTTACATAATGCTGTGTGTAAAAAGCACGGTATCTTTTATCTGACTTAATATCGTCTGCAAAATTTGCAACCATCGCCAAAGATGCGGATCCTAAAATTTCGCGAATCGCACGATTTGTTTTCTTTGCAAGGTGCTGTTGCGCAATTGCTCCTACTGTTCTGTGCCCTGTTTTCCCCCAGCCTGGAGTAGCTGCATGCGTTTGTACTGAAACAGAAAAACCAAGTGCTATAAGAAGAATTTTAAATGATTGCATTGTCTGAAATTTTTAGCTAATATAAAAGAAAGTTTTGGTTTTGTTTGGAAATATTAAAAATAATCTTATATCTTTGTGATATCATTTTAATATCATTCAAAACCATTTATACATATGTCACAAGAAAAATCAATACACCCCATGAACGGCTATATTATGTTAGTCATTACACTCTTTTTATTTTTTGGCGGTATCGCCATGGCCATCCGTTTAGAGAGTCCAACCCCTTTACTATCTACCTTTACAGGATTCATCTTGTTGTTTGGCTTCATCTTGGTAAACCCCAACGCTTCGAAAGTTTTATTACTCTTTGGAAAATACATAGGAACCATTAAAACAAATGGGTTGTTTTGGGCAAATCCATTGTACCGAAAAAAAGCCATTTCTTTGCGCGCTAGCAACTTTGATAGCGAACGCTTAAAAGTAAATGACAAGCTAGGAAACCCTATTATGATTAGCACCATCTTAGTGTGGCGTGTAACCAATACATTCAAAGCAGCTTTTGACGTAGACAACTACGAAAACTTTGTGCGTGTACAAACCGATGCAGCGGTGCGAAAATTAGCCAGTATGTATCCCTACGACAATTTTGCAGACGAGGGTGTAGAAGAAGACATTACCTTGCGTTCTAGTGTAAACGAGGTAAGTGAAGCTTTAGAAAAAGAAATTGAAGAACGCTTGGCAATTGCCGGTATTGAAGTGCTTGAAGCACGTATTGGCTATTTGGCCTATGCACAAGAAATTGCAAATGCCATGTTAAAGCGTCAACAAGCAACCGCTATTGTAGCAGCAAGACACAAGATTGTGGAAGGCGCTGTAAGTATGGTTGAAATGGCTTTAGAAGAACTTGGAAAGAAAAACATTGTTGAATTAGACGATGACCGCAAAGCCGCCATGGTTAGCAATTTAATGGTGATTCTATGTGGAGACAAAGAAGCGAGCCCAGTATTAAACACAGGAACTTTAAATCATTAAACACTTCAGAAAAAATGAAAGAATATAAAATCATAAAACCACAAAGTATGTGGGGCGACAAAGACAGTACTTTTGAAGACACCTTTAACAAATACGCTGCACAAGGATGGCACCTATTAACTGTTTCTTTTAGTCTAGAAGGAAAGATTCAGAAAGCAGTACTCGAACGAAGTAAAAACAGGTAACACATGGCAAAAGAAAAAGAATACATAGGAATTGGGCTCGCTTTAGGCACTGCTTTTGGTGCCGCATTTGGAAACATTGCCATTGGGGTTGCCATGGGACTCTGCTTTGGAGCAGCATATAGCCAAATTGAAGAGAAAAAAAACAGTACTACTACTAAAGAAGAAGAAGAAAAATGAAAATTTTCAAAGAAGAACAGCGGTTTACTCAAACGTGGTTGATGGCATTGTTAGCCATCTCTGCCATGGTTCCTTTGGTGCTCATTTCTAAAGAATACTTTAAAGACAAAAGCATGACCCTGCAAGAATACCTTACAACACTTGCCATTGTTTTGATTTCCTTGGGCTTTATCTTTTTCTTTAAATTAAGAACCCGCATCGATGAATTTGGAGTGCATTACCAGTTTTTCCCAATCCATCTTTCCTTTCGGAAAATAGCTTGGTCAGAAATTGCTAAAGCGCAGGTTCGCAACTACGATGCAATTACAGAATTCGGTGGCTGGGGCTTAAAAGGAGGCGCACTCTGGAACAAAAGCAACGGAGTTGCCTACAATTTTTCTGGAGATGTTGGTTTGCAATTAGAATTGACAACTGGTAAAAAAATCTTAATCGGTACTCAGGAAAGAGATCAAGTTGAACGTGTTTTAAAAACCTACGAACCTACAATTACAACAAATGAAAAATAAAAGAAATCTTTGGATTTTTATCGGGATCGTACTTGGAGTTTCTTACGGGACTTCACTAGGAATTTCGTTAGAAAATCCTGCTATAGGCGTTGCTATTGGTAGTGGGGTTGTAGTTACATTCACAATCGCTATTTCACTAGTGTATGCTAAAAAGAAAAAATGCGAAACCAAAAAGAAACACAATTAATCGCTACTATGGTAGCGCATATTAACAATTAAAAACGTTCCACTTCAGGAGAATAAAAAAGGAACTCATGGGAAAAAAGAAAGCATTTGCGTTGCGTGTAAACGAAGACATGTTAAAAGCCGTTGAAAAATGGGCTGCTGATGAGTTTCGTTCTACCAACGGACAAATAGAATGGATGCTGCAACAAGCGTTAAAAAACGCACAAAGAGCTCCTAAAAAGAAGGAAGACTAATAGTTTCGACTGCTTGTCTCCCTTTTTTGTTAACATTTTTTTAAGATTTCAACACGGCTATAAAAACTACCTTTAGGGTTTGAACAACCAACTCAAACCTCATGAAAAAATTCATTATTCTCTTCACTCTTTTAATAATCACCTCACTGTCTGCACAGGAATTCTCTATGGACATGGTTAAAAACATGAAACCAAGAAGTATAGGTCCTGGCGGAATGAGCGGGCGTGTCACAAGCATTGATGTTGTACTATCTAATCCAGATATCATGTACGTTGGTACTGCTTCTGGTGGCTTATGGAAATCTACTTCTGGCGGAATTAAATGGGCACCAATCTTCGAAAAAGAAGCGACTGCCTCTATCGGATCTGTTGCTATTCAGCAGTCAAACCCAAGTGTGATTTGGGTAGGAACTGGAGAAGGAAATCCACGAAATAGTTTGAATGGTGGTTTCGGAATCTACAAATCTTTAGACGCTGGTAAAACGTGGATATTGATGGGCTTAGAAAAAACACGTCATATTCATCGCGTTATTATCGACCCTACAAATCCAGACATTGTCTACGCCGCAGCAATTGGTTCTCCGTGGGGAGAACACAAAGAACGTGGTGTGTATAAAACTACTGATGGCGGAAAATCTTGGAAACAAATTCTATACAACAATATCAAAACAGGCGCTGCAGATTTGGTGATGGATCCTTCCAATCCAAATAAATTAATTGCTGCCATGTGGGAACACAAACGCGATCCTTGGTTTTTTAAATCTGGAGGAACAGGAAGTGGTATGTACATTACACATGATGGTGGAGAAAATTGGAAAAAAGCTACCGAGAAAGAAGGCTTTCCTAAAGGAGAATTAGGCCGAATAGGAATTGCGATTGCGCGTAGCAATCCAAATGTGATTTATGCATTGGTAGAAGCCAAAAAAAACGCCTTGTACAAAAGTACCGATGGTGGTTTTAAATGGAAAAAAACCAATGACAAGCCCGGTATTGGAAACCGGCCTTTTTATTATTCAGAAATATATGTCGATCCACAAAACGAAAACAAATTATACACCGTTTTTACGTACATCAATGCTTCTATAGATGGAGGAAAAAACTTTAAGCAACTAATGCCAGCGTATGGTGTTTCAAACGGAGTACACCCAGATCATCATGCATGGTGGATACACCCAACCGATGGTTCTTTTATGATTGATGGAAATGATGGAGGTTTAAACATCACGAAAGATGCTGGAAAAACATGGCGTTTTGTTGCCAACTTACCCATTGCGCAATTTTACCATATCAATGTGGATAATGATTTTCCGTACAATGTATATGGAGGAATGCAAGACAACGGTTCTTGGGGAGGTCCAGCATATGTTTGGAAAGCACAAGGAGTTCGGAATTCATATTGGCAAGAACTGGCTTTTGGTGATGGCTTTGACGTAGTACCAGACAAAGACAATTCTCGTTATGGCTACGCAATGAGTCAACAAGGATATGTATCGAGATACGACAGAGAAACCGGACATAGTTATGGTGTCAAACCAACACATTCTGACGCTACAGTTAAACTTCGTTTTAACTGGAATAGCGCAATTGGACAAGACTCTTTTGACAATGCAACCGTGTATTTTGGAAGTCAGTTTGTGCATAAAAGTACCGACAAAGGATTGACATGGACTGTGATTTCTCCTGATTTAACTACCAACGACAAATCTAAATTAAAACAAAGCGAAAGTGGTGGATTGACCATGGATGCAACAGGTGCTGAAAATCATTGTACTGTATTGGTTATTGAACCTTCATCGCTAGAACAACACATGCTTTGGGCTGGAACTGATGATGGAAATGTGCACATAACACAAAACGGAGGCAAAACCTGGAGCAATGTTTCTAAAAACATCAAAGGCTTGCCAAAAGGAAGTTGGATTGCACAAATCAAGGCATCCAATAAAAACAAAGGAGAAGCGCTATTAATTGCAAATGATTACCGACGTTTTAATTACACACCCTATGCATACCGAACTAAAAATTATGGTAAAACCTGGAAGCGAATTGTAAGCGAAAAGGATGTAAAAAGCTATACATTGAGCATTGTTGAAGATATTGAAAACCCAAACCTGCTCTTCTTAGGAACTGATGATGGGTTGTATGTTTCATTAGATGCTGGAAAAAAATGGATAAAATGGACCGAAGGTTTTCCAACGGTACCTGTGAAAGACCTCGTGATTCAATCAAGAGAACACGATTTAGTGATTGGAACTTTTGGTAGAGCTGCATGGGTATTAGATGACATCCGTCCGCTACGTGCCATGGCAAAAAACAAACAGCTATTAACTCAAAAAATAGTCCTATTCAAACCGCCAACAGCCTATCAGGCGCATTATCAACAACCCACAGGAAGTAGATTTGGAGCAGACGCATTGTACAATGGAGAAAATAGAAGACGAGGTGCTGCAATATCCTATTATATCATCAAACCTCCAAAAGAAAAAAAAGAGAGTAAAAAGACCACAAAAAAGGAAACCAGTATTGTAAAATGGGATTCTATCAAGCTTCAAATTTTTGACGGTACTCGCTTGATACGAACATTAAAACAGAAAGCCCCTAAAGAAAGTGGTGTTCATAAAATCTATTGGTATTTAGATGAAAAAGGTGTTGTCAGAGCTTCAAGAAACATTAAAAAACAAAAAAGAGAACCAAGTGGCATCTCCGTAAAACCTGGAACCTATCGTTTAAAAATGAGTTTTGGCGATGTAGTTTCTGAACAACCCATCATTGTTGCATCAGACCCTAGATTACAAGTTTCACAAGCTGCTATCAATCAAAAATATACCGCAAGTAAAGAATTAGAGAGCTATCAAAAAACGATTGGCGCTGTTGTTAAGCAGTTGGTAGAAAGTAAAAATACTGCTAACTCTTTCAAGGCTAAATTGACAAAAGAGGATAAAAAGAAATACAAAGAGCACTTAAAACAGACCAAAGAAGTTACGAAGAAAATTGACGATTTAATTGCGTTGTATTTAGGGAAAATTGATAAAAGACAAGGGATTACAAGAAACCCAGAAGTTACTGTAAACCAACGATTAGGTGTTGCTTACGGATATGTTAGAAGCAGATTTGGAAATCAAACCAGTACAGAAAAACAACTGGTTAATCAATTTAAAGCGACGTACACTGAAGCGTTAAAGAAAGTAAATACCTTTTTTGATACGGATTGGAAAACGTATAAAGCATCTTTAGAAAAAATAGAAATCTCTCCTTTTAAAGAGACAAAAAAATTCTAAACAACCTTAAAAAAAAGCGAAGTTCAACACTTCGTTTTTTTTCTGTCCTTAATTTTGATACTTTAGCAGAAATCAAAAATTATCACATGCAAGAACCTTTCTTTACCAACGACGCTATTGTATTCGGAATACTAATGATTTCTTTAGGATTTGTATTTTATACAGAAGCTAAAACAACAGGATTTTGGCCTAAATTTTACAAAATAGTTCCAGGTTTATTTATGGCTTATTTTGTGCCGGCGATTTTCACAACCCTCGGAATCATTGCTCCTGAATGGGAAGTAACGAACTCGGGTGGAGAAACCGTAAAGCTGCAATCGCAATTGTATTATGTTTCAAGTCGATTTTTATTACCTGCAGCTTTAGTCTTAATGACCTTGAGCATTGATTTAAAAGCCATTTTTAATTTAGGCTCAAAAGCCTTAATCATGTTTTTTACTGGAACTATTGGTATTATAATTGGAGGGCCAATTGCCATTTTATTGATCTCAATATTCTCTCCAGAAACTGTTGGAGGGGCTGATTTTGACGCTGTTTGGCGTGGACTTTCTACTTTGGCAGGAAGTTGGATTGGTGGTGGAGCCAATCAAACAGCCATGCTAGAAATTTACAAATACAATCCAGCAAAATATGGAGGAATGGTCTTTGTAGACATTGTCATAGCCAACATTTGGATGGCTATCTTACTTATTGGTATCGGTAAAAAAGACCGAATCAATGCTTGGTTAAAAGCGGATACTTCTGCTATAGAAGCCTTGAAAGAAAAAATGAGCGCTTTTACACAAAAAGTAGCTAGAAACCCAAGCCTTACAGACTACATGATTCTCTTAGCCATTGCTTTTGGAACCGTAAGTTTGGCGCATTTCCTATCAGAAAGCATCAGTGTCTTTTTTGTGGATGTTATTTCAGGCATCTCGTCACAAACGACCAAAAATATTTTCACTTTCTTAGGTTCAAAATTCTTCTGGCTTATTAGCATCGCTACTTTAGTAGCTATAGGTCTTTCGTTTACAAAAGCAAAAAATTACGAAGGAGCTGGCGCCAGTAAAATTGGAAGTATCTTTATCTACATCTTGGTCGCTACCATTGGTATGAAAATGGACTTGACACTTATTTTTGACAATGTAGGCTTAATCGCCATAGGAGTGGTATGGATGAGTATTCATGCGGGGCTCCTTATTTTAGTTGCAAAAATAATTAGAGCGCCTTATTTCTTCTTAGCCGTAGGAAGTCAAGCAAATGTTGGTGGTGCTGCCTCTGCTCCTATTGTAGCTGCTGCTTTTCACCCATCGCTAGCAACCGTTGGTGTTTTACTGGCCGTTTTTGGATACGCCATTGGAACCGTAGGTGCAATATTTTGTACTATTTTACTTGAAATAGCATCAAAAGTTTAAGAGAAATCTGCATATTTGCAATCATAAAAAAACAACGACTTCATGAAAAAAATCATCGCTTTATGCGCTTTTGCAGTACTTACAATGGCTTGTTCTTCTAAGAAAGAAGGAAACATGTTGGTACAAGGACAAATAAAAGGATTGAAAAAAGGCACTTTATACCTTCAGAAAATGGTAGATGGCGCATTGGTTTCTGTAGACTCTATTAGCTTACTAGGAGACGAAACATATACCCTAACAGACAACGTTACAGAACCAGAAGCATACGTGGTTACTTTTGATGGAAACGCCAACGACAAAAGCATTGTGTTTTTTGGAGAACAAGGAACAATTACCATCAACGACCGCTTGGATCAATTTGGATATCAACCTGAAATTACCGGTTCTAAAAACCAAGTAATCCTCGATAAGTTTCAAGTAATTAATAAGAAATTTAAAGAGCAACGGTTGAATTTTATCAAACAAGAATTTGACGCCAAGGTTGCAAATGATACTGCATTAACCGCGGAGATAGCAGCAGGATACAAACGCATGATTCGTAGACGTTATTTGTTTACCACCAATTTTGCTGTTACAAATCCAGATAGCGAAGTAGCGCCTTACTTGGCCTTAACAGAACTATACGATGCCAACGTACAATTGTTAGATACGATTAACAATGCATTAACAGACCGTGTAAAGAACAGCAAATACGGTAAGAAGCTACACACATACATCTCAGAGATCAAAGCAACTGAGTAATTTCTCTCAAAAAAAAGCACAAAAAAACCACTGAAGCAATTCAGTGGTTTTTTTTATGTCTTTCTTTTTAACTTTTTAAACGCACACTCCACTCGTAGGTAAACTTAGAAACCGATACGCCAGCTTCATTAAACCCTTCTGAGGTCATGCGTACCGTTTGCCCTGCTCCTGTTCGTATCGTTTCTTCAATAGCTTGCTGAATCAATGCGCCATCGGCACAGATGAACTCAACCTTCCCAGTCGCCTTTTTCGTAAACGTAGCATCCATATTGGTCACCAACATCGAAATTTTACGTCCCGACGCTGCTATTTCTCGCATCACCAAAACACCGGTTGTCAATTCGGAAGCCATGGCTTGTACTGCCCAAAACATCGATTTAAACGGATTTTGATTCACCCAACGGTGCCGTACAGATACCGTTACTTTTCCTGTATCAATCGTACGCACGCGTACGCCTGTAAAAAAAGCAGCAGGTAATTTAAACAGTAAAAAAAGATTGATTTTAAAAGGTGTAAATTTCATAGAGTTCTAATTTCAGCCAGCAAGATAACAAAAATTACAGGGTTCCAACCCTTCTTTTGAAATGTTAAAGAAATGTTAATTATAGTACTATGTATTGCATAATACCTTTTTAAAGACATATATTTGCATAAGAAAGTACTAAAATTTCTACCAACACCATGAAAAACAAAGAAAACACCAATGCATTTTTAATCCATATCGCTGCATTTTCAGGATATATCATTCCTTTTGGAAGTGTTATTGCTCCTTTAATTGTGTGGCAGACCGTAAAAGGAAGCAGTGCTTTTTTAGACAAGCACGGGAAAGAAGCCATTAATTTTAACTTGAGTTTTAGCGTGTATCTTTTTCTACTTAATCTGACTTTTATTCCGCTTGTGCTTGCCTCTTTTAGCAATAACCTGCATAATTTCGACTTTGAATGGGGTGCCAATGTTTTCAATTTATTTGGTATCAGTTCAATTATTGGTTTAATTGGTCTTGTAAAAATTGCGCTCATCGTTTTAGCGGCTTCAAAAGCCAACAAAGGAGAAACATACGAGTACCCTTTAACAATTCAATTTTTAAAATAACCTGTAAAACAGTTCTTACATGAAGATAGAAAACACAAAAGCTCAAATGAGAAAAGGCGTTTTAGAGTATTGCATTTTATCCATTTTACAACACGGAGACGCATATACTTCTGAAATCTTATCCACTTTGAAAAACGCAGAAATGATTGTTGTAGAGGGCACTATATATCCTTTGCTAACACGTTTAAAGAACACCGGATTACTAACCTACAGATGGGAAGAATCTACTTCTGGTCCCCCAAGAAAATACTACGTTTTAACAGAAAACGGTGCCTTGTTCTTAAAGGAATTAGATACTACTTGGAGTAATTTAGTAAATGCAGTACAACAAATAACCAGCAAAAAATCAACTACAGATGAATAAGACAATAAATATAAATTTAGGAGGATTCTTTTTCCATATCGATGAAATTGCCTACCAAAAACTAAGAAGATATTTAGATGCGGTTTCTAAATCTCTTAGCGATGATCCTCAAGGGAAAACCGAAATTATTTCTGACATTGAAGCGCGTATTAGCGAACTATTGTCTGAACGCATAACAGATGCGCGTCAAGTGGTAAATGAAGGTGATATTGCCGAAATAATTACCATTATGGGGCAACCCGAAGACTATGCAGAAGCAGAAGAAGGCTATGCAAATGATACATCGTATCAATACAAGAAACGGAGTTCTAAAAAATTATTTAGAGACGGAGACGATAAATTAATTGGTGGGGTTGCTGCAGGTATAGCACACTACGTGTCTATTGATGTTATTTGGGTGCGTTTACTCTTTTTACTTTTTAGTGCAGGTGGCGGACTTCCAGTATATATTATTTTATGGATTTTAGTCCCTGAAGCGCAGAGCACAGCAGAGAAATTGCAAATGGAAGGTGAGGCTGTAAACATCGACAATATTGAACGGAAAATTCGAGATGAATTTCAGCATATAAAAACACATGCCAGTGAATTTTCAGGCAAGGTAAAAGACAAGGCAGATCATCTCTCTAATAAATTTGCAGAAGAGGCACAAGACCTTTCAAACAAATACAAGAAAAATGCCAGGTCTGGTTTGCAAGAAATCATACAGGTCATAGGGAAAATAGGAACTGTTTTCTTTAACATTATTGGAAAAAGTATTGGTGTACTGCTAATGTTTATTGCTTCAGCTGTACTCCTATCCATTGCAATTGGTGGGTTTTCTTTAGGAAGTATTGAATTCTTACAACTTGGCAACGAGTTTGCAAGCTACCCTCCTTTCTTTTATGATGTAACGTTTCCGAAGTGGTTACTCACACTGTTTTTATTCATTGCCATTGCCGTGCCTTTCTTAATTGTATTTGTATTAGGGCTTCGTATTCTTTCTAGCAGTGTAAAACGCTTTAGCAGAAACACTTCGTTAACCTTATTAGGTATCTGGATTGTTGCGTTGTTAGCGCTCGGTTTTACCGGTATCGAATACGCAGGTGCAACCGCTTACAAGGGGTCTAAAACTGTAAAAACAACCTTAGACTTTGTTGCAAAAGACAGCATTCAGCTACGTGTTATTAACGACGACAATCTTTATTTTAATAACAATTTGAGAAGAAAAAACAACCAAGAAATTGTAACGATTAATACGGTTGACAAACTCTATTCAAACAATTTAAAAATAGATATAAAAGAAAGTGAAAACAACGAGAGTTACATTACTGTTCGCCGTACTTCAGAAGGAAAAAGCAGGCGGAAAGCAAAGAACAGTGCCACAGATATTGACTATCATTTTACCAGCAATGTCAATGAAATTCTCTTGGATGCATACTTTATAAATACGTTAAAAAACACACACAAGAACAATAGCGTAACCGTTACTGTGTATATCCCTAAAGACGTTACTGTTTATTTTGACAACTCTACAAAAAGTTTTCTGTACGATGTTAAAAACACGGAGGACATTTACGACAACGACATGGTGAATCATTATTTTACAATGAGCGACAAAGGTTTTCAATGTACAGATTGCGATGCACCTGTTGCAAAAGAAATGATGGAAGAATAAAAGTTACAGTTGAGCCCTAAAAAACAACTGTTGGGCAACTAAATTTAGCGCACACGCGTCTGTATAGATACATTTGAACTATTAAATCATTTTAAAAAACCATTCTTATGAAACATTTGAAAACAACCTTTCTTAAAATCGCAGTCTTTTTCTTTTTGGCAACGACAACTACATCCTGTATTATAGATGGATTTAGTAAAATAACTGGCAACAGAAATGTACTTACCAAAAGCCGAAAAGTTTCAGAAGACTTCAACAGCATTGCTGTAAGTCGCGGCTTGGACGTCTACATTACACAAGGAAACAAGAACGCTATTACAGTAGAAGCAGATGAAAATTTACACGATGTAATTACGACTGAAGTACGCAACGGTGTCTTATCTATTAGCGCAGAAGAAAACATTGGACGAGCAAAAGCTAAAAAAGTATATGTAACCACACATGGTCTTGAAAAACTAACAGCGAGTAGCGGATCATCCGTACGTACAGAAAATACGTTAACCGCAACTTCTTTCACAGCCAAAGCAAGTAGCGGAGCCTCTCTTAGACTGCATATAAAAGCAGACAGTTTGTGGGCTAAGTCTAGTAGTGGAGCCTCCTTAAAAATGATGGGAGAAGCAGCAGACCTCACTGTTAAAGCAAGCAGTGGATCAGATATTAGAGCGTATGATTTAATTGCTGCGCATGGAACTGCAAAAGCAAGTTCTGGTGCATCAATAAACCTACACGTTACAGAAAGCATTGACGCAAAAGCAAGCAGCGGTGGCGATATTGATTACAAAGGAAATCCGAAAACTACACATAAAAAGAAGTCTTCAGGAGGAAGTATCTCTGCATATTAAGACATTGTTTTCCTATACAGAATGCTAACTCCATATAGGAATCAATACGGATAGTTGGTTTTATTCGTTTACTTGGTAAAAGCCGCCTTTGGCGGCTTTTCTATTTTTAATACCTTCATAAATTAAGAGTCGAAGAAGGGCGTTTAAAATTTTAACAAATTTGCAACACACTTCCCAGAAAACGGCATTATATTTGTATCGATATCAAATACCATGAAACAACAAACCATTTCTTTACTGTCGCTATTGCTATGTTGTTGTCTTGCAACAAAAACAACAGCACAAGAAACCAGCAGTACTAGTGGCGTAACCCCTACTGAGCACATTCCTTCAAGCACACCAATTCCACCAACAGGAATCGATTTAAAAAATAAAAAAGGTTTTAAAAATGCGTTTTCAGAAGCGCAAAAAAAAGCGGAGAAAAAACGGAAAGACGCTGCTTTAAAAAATAAAGGCATCTTACCTGCCGAGCAATTTGCAAAACAACGGTTCAAGGAAAGTTATAAGAAAATCAACCAACAATACGCTAAAGTAGACCAGCATTTAGGCAGCTTTAGAAGCGACACCAAGTTTGTGAAAATCAGTTGTAAAGACTACCAATACCCAGACGGAGATCGTGTAACCATTTACCACAACAACATTCCTGTTGTATACAATATTGTCTTGTACGAATCGTACCAGAGTTTTAAAATTAATTTAGATGTTGGTATCAACACCATTGCTTTTAAAGCATTAAACCAAGGGACTTCTGGCCCAAACACCGCCGCTTTTAAAGTATACGACGATGGCGGAAATCTCATTTCTTCAAATGAATGGAACTTGGCGACTGGTGCCAAAGCAACCATTGTAATTACCAAAGCAAAATAAGCGCTTAACCCTTGTAAATACAAGCTTTACACAAAGAATACAACTTATTAGATAATCCCCTTTTTTTAATTGTAGAAAACCCTTACTTTTGTAGTTAGGTTTCTTTTCTTGAAACCGAACAAACACTAAAAACAAACAACAATTCTAATGAAAAAAATAACCAAAGAGACTTACATCAATTGGTATAGAGATATGCTATTCTGGAGAAAGTTTGAAGACAAGCTGGCAGCAGTATACATTCAACAAAAAGTAAGAGGTTTTTTACATTTATACAACGGTCAAGAAGCTGTTTTAGCAGGTGCTTTACACGCCATGGACCTATCGAAAGATAAAATGATTACTGCTTACCGTAACCACGTACAACCAATTGGAATGGGTGAAGACCCAAAACGTGTAATGGCTGAATTGTACGGAAAAGTAACAGGTACCTCTAAAGGAATGGGAGGTTCTATGCATATTTTCTCTAAAGAATTTGGTTTTTATGGAGGCCACGGAATTGTAGGCGGACAAATACCTTTGGGTGCAGGTCTTGCTTTTGGAGACAAATACAAAGGAAACAACGCGGTTACCTTAACTTATTTTGGAGACGGTGCTGCAAGACAAGGATCTTTACATGAGACATTTAACATGGCCATGAACTGGAAACTTCCTGTTGTTTTTATTGTAGAAAACAATGGTTATGCCATGGGTACTTCAGTAGAAAGAACTGCCAACCATACAGATATTTGGAAACTAGGTCTTGGATACGAGATGCCTTGTGGTCCTGTAGATGGAATGAATCCTATTAAAGTAGCTGAAGCTGTAGACGAAGCAATTCAAAGAGCTCGCCGTGGCGAAGGACCTACATTTTTAGAAATGAAAACGTACCGATACCGTGGGCACTCGATGAGTGATGCGCAACATTACCGTACAAAAGATGAGGTTGCAGAGTACAAAAAAATAGATCCTATTACACAGGTTTTAGATATTATTAAAGAAAACAACTACGCCTCAGAAGATGAAATTAAAGCCATCAACCAAGGCGTGAAAGACTTGGTAAACGAGTGTGAGCAGTTTGCAGAAGACTCTCCATATCCAGAAATCAATCAACTACACGATATCGTATACGAACAAGAAGATTATCCTTTTATCAGAAAATAACCAGGAATCTAGTAACTCGTGTGCTTGAAAAAATACACGCATTTAAAACACAAAATTATGGCAACAGTAATTAATATGCCTCGTTTGAGCGACACCATGGAAGAAGGGGTGGTTGCAAAATGGCTAAAAAATGTGGGAGAGACTATTGAAGAAGGAGATATCTTGTCTGAAATTGAAACCGACAAGGCAACTATGGAGTTCGAATCTTTTCACGAAGGAACGTTGCTGCACATTGGTGTTCAAGAAGGGGAATCAGCTCCAGTAGATACCCTTTTAGCGATTATTGGCGAAGCAGGTGAAGACTTTTCGTCGCTCTTAGAAAACAACGCTCAAGAAGCACCTACAGAAACCGTAACTGCTATAGCACCTAAAAATACACAAACTATGGAGATCCCTAAAGATGTTCAAATTATTACCATGCCGCGTTTAAGTGATACCATGACAGATGGTACCGTTGCTTCTTGGTTAAAAAATATTGGAGACACGATTGAGGAAGGCGATATTTTAGCTGAAATTGAAACAGACAAAGCAACCATGGAGTTCGAATCTTTTTACGAAGGCACTTTACTTCATATTGGCGTACAAGAAGGTGGCACTGCTCCTGTAGATAGCTTACTTGCCATTGTTGGTCCTGCAGGAACTGATGTTAGCGCATTGGTAGCCGCACAGGAAAATGGGACTTTACAAGCTGCTGAATCAGTTGCTTCACCAGAAAAAACAGTTGAAACGCCTACAGCTCCTGTGGTAGAAACTGCAACGAACCAAGTAACTCAAACAACTTCAGAACGCATCTTTGCTTCTCCTTTGGCGAAGAAAATTGCCAAAGAAAAAAATATCAATTTACAAGACTTACAAGGCTCAGGAGAAAATGGCCGTATTGTTAAAAAAGATGTTGAAAATTATACTCCAGCTACAAATGCACCCGTAGCTGCACAAGCAACCACCTGTGCGGCACCTGTTGTACAGTACACACCTGCTGGCGAAGAACAAACAGAAGCGGTGAAAAATTCTCAAATGCGTAAAGTAATTGCAAAACGCTTAGGAGAATCTAAATTTACCGCACCACATTACTACTTGACTATTGAAGTAGCAATGGACCAAGCAATGGCGTCTAGAAAAACAATCAATGCCATGCCAGACACCAAAGTATCTTTTAATGATATGGTGGTAAAAGCCTCTGCAATGGCCTTACAAAAACATCCACAAGTAAACACTTCTTGGAATGGAGACAGTACCGAATATCACCAACACATTCACGTAGGGGTAGCCGTTGCTGTAGACGAAGGTCTTTTAGTACCTGTCTTGAAATTTACCGATCAAATGAGCCTGACTCAGATTGGTGGGAAAGTACGGGACTTGGCTGGAAAAGCAAGAAACAAGAAAATTGCACCCAATGAAATGGAAGGAAGTACTTTCACCATTTCTAACTTGGGTATGTTTGGTATACAAGAATTTACTTCAATTATCAACCAACCGAACTCAGCTATTCTATCAGTAGGAGCCATTGTTCAAAAACCTGTTGTTCGAGACAATGAAATTGTTGTTGGAAACACGATGAAAGTAACGTTAGCCTGCGACCACAGAACAGTAGACGGCGCTACCGCTGCACAGTTTTTACAAACACTACGCACCTATTTAGAAAACCCGGTAACCATGCTGGCATAGTCTATCGACAAATATAAAACACAAAAGCTTGAGTTATTTCTCAAGCTTTTTTTTTATTTTTACCAAGATGGATAAAAAACTTATAAATCCCGTTTGGCATTCACTTTGTGAAACTCATAAACTTTTCTCATTGGAGTATGAAGATGTAAAGTTTTACGATCCAAAGATTTGCCCTTTTGGAGCATTTACAAACGCTTCCAAAACAGCCATTGCATTGAATGAATATGCAAAACTAGCAGATAGTTTCTTTTTAGTTAGTGAAAATGAGATCCCAACTTTTGATACGAATTTTGTTATTCTAGACAAAAAAATTGAAGGTTGTCAAATGGTTTTAGAGAACTTCATTGAAGTTGAAATAACCGAACAAATAGTGCCATTATCTAAAATTCATCTGGAAGAAATCTACAAACTCATTTGGCTTGTTATGCCAGGGTATTACCAGAAACGAACTTTTGAAATGGGGAAGTACTTCGGAATCTTTAAAAACAACAAGCTTATTGCAATTGCTGGTCAACGAATGCAAACGAATGACTGGATAGAAGTCAGCGCTATCGTTACACATCCAGATCATACTCGTAAAGGATACGCGAAACAATTAACAGCACACATCACTCAAGAAATCCTCAAAGAAAACAAACAGCCTATTTTACACACCACCAAAGGAAACACAGCTATTGGTCTTTATGAAAATTTAGGGTATAAATTAACTAGAGACATGAATTGGTGGCACTTCTACAAAAAATAAAACGCTCGAAATATCTTCGAGCGTTTTATCTATATCTAAAAATTTATTTTTCTAAAAATCTTGATTTACATCCCAACCTTCTAGGACTTCTTTTAAAGTCTTGATAAACATTCCTCCCAAAGCTCCGTTTACAACACGGTGGTCGTAAGAGTGCGAGACAAACATTTTTTGACGAATACCTATAAAGTCCCCTTCTGGAGTTTCTATAACTGCTGGCATCTTACGAATCGCGCCCAAGGCTAAAATAGCTACTTGTGGCTGATTGATAATAGGGGTTCCCATGACAGAACCAAAACCACCAACGTTGGTTACCGTATAGGTACCTCCTTGAATGTCGTCTGGTTTTAATTGGTTTCCTCTTGCTCTAGACGCCAAATCATTCACAGCCTTTGTCATACCCACCAAGTTTAATTGGTCTGCATTTTTTATAACTGGTACAATTAAATTTCCGTCAGGCAAAGCGGCTGCCATTCCTAAATTGATGTTTTTCTTTTTGATAATCGTATCGCCGTCAACCGCAATGTTTAACATTGGGTATTTCTTAAGTGTAGATGCAATGGCGTGCATTAAAATAGGTGTAAACGTAAGCTTCTCTCCTTCTCTTTGCAAGAAAGCATCTTTTACTTTCCCTCTCCATTTTACAATATTGGTAACATCTATCTCTATAAACGACTGCACGTGTGCAGAGGTTTGTACAGAGTTTACCATGTGCTTTGCAATGAGTTTCCCCATACGGCTCATTTCAATGATTTCATCTCCTGCAGACACAGCAACTGGCGCTGCTTGTACTGCTGGCTTCTCTGCTGCTTTCACAGGAACAGGAGCTGCTACTACCTCTTTTGCATCGGTAGCACGCTGTGCAATGTATGCTAGAATGTCATTTTTAGTAACTCGCCCTTCTTTGCCTTTTCCTGCTAAAGATTCCAATTCTTCTAAACTTACCCCTTCTTTTTCTGCAATATTTTTTACCAAAGGAGAATAGAACTTCCCTCCGGGCGTACTTGTTATTTTCGTTGGCTCAACACTGTTTTCTGTAGTTGAAGCTACTTTAATTTCTTTTTCTATAGCTGCGGCTGCTTTAGGAGCGGCTGCAACAGGTGCAGCTGCGGCACCTCCTGTTTCTATAACAGCAATCGTATCGCCTACTGCTACAACAGCATCTTTTTCAAACAAGATCTCTACCAGCGTTCCTTCTACTTCACTTGGCACTTCAGAATCCACTTTATCCGTTGCAATTTCTACCACTGCCTCGTCTAATTCTACGGTGTCTCCTACGTTTTTTAACCAAGAGGTAATCGTTGCTTCAGCAACACTTTCACCCATTTTAGGAAGCTTTAATTCGAATCTAGCCATTGTTTGTCTGTTTTATGAATTGCGAAAGTACTAAAAATCAATGATTTTTCAATAGCTTTTAGTCGGAAAAATGAAATACTTACCTTGTTTAAAATGAAGTATTCGCAAAAAAAAGGATTAATTATCTGTATTTTACTTGATTAACTTGAAATGTAAAGTTCTTTTTACGATTTCAATAATTTTTTAAACCCAGTCTTTAGGGCTTTGCAACAAAGAAACCAAGCGTGCTTCTTCTGTACCTTTCTCTGGTACATTATTGTATTTCCATTGTACCACAGGAGGTAGGCTCATTAAAATACTCTCTATACGTCCGTTTGTCTTTAACCCAAAGAGCGTACCTCTATCATGTACCAGATTGAATTCTACATAGCGTCCTCTTCGCACTTCTTGCCAATCTTTTTGTGTAGACGTAAAAGACAATTCTTTTCGTTTCTCAACAATAGGCACATAACTTTCTAGAAAACTATCACCTACTGCGGTAACAAAATCGAATCGATCTTGCATCGAAAACGTTGGCGTCTCTTTTAAGTAATCAAAAAACAAACCACCCAAACCACGTGCTTCTTCCCTATGGGTATTCCAAAAATAGGTGTCACAGGTTTCTTTAAATTTTGAATGAAAAGTAGCATCGTAAGCATCGCACACTTTTTTACATACGGAATGAAAATGTACCGCATCTTCATCAAACACATAATAAGGTGTTAGATCTTGTCCGCCACCAAACCATTGCGTAACAATGTTTCCTGCAGCATCATACATTTCAAAGTAACGCCAATTGGCGTGTACTGTAGGTACCATTGGGCTTTTTGGATGCAATACCAAACTCAATCCACACGCGAAAAAATTACCAGTCTCCACACCAAACTGTTTGCGTAAGACCTCTGGCAACTCACCATGGACTGCTGAAATATTAACCCCACCTTTTTCAAAGACAGCGCCATTTTCAATCACACGTGTTCTTCCGCCACCGCCTTCTGGACGATCCCAAAGATCTTCTTTGAATTTCGCTTGCCCATCTGCCTCCTCTAGTTTAGCGGTAATGGTGTCTTGTAAGTTTTCTATGTATTCGTAGAATTTTGTTTTCATTATTTTTAATATTGACCTGCAAGGTTTAAAAACCTTGTAGGTCTGTTTGATGATGATTTTTATGTGTAAAAATAAAGTTTTCTAAATTCTCAAACACTGAAACAACCTGAGAAACAGCAATCAAAGTCGCATTCCCTGATACGATATCCTTATAAGAAGAAAAATCATATTTCGAAAAATCTTTCGAGATCTTATGATGCGCTGGGTTTTTATGAATATAAAGTATTGTATTTACCAAATATTCTTGAGTTTGAACCCTCTTCCGTCTAAAATGTTTTTCAAACAAACTACCTGTTCTATTGTTTCTTTTATTAAAAGCCTTTGCATACGCGTTAAAAAGGTTTGAAAAAGCCTGAGTAACCTCTTTATTATCTACAGTAACCTTGATAAAAAAATGATAATGATTTCGCAACAGACAATAAGATAGTAGTGTTGTTTTTCCTTTTAAGTATTTTACAACAAGTGATAAAAAATAACGCATGTTTTCTGTATCGTTAAAAATTGCACAACCATTTATTCCTCTATTGTAAATATGGTAGTAGTTGTCTTTTTCTAGCGTTTCTAATTTCATGTGTTTGTTTGTATATACCTACAAGGTTTCAAAAACCTTGCAGGACGTTTCAAAAACCCTTCAAAGCATTAAAAATAACAAAACCTTATTGAAAAACAAAGAAACGCATCTATCAATGAACTTTATACCAGTATCTTATTACAGATTCTTTGGCAAAACCTCTACCATCTATAGAGATAATAGAGACATACGGAAATGTGAAGAGGCACAAATTAAGACGGACTCTTGTATTCTTTTACAGCATCTACAAATGCTTTGGCATTTTCTAAAGGAATGTTTGGTAAAATACCGTGGCCTAAATTCACAATGTATTTGTCTTTCCCAAATTCATTGATCATTTGATGCACCATTCTCTTAATTTCAGCGGGAGGAGACAACAGTCTTGAAGGATCAAAATTTCCTTGCAAGGTTATATTTCCACCTGATAAATAGCGTGCGTTACGTGCAGAGCACGTCCAGTCTACTCCTAAAGCAGCAGCGCCAGATTTACCCATTTCACCCAATGCAAACCAACATCCTTTACCAAAAGCGATCACAGGTGCGTCGTCTTTTAAGGCGTCTATAATTTGTTGAATATACTGCCAAGAAAACTCACTGTAGTCTACTGGAGACAACATACCTCCCCAAGAATCAAAAATCTGTACGGCATCTACTCCTGCAGCTACTTTTGCTTTTAAATACGCAATTGTTGTGTCTGTAATTTTTTGTAATAATTGATGCGCTGCAATCGGGTTTGTAAAGCAAAACTCTTTGGCTTTGTCAAAATTCTTAGATCCTTGCCCTTGTACCACATAGCATAAGATGGTCCATGGAGAACCTGCAAAACCAATCAAAGGAACTTCATTGTTTAGTTTTTCTTTGGTTGCTTTTATTGCTTCCATCACATAGCCTAACTCATGGTGCACATCTGGCACAACAACACGATCTACTCCTTTTTGATCCCGAACTGGGTTGGGTAAATAAGGTCCGAAATCAGGTTTCATTTCCACTTCAATATTCATTGCTTGTGGAATGACTAAAATATCTGAAAACAAAATAGCAGCATCCATTCCATAACGACGAATAGGTTGTACTGTTATTTCTGAAGCCAATTCTGGAGTTCTACAACGGGTAAAGAAGTCGTATTTTTTACGAATCTCAATAAATTCTGGTAAATATCTACCTGCTTGACGCATCATCCAAACAGGAGGCCTGTCTACGGTCTCTCCTTTTAAGGCTCTTAAAAATAAATCGTTTTTTATCATGAATTCTTTTTTAAATATCTTTTACATGTTGGCTACTGCCTCCATTGCTTTGTCTATTGCTTTGCTTGTTTTTTCTATATCTTTTTGAGAGAGCGCTGATGATAAAAACCAGGCTTCAAATTGCGACGGCGGTAAAAAGACACCGTTGCGTATCATCTCCCAAAAGAACACCGCAAATTTTTTGGTGTCTGATTTTTGCGCCTCTTCAAAATTGGTCACTGCTGTATTTGTAAAAAACGGATTGATCATGGAGCCAAATCTATTGACAACAATATCCACTTCGTGCTTTTTTGCTTTCTCTACTAAAATCACTTCTAGAATCTCAGCAGTTTCATTAAAAAACTGGTACGGATTTTGTTTTTTCAAGGTAGAAAGCGTTGCGATTCCTGCAGCCATCGCTACTGGATTCCCGCTTAAAGTCCCTGCTTGGTACATTTCCCCTAAAGGCGATACCATTTCCATAATTTCATTTCTTGCTCCGTACGCACCTACTGGGAAACCGCCTCCTATTACTTTTCCTAAACAAGTAATATCTGCAACCACATCAAACAAAGCCTGCGCACCACCAAAAGTAGAACGAAAACCAGTCATTACCTCATCTGCAATTAACAAGGCATTTTGAGTTTCTAAATACGCTTTCAAATCCTTTAAAAAACCAGGTTTTGGAAGTACTACACCCATATTTCCTGCAATAGGCTCAATGATAACCCCTGCAATATCAGTGTGGTTTTTAAAATGTGCTTTTACACTTTCTAAATCGTTGAAGTTTGCAATTAAGGTATTTTTTACAGCGCCTTCTGGCACTCCTTTACTTCCTGGCAAGCTCAAAGTAGCTAAACCAGACCCCGCTGCAACCAAAAGCGCATCTGAATGCCCGTGGTAACATCCAGAAAATTTAATGATTTTATCTTTTCCGGTATACGCTCTTGCCAAACGCAAAGCACTTAACACGGCTTCGGTTCCTGAGTTTACAAACCGAACCTTATCCATTCCAGGAAAAGCGTCACAGACTATTTTTGCTAGTTTTATTTCGTTTTTTGTAGAAGCACCAAAGGTGTACCCTTTTTTCAAGGTTTTATCAATGGCTTTTTGCACTTTTTTATGACGGTGCCCTAAAATCATTGGCCCGTACGACAGCACATAATCTACGTAGGTATTATTATCTACATCTGTAATGGCCGTTCCTTTTGCTTTCTTTATGAACAATGGATTCCCTCCTACAGAGGCAAAAGCTCTTACAGGGGAATTAACGGCACCCACAAGATGCTCTAAACCTTCATTATACAATGCTTTTGAATTGGAAAAATCCATATTTTTATGTTTAAGCTTTTGAACACCTGTCGGTATTCAAGGTTATTTATTTAATAGTTTTGCGGCTTCTTTTGCAAAATAAGTAATAATGATATCGGCGCCAGCACGTTTCATAGATAGCAAGCTTTCTAGCATTACTTTTTCTCCATCAATCCATCCTTTTGCTGCTGCTGCTTTTACCATGGCGTATTCTCCGCTTACATTGTAGCAAGCAATTGGTCTGTCGAAATTATTTTTCAAATCTCGAATCACATCCAAATAAGACAAGGCTGGTTTCACCATTAAAATATCGGCACCTTCTTGGTCGTCAAAAGTAGCTTTTCGCAAACCTTCTTCCCTATTTGCCGGATCCATTTGGTATGTACTACGGTCGCCAAAGGAAGGCGTTGAATCTGCAGCATCACGAAAAGGACCGTAAAAAGCAGAGGAATATTTTACAGAATA
>Ga0209035_10000078_pt1 | contig 34442 bp, 30 predicted proteins | sample MarorgKNORR_S2LV_6_FD_188220 | JGI IMG/M metagenome (GOLD analysis project Ga0209035, IMG submission 188220) | Marine microbial communities from the Southern Atlantic Ocean, analyzing organic carbon cycling - AAIW_A/KNORR_S2/LV (SPAdes) (version 2) | ecosystem: Environmental > Aquatic > Marine... | reverse complement strand
ATAAAATTTTATTAATTAAAACATAAGCTTTATCAAACATCCTAAATTTTCAAAAGAAAAAGGTGATAATTTTTCAAAAGCCTTAAGAAAAAAAGTAAATACATACTTTAAGACAAATAATATTAGTAAAAATGCTAATAATAGTATGATTATAAAGACTTTTATAATGCTTTCAATATTTTTATCTCCCTTTATAATCTTAAGCTTAGGAATCGTTAATAGCTCTTGGGTTGTTTTCTTATTATATATTATAAGTGGTCTTGGAATGGCTGGTATTGGAATGGCTGTTGGGCATGATGCTATTCACGGATCTTACTCAAAAAACAAAAAAATTAATAAGCTTGTTGGTTATTCTTTCAATCTAATTGGGGCTAGTGCTAAAGTTTGGGAAATTCAACATAATGTGCTCCACCATACTTATCCTAATATTGATAACGCTGATGATGACATTAATACTCCTTTTTTTCTTCGATTTTCACCTAATGCTAAAAAGTATTGGATTCATAAATTTCAGCATATATATATCTGGTTTTTTTATGGGTTATCTACTGTAGCATGGGTAACAGCTAAAGATTTTATTAGAATTAATAGGTATCATAATATGGGTTTTTTAAATAAAAAAAATGAATTTAGAAATGCAGTTTTGGGTATTATCGGATGGAAAATTTTCTACTATTCTTTCGCTCTTATTTTGCCCTTAATTGTTTTAGAACTACCATGGTGGCATATAGTGTTAGCCTTCTTGACAATGCATTTATTTACAGGACTTTTTATTAGTTTAGTATTTCAAGTCGCACACATTACTCCAAGTTCTGAGTTTCCTTTACCTGATCAAAATGGTCTAATAGCTGGTGATTGGTCAACTCATCAGTTTGCAACTACTGCCAATTTTTCTCCTAAATCTAAGTTATTCTCTTGGTTTATAGGCGGTCTGAATTTCCAGATAGAGCATCATCTATTGCCATTAGTTTGTCATGTCCATTATAATAAATTATCCAAAATTGTAATTGAAACTGCAAAAGAATATGGCATGCCTTATAGCTCTAATAGAACATTTTTTACTGCAATAAGAGAGCATGCTAAAATGATTCGTAGGTTAGGGAATATGGATCAAATACCAGTATAGCTAATAGAATGAGTTTACTTTATTAATATCTACTTTTTTCCAATCAAGTCCTTTTTTCCAATCAAGTCCTTTTTTCCATTTTATAGATTTTACTTCTTTTAAATAATTATCAAGTAAAAATTCTAAATTATTACTTACTTCCGGATTTAATTTAGAAACATCACTTTTCTCTAAAAAATCAGAATCTAAATTAAAAAGATTTATTTCATTGTTATCTCTAAATTTGGTGTTTCAAAATACAAGCTTTTAGATGACTCAATGTCTGCTGACATCTGAACAGATGTGCTTGACCATCCTTGATCATCACTCAATATTAGAATAAAGTTGGGTGAATCATTTTTTTTTTTTGAGTATCAGAACATGATAAAATGAAAAATGTAAAAAATGATATATATAAAAATAAAAAAGTTCTCATGAAATTTAAAATACTTTTCTAAGCAACCTTTCAGGAATATAATTAAGAATAAAAGCAATAATATTCCATTTCTTAGTTATATAAACAGATGTTTTCTTTTTCTTGATTGCATACATTATTTGTTTTGTTGCTTTTTTTAAATTTTCTACCCAAAAAAATTTTTCTTTATTTCCTTTTAATATTTCAGTATCAATAAAACCTGGTCTTACATCTGTAATATGAATCGATTTTTTTAATTTATAAGCTTTAAATCTTAATCCTTCAAGATAATTTATTTGATATGCTTTTGAGGCATTATATGATGGAGCTAAACCGTTTCCTCTTAATCCAGCAATTGAACTTATTGCTATAATATGACCAGAATTTTGATTTGAAAAATAATTAAATCCCCATCCAATAATTTCCGTGAAAGCAACAACATTTAATTTATTGGTTTTGTCTTCTATAGAAAATTCTAGATTTTTATTTGTTTCTCCGATTCCAGAACTCATTACTAACATGTCAAGTCCTCCCATTAATTTAGATAATTCATCTAATTTATTAGAATTACTTTCTTTGGTACAGTCAAAGCAACTAATAAATATATTTTTTGAGTCTTGTTTTTTTATTTCTTCTAAGTTTCTATTTCTTCTACCTGTTATACCAACTTTATAATTATCTTTTAATAGAGAAAGAGCAATTTCTTTTCCAATGCCAGATGTAGCGCCAACTATAATAGCTTTTTTCATATAAATTATTTTTATAAAGTTCTAATCTAACAACATCAAATCAAAATTCAAAAGTAGAGTGGTTTTAGTATCAAATTTTATAAATTTAAATATGAATCATTCGAAAGAGTTTGATATTATTATTTGGGGTTCTTCAGGGTTTACTGGAAGATTAGTTGCATCATATTTTTATAATAAATATGGTTCTGATGGAGAATTAAAATGGGCTATGGCAGGTAGAGATTTAAACAAACTGGAAATGGTACGTAATGAAGTAGCTGATAGGAATATTGAAATAATTATTGCAGATAGTAATGATTCGAGTAGTTTAATGAAGATGGTTAAAAGAGCTAAAGTAATTTGTACTACAGTAGGGCCATATGCAAATTACGGATCTATGTTAGTAGATGTTTGTGTTAAATCTAATGTGCATTATTGTGACTTAACAGGAGAGGTTCAGTGGATGCATAAAATGATTAATAAACATCATGAATTAGCCAAATCTAATGGAACTAAAATTGTTCATACCTGTGGATTTGATTCTATTCCTTCAGATATGGGAGTTTATTTTATTCAAAGAGAAGCTGAAGCTAAAAGAGGGATTAGAGCTAAGCAAATTAAAATGAGAGTAGCTGGAATTAGTGGTGGAATTAGTGGTGGTACTTATGCAAGCTTAAGTAGAGTTTTAGAGGAAGCACAAAAAGATAAGAATATTTATAAAATTTTATCTAATCCATATAGCTTAAACCCTAACGATGGATATGTTGGAAAAGACAAGTTAGATTTAAGAAGTATTGTTTATGATGAAACATCAAGGAGTTGGATAGGCCCTTTTATTATGGCTGGTATTAATACCAAAGTAGTTCGACGAAGTAATAGTTTAAGTAATTATTCTTATGGAAAGGACTTTAGGTATGATGAGGCTACAATTTTTGGAAAAGGATTTGCAGGAAAAATGAAAGGAATTCTAACTTCTATTCCAATTGGAATAGTTATGACTGTTAGATCAGGTTCTTTATTAAAAAAAGGTATAGATATGCTTTTACCTAAGCCTGGCGAGGGTCCATCAAAGAAAAAAATGAAATCAGGATTTTATAATTTAAGATTTTATATCACTTTAGAAGATGGTTCTCAAGCTTTTGCAAAGGTAACCGGTGATATGGATCCTGGGTACGGATCCACTTCTAAGATGCTAGCTGAATGTGCTATATGTCTAGCAAAGGATAAATTACCAAATTCAAGTGGTGTTTTGACACCTTCAGTAGCAATGGGAGAGTCTCTTTTAAAAAGACTTGAAATGAATGCAGGGTTAACATTTACTTTTGAATAGTAGAATAAATATTTAATCTAAATATTTTAATTATAAACTGATTGTTTATGTTTTTTTAAACTAATGTTATTAGATTAGAATTATGAAATATATATATATATTAATACCATTGATATTTTTATTTTCATGTGATGGAGATGATGATGGGTCAAAAATTTCAGAAGATTTCACTAATTTTATTGATGCTAAAAGTCTCCGTATTTATGCTAAAGATGATGTAAGCTCTGGTTTTTTAAATAATGTAGGAAAATCTTATGAGGCAATGTTTACTGATAATAGTAGTATAAATGAATCTATGCGTGAACATTATATTTCAATTTCAAAAGAAGAAAATGTATATCAAAGGGTTGGTCTAGAAGCTTCATTTAATAAAAATGAGAGTTATGCAGGGGGATTTCCACCTAGACCATTTAGGCATAATGTAACAGATTATATATGGGAAATGGATACTGGCGGAAAAGATCAAATAGGAGAAGTGATCGAACATCTTCTACATACTGTTACAACTGTAATTCTCTATTTAGCATATCCAAATGAATGGGACTATAATAATTCTTCTTCGGCATTATCATTAGCTATGCAAGAAGCTATTGATAAAGGAATTTATGATATATCTAGTTATGAAGATATAAAAAGCGATAAAGAAGGTTATAATAAAGTTTTAACACAAGAATATGCTTATTGGTTAATATTAGCTGAATGGGATTATTATGTAGTTGCTGATAAAAAGCAAGATGGAATTTCTGGTAATGAAGAATTTATTATTGGTACTCCTGATGAAATTGAATCTCAACTACCTTTAGGTCATAAACTATATAAAGATTATGTTGAAAAAATATTAAGTATTCCAAATTCAGAAACAATATATGCTTTATTTCAATAGGAATAAGTTCTAATTATTTCAATATTATCTATTATATAATACATAGTTTATTTTATAAATAATTATGAAAAAGAAAGTTATTGATTTTATTATTCTTTCTATTAAGGATAAAATCCATCTTTTACAATTTGAATTAGATTCAATTAAGAAAGAAAAGAATACTCTTACTAAGAGTAGTGCAGGGGATAAGTTTGAAACTAGTAGATCTTCAATGCAAATAGAGTATGATAAAATTTATAATCAATTTCTTATTTTAAAAAATCAGTTAAAGACAATTGAATCAACTCATGTTATTGGAAAAAAAGCTAATTTAGGTTTTGGTAGTATTGCAAAAACTAAGAATTCATTTTATTTCATCAGTATTGGTCTAGGTAAATATATAGTTGATAATAATGTTATTTATGTAATTTCTTTATTGTCACCCATTGGAAAATTATTAAATAATAAAAAAATAGGTGATAAAATATTATTTAATAATAAGGAGGAATTAATATTGGATATTTATTAATTCATTAATTTTATATTAATTATTTTTTTTCTAATAAAAAAAATTAAAAATGAGACACTTTATATTATTATCTATTCTTACCTTATTTGTATTCTTAAATGCTACAGGTCAGTCAATTAGAGAATACAAAAAACCAGAATTTGTTAAGAATTGGAGTAAGCCAGGAAAACATCCTGATCATATAGTATTAAATTTTTCAGATGATCCTTCTTCTTCTATTAGTGTTACATGGAGGACTAATAATCTTATAAAACAAGGTTATGGGGAAATTGCATTATCATTAGCTGATCCAAGATTTATTTCAAAAGCAACTACCCATAAAGCTTCAACCCAGTTATTAAAATTTGATAATGTTGTACAGGTAGGTAGTAGACCTAAAGATAAAATTAAGTTTGATAATTTAAATTCTCATCACCATTCTGTAACTTTTAAAGATTTAATTCCTAATACTATGTATGCATATAGGGTGGGAGATGGAAAGATATGGAGTGAGTGGATACAGTTTAAAACCGCAAGTGATAAAGCGGACCCTTTTTCTTTTCTTTATGTTGGAGATGCTCAAAATTATATTATGGAATTATGGTCTAGATTAATAAGAGAAGGATACAAAAAGGCTCCTGAAGCAAGTTTTATTATACATGCTGGTGACTTGATAAATAATGCTCATAGTGAACATGAATGGCATGAATGGTACATTGCAGGAGGATGGATTCATAGATCTTTACCATCACTTTCTATTCCTGGAAATCATGAATATATGCCTTTTGTCCAAAAGGATATAGATGAGGGTATAAAAAGATTGTCTGTTCAGTGGAATTATAATTTTACACTTCCAAATAATGGTCCTAAGGGCATTGAAGAAACTGTTTATTATGTTGATTATCAAGGTGTACGTTTTATAGCTTTAAATAGTAATATTATGATAGATGAGCAAACTATTTGGTTAGAAGAAGTTTTAAAAAGTAATCCACATAAATGGACTATTGTTACATATCATCATCCATTATACTCTGCTTCAAGAGGAAGGGATAATGTTGAATTGAGATCTAAGTGGAAACCTCTTTTTGATAAGTATAAAGTAGATCTTGCTTTACAAGGACATGATCATGCATATACCAGAGGAAGAGTGGATCCAGATCCTGAAAATATAGTTTCAGGACAAAATACAAGAGATTTAACGGGTACAGTTTATGTGGTTTCAGTCAGTGGAGGTAAAATGTATTCATTAAAAGAAGGGTGGGAACAGTATGATGCATTACGTGATAGAACAGGAGAATATATGCAGTTATTTCAAGTTATAAGTTTAGATGGAAATAAACTTTCATATCAGGCATATACTGCTGTTGGTGATTTATATGATTCTTTTGATTTAATTAAAAATGAAAGTGGATTAAATTCTTTTATAGAAAAAAAATACGAATCTTATTAATCTTTAACTATTTTTCTATTGATTTCAATGCCAGACTTAGTCTTAAATTTTAAAATATAATTACCATTTTTTAACTGATTTAAGTTTTTATTTATAATATATTTTCCTGGTTCATATTTTTTATTTGTTAATTTAATTATTTCTTTTCCATTTAGATTATATATTTTAATATCTACGTGTGTTTTTGAATTTATATCAAAATGAATATTTATTTTATTACTTAACGGGTTTGGATATAAGTTGAAATTTATTTTTTCTTCCTCGATTCCTAATGGTGCTACTATAAAATGAGCTTTTAATCTATTTGCTGTTTTTATATCTAAATTAAGTTCAGTACTTAACAAATTTATATTTTCACTTAAAGAATTATATTCATCCGTCCAATGAGAAAAAGAAAATCCTGAATTGGGTATTGCTAATAGTTTTATTGGCACAGTTTCAAAATATTTTCCGTTCCAATAATTTTTATCAATTATTAGATTATTATTAATTTCTATTTTACCCATATCAGTATTTTCTATTTCTAGAACTAGTTCATTTATTGCTGGAAGTTCGAAAGTTGATAATATATGATTTCTGCAATGCCATGTTCTATTATTTGAAAAGTTTTTCATTTCATTAACATAATCTATATAGTTCCAATTCTGAACATAGTTACTCCATCTAGTAAAATGATTTGGAATTTCAAAAGCAATATTATTAATTAATGAATCAATATGTTCTGAAAATTTTTCTGGTAAAAATCTTGAGTTAAGCTCATCAGCATACCTATTAATAAAATCATTTCTAAATGATATATTTTTAATCATTTTCCTAAAAAGTAAAGTTGACCATGGTGGATTTGGCCAGTTTGGTCCATTAGCATTTAGAGCAAAACTCAAAGTATTATAATTATAATCTAGCCATGATGGATGAGTTCCAAAACCAAAGTCAGTATCATAAATTATCCATCTCCATTTTCCATCTTTATGTTTCCAATATTTTATGTTATTTCCAGGCCAATCGTGATTATTAAAATAGATTTGAGCAACTTGATATATAATATAATTATCAATATCTATTCTATCTTCAACATAGTTAAAGTTTTGTCCAAATGATAAATCTACAGAGTTTATGTAATTCATTAGTTCATCATATTCATTAGTTTTTCCATGAACTAATTCTGCATTATTAGTTAGAATATCTATATCTTCAGCATCTAAATTATGTTTTGATGCAATAAAATGTTCATTTACTTTTTCTCTCATATTATAAAGACCCCAATAATTTCCATTTATATATGTTGCGACAGGTCTATAACCTTGAATATCTAATCCAGTTCCTTTTAATAGACCAGTAAGTGATGCATCTTTTAAAGATGTTCGTAACCAGTCTTGTCCTGAGTTTCTTAAAATAAATGATTGGAATTTAGAATAATTTAAAGATGGAAAAAGTTTATAGTCAATTTCTGATGTACCATATTTATTTCTTGCAAAAAATGAAAATGATCTTTGAGCTTGACCTCTGCTCCAACCACCAAAAATTTTTACTCCTGCGTTAAATCCAATTTCAAATTTTCCATCGACCTCATAAATAGAAATATGTATAGGTTTTTCCCAATCTTCCCAAAAATTAGCACCAAAATATGGATAGTTTTCATCAAAGGAATCTCCATACGCATAAATACCAATTTCTTCATCAAATAAATTTTTTGGGTCAGTTACAAGAGATACTACAGGTAATGTATGTGATATATTAAAAAGATATGATCTACTTTGAACAGATGAGGGTAGGTAACCATTTTTAAATACTCTAGTCCTTATTACAGTTGTTGATTTTATATTAATAGGGTTATTATAAATTAAAGAATTTTCATTGGGTTCAGTTGCATCAGTTGTATATCTAATTATTTCATTTTCATTTATTCCAATTAGAGATAAATCTAATTCTGTGGAAGGTCCTCCATCATCTGAGAATATAATTTTTGTAAAATTTGAGCCTATAAAATCAATAATCGAATTCTCATATCCTGGAGTTGGTACATTATAGTTAACAACTTCATTATTATTTGAAGAGATTCCTATTGATATATCTGTAGGAATATTTTCAACTATAAGATTGTTTATTAATGTTTCATTATTATCATAAAGTGATAATGTTTCTCCACTCGATGATAGTTTAAAGTTTGTATGAAGATTTATATTATTTAATCCAAGAATTGAAGGAGGATTTATTCCTAAGTCATTATTTGGATTTTTAAGGGATATGCTTAAAAATGGAATGATTGTAAAATCGGATGAAGTATTAGATATATTATGTGCTTGAATACTAAATATATTATCTCCATCATTAAGTATATTGCTCAAATTTGTTATTGTTATTCTATCTGGATTGCCATTTTGGTATATAGCACTTTCATGATCGGTAAATGGAACGGAATTGTATGATGGTGGATTCCCACTAATATTTTTTCTTCCAATTTCAATCCCATTAATATATGCAACAAATGCATCATCATAATCAACATCTAAAATTATACTTTCAATTTCATCTTTATTAGGAATCAAAAATGTTTTTCTTAGGTAAATTGAAAGAGATCCATTTGGAATAATTGTTTCATCATCACCATCTCCATATCCAAAACCACTATTTCCATTTTGCCAGTTTGAATCATTAAAAGTTAAAGTATTCCAATTATTTGAAACTTCACTATTTGGAACTAAATATTTAAAATTATCACCTCTATTTATTAATGTTCTAAAAGTATTAGTACTAGATCTATCTTTATCAGAAGCCCATACCAAAATGTATTGACCTGACTCTAAAGATATGTTTGGAAATGTCCATTTTTTTGGTTCATCATTTTTATCAGAAATTGTCCAATTATTTAAAGAAATAGGATCATCTCCATAATTATATAGTTCAAACCAATCAGGAGTATCTCCATCTTCATCTATAAATATAGAATTTGATGACATTGCTTCATTAATTCTAATTGATTGAGCTTCAATAGAAAATTTAAGAAAAATGAAACTTATGAATATGATAAATTTATATTTTAACATCTATGGCCTCTATTTTAGACTTTTATTAAGAGTATACAAAATTATTATAATTATTAATATTTAATTTTTTAGATTTTAAACTAATTATAATTTGGGTATGGAAATAGCGCCTCCTATTTTAGTTACAGTTATGCTTGCAGCTAACGATGCAATTTTCATACAATTCCTAATGGATTGATTTTTTGAAAATGAGGCGATATAATAACCAATGTAAGTATCACCTGCTGCAGTTGTATCAATAGTTTTAACCTGAACAGCATCTGTTCTTATGATGTTTTTTTTATTTTTAAAAATTGATCCCTTCTCTCCAAGAGTAATTAATAAATTTGAAGAAGGGTATTTTTTACTTATAATTTCCAATATTTTTTTAGGCGTATTAACTCCCATAGAAAGTCCATTTCCTTCAGATTGGTTAAAAATAATAGTATGAACTTTATTTAATGGGTAATTAAGTATTTTTTTTGAAAATGGAGCAGGATTAAAAAATATTTTCATTCCTTTTTTATAAGCTTTATCAATAATTTCCTCAATATTATTTATTTCATTTTGGAGAACAAGAATATCTCCAATCCCAAATTTTTTTAGACAAGAATCAATTTGATGAGAAGTAATACTATGATTTGTACCACCATGAATAATAATTGAATTTTCACCTTTTTTGTTTACTTGAATTATCGCATGACCTGTAGGTTTTTCAAGTCCTAAAATATTTTCAGTATTTACACTCCAATTATTTAACTCATTTATAATTGAACTATCTTTTTTATCAATACAACCTGCATGATAAATAGAAACTCCAGCATGAGCAAGAGCTACACTTTGGTTTAACCCTTTACCTCCTAAAAATATATCATGGCGGTTACTTGAAATAGTTTCTCCTGGTTGTACAAAATCATCAACTAAGTAAACAAAGTCTTTATTTATAGAACCGAAATTTAAAATTTTCATATTTCTATACTAGACTTTTTTTAAGATTATTCAAAAATTTATCACGAGATATTATTGAAGCAAGTTTTATATTACCAATTGAATTTAAAGATAAAATATCTTTTCCTCTTTTATTCCCACTAGTAATCACTTTAATTGTACATTTTAAAAACTTTGAAACGATTTTATTATCAATAAATGCTGCCATTGCTAATGGATCTGCAAGATCAATTTTATGTTCATTATATTTTATTTTATAGTATTCTAAACCTTTTTTTTGAATATTGATTGCAAATTGAGATAAGGGTGTATTTATTTTTTCAAGTTCTTTGAAATTTTCTTTATTAAGATATCCGTAAATCTGGGTTGTATCCCATGCTATTAGATGAATTTTAATGTTAGAGTTTAGTACATAATCTGCTGCCTCTGGATCTACCCAAAAATTAAATTCTGCATGTTCTGTAATATTTCCTTTTCCTTCTCCTATACCTCCCATAATATAAAGACTTTTTATAGAATGGATAATTGAAGAATCTTTTTGAAAGGCTTTAGCAATGTTTGTAAGCGGACCAATTGCAATAATTTCTATTTCATTTGGATATTTCTTTATAGTAGAAATTATTTTACTAATACCATCTTCATTTTCTTCTTTGGTTTTTGGTATATAAGGACCTGAATCTCCAAGACCATCTTTTCCATGAAAAAATTTAGAAGTTTCAAGTTTTCTATTTAATGGAGAGCCTGAACCTTTAAAAACCGGTATCTTTTTATCACATAATTCCACTGTATATAGAGCATTTTGAGTTGCTTGTATTAAATCAACATTTCCAGCAACAGTAGTTATTGCTTTAATATCAAAATCAACATTTTTTAATGCCATGATTAATGCGACTGCATCATCGGTAGCAGTATCTGTATCAATTATTATTTTTCTCAAATTATAGATTTATATAAATACAAATCATTTTCTTCTAGCTTCAATAAAGCTTCTGACAAAGTATATCATAGCATACATAGATGATGATAGCATGATTATTATTCTTAAAGCTGCATCATTTCTACCATCTTCTAGAGCAGATTTTAAAGGCATAATATTAGCAAAGGATAATAATGTTAAAAGTACAGCTATATGTGCTATTACTTTATTTTGACTTTTAACTCCTTTATTTAAAACCAGTAAAATGAGACCAATTACGAATGGGATAAGAGATGTTGGGGAATTTGATTCAACATAGCCCCATACTCCAATTACTATTAAAATAATTGCATTAATTCTACTTGCTGCGTGTGCTTTCATTTTTTTGTTTTTTTAATAAATAAAATAATCTTTCAAAGATATGATTATTTCTATTTTTTTTGCGTCACATATTTATTTTTAACCATATCTGTCTATAAATTTCTTTTTTATCATAAATTTCAGATTGTCTTTGAGGGTTAAATATCCAATTTTTAATATTATTGCCTACTCCAGATATGTACATCCAATTACACCAGTTACTACAAACATCATAGTCAACTAAATGTTTCTCAAAATGAGAAGCACCCCATATCCAATTTATATCTAAATTATTTACAAGATAGCTTGCTACATTTTGTCTTCCTCTATTGCTCATAAATCCAGTTTTCAAAAGCTCTTTCATATTAGCATCAATGAAATCTTGACCAGTTTTGCCCTTTTTCCATTTCTCAAATTTATTAATATCATTTTTAAAATTTTTATTAAAAATATTTCCATTAATACCTTTTTTTATAAAAATTTTAATTTTCTCTTTTAAATAAACATATCTAAAAAATTCTCTCCATAATATCTCAAAAATAAGCCAGTAAGTTGATGAGTTTTTTATAACCTTTGATTCGTATTTTTTAACTTCATGATAGATCATTACAGGAGATAGGCATCCAATTGAAAGAAAAGCAGATAATTTTGATGAGTATTCAGTTCCAATTAATTCATTTCTAGTTTCTTTATATTTTTTTAAACCATTTGTTTCCCATAAATAGTTATTAAGTCTTTTTATTCCATGCTTTTCTCCTCCTATAAATGGATAGTTTGAATTATTATTAAATTTAATTTCTGATCTTTCTATTCTTGATTGATAATCAAATGAATAGATATTTTTTTTCATTACTTTTTTTTTAATTTTTACCAAATCTCTTATTTTAAATTCTTTTTCAACTTTTTTTCTAAAATGAGTAAAAACTAATGGTATATCTTTTATTTCATATGGCAGATTATTTAATTCAATTAAATTTTGATCATTGAATAGATTTAATTTAAAATCCTTTGTAACAAGTTTTTTTTCTTCTATTTCTTCATACCAACCAACTTCTTTTGAACCATAAACTATATTACATTTTGTTCTTTTTTTGATTTCATTAAAAATATTTTCAATACCACCCTCAAATATGTATAGATTTAAATCTAATTTTTTTATTTCTGATTTTAGATTTATTATACTTTCATTTAAAAATTTTTTTCTATAATCCCCCATACTTCCTAACTCTAATCCCTTCGGATTAAATATTGAGTAGTCTTTAATATAAATACATATTAATTCATCATTATCCTCAATTGCTTTAGATAATGATGGGTTATCTTGAACCCTAAGATTTTTTCTAAACCAATAAATTGCTTTTTTCATATATTATAAGTTGTTAGACTATTTTATAGATTACTTAAGAATTCTTTTGCTATGTGAGAAATTTTTTCTTTTTTAATCTTATCCATTTTATCGTATGAATTAAGCAACATTTTCATCCTAGGGTTTTTAATAAAAAAATCCCTTTGTTTATTTAGAAAATTCCAAAAAAGTGAATCCCATATAGTACACCATTCTCCTTTTTTATAATTACTCATTTTTAAAATATAATTACTACTACTTATATAAGGTTTAGAAGACATTAATCCACCATCGGCAAATTGACTCATACCATATACATTGGGTACCATTACCCAGTCATATGAATCTATAAATAATTCCATAAACCATCTATATACTTCATCAGGATCAAATTCACAAAGAAGCATGAAATTTCCTATAATCATTAGTCTTTCAATATGATTCGAATATGCTGTTTTATTTATTTTTTTAATTGTATTATCTATTGGCTCAATTCCAGTTGTTCCATCGTAGAATGAGATAGGAATCTTTCTCTTAAAACTCCAATAATTTTTAGTTCTTTCATATTTACCCTTTACAGTGTAGACACCTCTAATAAATTCTCTCCAGCCAATTATTTGCCTTATAAAACCTTCAAAAGAGTTTATAGGAATATTATTTTTTTTATAGAATTTTAATGATTCACTTATTACATATTGCGGTAGTAGTAGTCCTGAATTTATTAATGGTGAAAGTACACTATGATTTAAAATTGATTCCTTTTTTAATATAGCATCTTCGTAAATACCAAATTCTTCAAATCTTGTTTTTAAAAAGTTTTTAAACCATTTTTTAGAGGAAATAAAATTATTTGGATATATAATTTCTTTATTTATTTCACCCAAATTATTACTGAAATTATTATTTACATACTCTATTGCTTCGCTATGCGATGTATTGCTTTTTGGATAGTTAACTTTAGGAGTGTCTTTATTTTTAGGGTATTTTTTTCTATTTTCATCATCATATGACCATTTTCCACCTAATGGCTCACCATTTTTGATAAGAATATTAAGTTTTTTTCTTTGATCTTTATAGAAAGATGTATGAAAGAACTTTACTTTATTATCCTTAAAAAATGTATTTAAACTTTTTTTAGTATTAATAAATGATGGGTTTTCATAAATCTTAAGGCTTAAATTATTCTTTTTACATCCATTTTTTATTCTCTTTTCAATCCAGTAATCATCTGGGTCTATAATATGAATTTTCTTAATTGACTTAGATAAATTTTGAATTAATATTCTTATATCAGATAGTTTATTATTTGAATTAATATAATTTAAATCGTAACCCTTTTTAATTAAAAAATTTTGATAATTTTTCATTGAAGATCGATGAAATATTAATTTTTGCTTATGAAAATTGAAGTGTTTAAAAAATAAGAATTCTTCAATTAAATAAATTGGAAAATTTTTATTTAAAATATCACTTTTTTCATAAAGCTGATTCGGAAGAATTATTATAATTTCTTTCATTTTTTTTACCTCTACATCTTTTAGAACAATATTTAACTTCAACCCAGCAGTTTCTCCACTTCTTTCTATAAGTAAACGGTTTTGCACATATAATACATATTTTATGGGGTGTATTTATTTTTAACATTTTGAGGAAAATTATTATCTTTTAGCATAAGGGTACTTTGCTAATTTTTTTGTTTCGTAGTATGTATCTAAACCAGATATACAAACAGTATTCATTTTCTCAAAATTTATTGATCCATCTTTACATAAATATTCTTCTTTTACAATAATTTTTACTACTTCTCCAACTATAAGGATTGTATTATTGCTTTTAATATGTATTTCTTCAATAAACTTCATTCCTATTTTTACTTCACTTTCTTTGACAAAAGGAGCAATGAAATCATCAATATATTCTTCTTCAATATTACATTTTTTAAACTCTGAATCTTCTTTATTAAATTTAGCTGATGTCATATGAGCTCTTTCAATCATATTTTTACTTATATGATTTATTGTATAATAATTTGTATCTATAATATTTGAATATGTATGCCTTGGAATAGATTTTGGCCTAGTTACTAAACCAAATAGAGGTGGTTTTGAACCTAGGTGAACAAGAGAACTAAATATTGCTAGATTTAAATCACCTTTTTTAGATTGAGTACCAATTAAATTTGCAGGTTTATATCCAGTAATACTATTTATTAAATTTAATCGAGAGACTCTATTAAGTTTCTTTATATCATCAATAGTAAAATTCATGATGATTTTATAATTTTATTGAAGACATACCACTATCAATATTAAATATTTGCCCAGTAATTTTATCTGCATCATCAGTTAATAAATAATTAACCATTGAAGAAATATTTTTAGGTTCACATATTTTTTTTAGTGGGTGTCTATTTGAAATATTTTCTAATGCTTGTTCATTTCTAAGAAATTTTTTAGCTAAATCTGTATTTGTAAGAGTGGGGGAAATGCAATTAACTCTAATCTTTGGTGCTAGCTCTGCAGCTAAAGATTTAGTTAATCCCTCAATCCCTCCTTTAGAAGTTGCTATCGAACTATGGAATGGCATTCCCTGATTTACGGCAACAGAACTAAATAAGACAATTGATCCACTTTGAGATCTTTTAAGCTTTAAAAAATAATTTTTTATAACTTTTATAGCACCTAGAACATTTATTTCAAAATCAGCTTTAAAGTCTTCAATTTTTAATTGTGAAATAGGTTTTAGATTAATTGATCCAAGACAATATACTATTACATCTATATTTTCAATTTCTGGAAGTTCATCTTTAATTACATCTAAATTAAAATCCTCAACATTATTTAGTGGTTCACTTAAATTAGACCTGGATATATTAAAACATTTATTTCCAATGCTACTTTGGTGTTTTAAAATTTCATTTCCTATTCCTTTACTTCCTCCAATAATTAATATATTCTTCATTTTACATATAATTTATTTAACATATCTTTTCTAAAATCAAATATATTTTTTAATTGATTAATTACGATTTTTTCTCCGAAAAATCTTCCTATTTTTCCTAATGGAAGTTTAAATAAGACTTTGTCATGAGTTATGATGCCATTTTTTATTTCTTCAAAATTATGTTCATGATGCCATAAATCAAATGGACCTTGAGTTTGTTCATCAATAAAAAAGAAAGGCTTTTTCACTTTTGTTATTTCTGTAGTCCATCCAACTCTAAAAAAAGGAAATGGAGATACTCTATATTTTATTATTTGTCCTTCATACATACTAGATAGATCAGTTAGTATTTTAAAGTTCATATGTTTTGGTGTCATCTTGGATAGATTATTTGGGTCTGAAAAAAACGACCAACTTTCAGAAAGAGAAATAGGAAGTTCTTGACTAGCTTGAAGAGTATAAATTTTTGTTTTTTTGTTAAATTGAATCATTCTACTATAACTTTATTTATTATAAATTGTATAACGAATTTTTTTTTAAATTGTTGAGATGATAAGAACTGTTTTATTTTTAATTATAACATTAACTGCTGTTGTTTATTTTGCATTCATATCAAATATTTTTGATATTTCTTTAAATGATGCTCAGATGAACGCATTGATAATTATGACTAAGCTTTATTTAGCTTCTTGTTTGTATTGTTTTGTTGTAAGTGAATTAGCAGAAAATTATAGTCAAGTTGATAAGTTTTGGAGTACAATTCCTATTGTATATGTTTGGTATTTTGCCATTGCATCTGATATGAATTCACGAATGGTATTAATGGCTATTTTAGGTACATTATGGGGAGTTAGACTTACTCTTAATTTTGCTAGAAAAGGAGGTTTTAGTATTTATTTTTGGAAAGGAGAAGAAGATTATAGATGGGTTGAAGTAAGAAAAAAAATGCCTTTTTTAGCTGGTAGATTTACTTGGGCTCTTTTTAATCTGTTTTTTATGTGTCTCTATCAAATGGGATTAATTTTCTTATTTACATTGCCTATTCTTGCTGCATGGCAAGGTGCTGAAGTTCCATTGTATTGGGCGGATTATTTGATTGCATTCTTTATGTTTTTATTTATTGTTTTAGAGACAATATCTGATCAACAACAATATGATTTTCAAACCAAAAAATATCAATTAATTAATTCGGGAAAAAAATTAGAAGGCGATTATAAGTTAGGTTTTAGAACTTCAGGTCTTTGGGCACTATCTCGACATCCTAATTTTGCATGTGAGCAAGCTATCTGGGTGATGTTTTATCTTTTCAGCGTTTCTGCAACAGGTTTATGGTTGAATTGGTCAATTATTGGATGTTTTTTGTTGATAATTTTATTTTATAATAGTGCTAATTTTAGTGAAGAAATTAGTTCAAGGAAATACTCTGATTATAAAAAATATATAAAAAACGTTCCAATGTTTTTTCCGATTCTAGGTATTCCAAAAAAGGATTGGAAATAGTTTATTTTTTAAAGTCTTTATAAATAAAACTAGGTTGTATGTCTTGATTTTTTTGATATTTTCCACTTGAGTAGGTCTCATAATCACCTTCAACACTATGGTAGTATATTTGACAAATTTCTACGTTTGGATAAATCTTGACTGGCTGAACACAAAAAATTTCTAGTGTCCAGTATCCTTCAAATCCAACATCTCCAAATCCAGCAGTCACATGAACAAATAATCCTAATCTTCCAATTGAAGATCTTCCTTCAAGCATAGGTACAAGATTTTTTGTTTTTGTATATTCAACTGTCCTTCCTAAATACAATTTATTAGGTTTAAGAGTAAGACCCTCTTCAGGGATAATTATTTTTTCAGTAGACAGAGGCTTCTTCATGTCAAAGACTTCTTCTTTATAAGCTAATAATTCATTGTGAAGTTTTAGATTATAACTATTTGGATTAATTTGACTTTTAGTAAAAGGGTCAATTTCTATATCTTTTCCAATTCTTTTTTTAATTTCTAAGCCTGATAAGATCATACTATAAATATTTTTTTAATAAATTTTGAGTAGCTAAAATGCCTTCATTTGGTGCTAAATGTTTTTCATTTGTATTACCCATCATTTCCATCATTGCTCCTTCATATTCAATTGTGAGATACCCTTTATAATTTGACTCAGAAATTATTTTTATCATTTTTGAAAAATTTGTAGTAACCTCTTCACCATCAGAATCAAATTGTATAGACTTAGCACTAACTCCTTTTGCATAGGGCATAAGTTTTTTTACACCTTCATATTTATCATATTGATTTACACATTTTTTATTAATATTTTCAAAATCTAAATCACCTCTTCTTATACAAAAATTAAATGATCCAAAGTCCGGAAGTGATCCAACATGTTTACTATTAATATTCTTTATTAAGGAAACAAGCCAATCTGCATCTGCTGTAATTCCGCCATGATTTTCTATAACAATATTTATTTTATCATTTTTACCATATTCTATTAATTGAGAAATGCTTTCAGTTGCATTATCTAAAATTTTAGAATCATCAGATTCTTCGGAATGTAAATTGACTCTAATAGAGTGACAGTCAATTTTTTTTGCTATATCTATCCATTTTTTATGAAAATCAATTGATTTATCTCTTTCATTTTTAATAGATGATGCAAGGCTTGGACCACTTTTCATTGTTTGCATGTTAATATTATCTACTAGAATTAATAAATTATCAGTATTTGAATCTATACTTTTCTCTTTTAATGTTCTCAAAAAAGCATCATCATTTTCATTACCCATGAATGGTATAGACCAATATTCAGCTCCTTTTACTTGAAATTTATCTTTAATAAATTTTGGAAAATCAAGTATATTAAATTTACCCTGCAGAATCTCTGGTCCAAATGAATACATTTGGATAGCTATTTCCAAATCGCCTTTAAGTAGTTTCGAAGCAAATATATTTTGACTTATTAAAGCTGTTGATAAAAGCCCTAAAGAGTTTTTAATAAATTTTCTTCTATTATTTTTCATTTTGATTTTGATTATCGTTAATTACCTCTAATTTAATTTTTTAAATCTAAAAAATAATACAATTATGAAAAGAACAGCAAATGTAGTTTGGAATGGAAATGGTGAAGATGGAAATGGAACTTTGTCAACTCAAAGTGGAGCAATAAAGAATTTACCTTATAATTTCAAAATGAGATTTCAAAATGAAGATGGTCAATTAGGAACTAATCCTGAAGAATTAATTGCAGCTGCTCATGCAGGTTGTTTTAATATGAAATTAAGTTTTGTTTTGAATGAGAATGGTTATAGTCCTGAAGTCTTGAACACTGATTCTGAGCTTACATTTATTGATGGAGATATAGAATCTATTCATTTAAACCTTAGTGCAAAGGTTCCTAATATTACAGATAAAAAGTTCATGGAATTAGCTTTTGTAGCAAAGAATGAATGTCCTATCTCAAATGTGTTAAATTGTAACATAAATTTAAAATCTGTTTTAATATAACTCTATATATTATATTATAGTGGTAATAATGAAAAAGAACATTTCTATATTATTTCTTACTGCGATTTTAAGTCCAATTTTTTTTGAATTTGGGAATGTTTTTATTTCTCATCAACATGAAATATGTAATGAAGATGGAATTCATTACCATGAAATTATTAATGATTGTAATTCATGTTTATTAAATAATGCAACTTCTGAAAACTTTAAACTATTTCAAAAAACAGAATTTAAATTAACTGTAAATAAATTTTTAGTTACGTATTTCAAAGTAATTTTTTATTCTTTTTTAACTTCTGATACTTTTGGTAGAGCTCCACCTGTATTTTCTTAAATCTTATCTATTACTTGGGGGATATTATACAATATAATTACCTCTGATTCTTTGACTTTAAAAATTCTTTAAAGTCATTTCAATTATTTTTTTAAAACTTTAAACTATTAAATATGAAAACATACATAAATAAATTTTACAATTATTCTTTAATTATAATGACTCTTATTTTTATTTCATCTTGTAGCGAAGATGATGCAGCACCAGCTGAAGAAAATGAGGAAGAAGTAATTACAGATGTTAAATTAGTTTTTACACCTGCTTCAGGTAGTGTTGTTGAGGCAACAGCTCAAGACCCTGATGGAGGAGGAGTTCAAGAACTACAAGTATCGGGTCCTATAAATTTAGTATCTGGAACTGCATATACTTTAACATTTGAGATTATGAATAACTTAGAAACTCCAGGAGAAGATATTGGTGAAGAGATATTAGAGGAGGGTGCTGAACATCAAATTTTCTTTAGTTTCACAGATGGTGCTTTTACTAATCCTACTGGAAATGGAAATATTGATAATGCTTCAGGTTCTGTAAACTATAATGATACAGATGCAAATGGAAATCCACTTGGACTTTCTACATCTTGGACAGCGGGAGACGCTCTAAGCTCAGGATCATTTACTGTTAGATTGCAACATCAGCCAGATGCAAAAACAAGTATATCTACAGCAAATACTGGTGATACAGATTTTGAACTAGTTTTTGTTTTAAACATCCAATAAATTATTATACTACTCCCATATGGGAGTAGTATTTTTTTATTTCATTTCTTTTATTAATTATATAGCTATAAAAAACTGCTATTATTGTATTTGATGAAGGAAATCATTTATGTTATTTGAAATTAAAAACTTTATATTAAAAAAGAATAGCTTTTGCTTTTTTGGCAGAATGGACAAAAAAAATTTACATATGAGAATATGTTGTTTTATTATTATCCTTTTGACTATTCCAAGTATTACTTTTGCTAAACAGGATTGTTTACATACTTTATCAGGGAGAATATTAGATAATGAAAATAATGAATCATTATCTGGTATTTTAATTAGAATAATTGATTCTGAAAAATTTGCTGTTTCAGATAAAAACGGAGATTTTACCTTTGATGATTTATGTACAAAGGAAATTTTAATTTCAGTATCAAGTATTGGTTATATTGATTCAACTTATAATCTTAATGAGAAAAACTCAACTATATATCTAAAAATAGAGACTTTAGAACTGAGTTCTGTGATAATTTTTAAGGAAAAAGAAAAAGATATTGGGACAAAGACAATGTCTCAGCAGTCAATAAATTTAGATGATAGAGGTGTTGATAGGACTTTATCACTAGCAAGTATAGCTAGTAAAATAGATGGGGTCACTTTTATTTCTACTGGATCAAATGTTGAGCTACCGGTAATTCACGGTTTATATGGAAATAGAGTTTTAGTATTAAATAATTATCTAAAACATGGTTTTCAGAATTGGGGTATTGAACATGCTCCTGAAATTAATATATCTTCAGTATCAAATATATCAGTAATAAAGGGAGCTTCTGGGGTTCGCTTTGGTCCTGAAGCACTTGGTGGAGCAATAATTCTTGAACCAGATCCAATGAAATTAAATCAGTCATATTATATGAAATTTGGTTCAGGTTATCAGACTAATGGGAAAGGTCAAAATTTTAGTTTTAAAACAGGAAATGGGTATAAAAATATAGGTTATTTTTTAGGTTTTGATTATATAAAAATTGGTGATAGACATACTCCTTCATATTCTCTAACTAACACTGGAAAGATAGAAAAATCAATAAATTTTGGTTTACATTATCATCTAAAAAACTTTGATATAAAATTATATTATAACTATGTGGATTTAAATTTAGCCCTTCTAAGATCTTCAGCTTTTCATAGTGGTAATGCATTAGAGAGATCAATAAGTTCAGATATCCCTCTTTTTATTAAACCTTTTTCTTATTCAATAAATGAACCAAATCAATTGGCTAAACATCATTTAGCAAAAGCTCATATAAACTGGTGGTATAATGAAAATGAAAAAGTTTCATTGACTGTTGGTAGTCAAATTAATAAAAGAAAAGAATTTGATATTAGACGAAATTCATATAAGCCAATAATAGATTTAGATTTATATACGAATGATTATTTGCTTGAGTGGGATCATTCATTTTCTAATAGAATTGATGGATTAGTTGGATTACATTATTTAGGTCAAAATAATGATAATAATCCAGGTACAGGAACTACTCCATTTATCCCTAACTATAATTCAAACAGAATTAGTTTGTACATAATAGAAGCTCTTAAAATAAATAGAAGTTTATTAGAGTTTGGTTTTAGACTTGATAATGAAAAATCTAGTGTTAGAGGGAGAGAAACTAATCAAAATATATTCAGAGATGAAAATGCTTTTTCGAACCTCACTTTCACTTTTGGTTATGAGAAAATTATTTCTGAAAATTTTATATTTAGATCGAATTTAGGTTCCGCATGGCGAACTCCAAATATGGCAGAGCTATATAGCTTTGGATCTCATGGATTTAAGGCGACATTTGGTTTATTGAGATATTATTTTGAAAGTGGTAAGGTAAAAACTAATAAAGTCCTTAAAATGAGTGAAAGTTCATTATCTGCTGAAAAATCATATAAATTTATTAATGAGCTAAATTATAATCTAGATAAGAGTAATCTGAAAATGACATTTTATTCAAATTATATTTCAAATTTTATTTTTCAAAGACCTATTGGAATTTTTGGTACAATAAGGGGTCCAATGCCATATTTTATTTATGATCAAAGTAATGTTTTTATTACAGGGTCAGATGTTACTTTTTCAAGAGATTTTTCGAATGATATTAAATCAAACCTGACATTAAGCTATCTATTTTCTAAAAATTTAGATAAAAAAGATAATTTAATTAATCAACCACCTATTAGAATAACAAGTGGTTTAGATTGGGAAACTAATAATTTTTGGAAAATAAATAGCTCTATAATATCTGTATCTCCAAGCTATACCTTTAAACAATTTAAAACACCAGTTACAATAACACCAACTGAATTAATTAACGATTTAGTAACTGTTAATCTTGAATCCCAAGTCTTTGATCTTAAAGATGCACCAGAAGGATTTTTCTTAATAGATTTTTCATGGAAATTTAAGATAAAGAGTTTTTTAGCTTCTTTTGAAGTGAAAAATTTACTTAATAGAAAGTATAGAAATTACTTGAATGAAATGAGATATTTTGCTGATGAGCCTGGAAGAAATTTTATAATTAATTTTTCTTATTCGTTTAAAAAGAATGAGTAGTTTTATTTAATCTTTTAAAAAGATTATTGATTATTAATCATCTAATATTATTATGAATAAAAAGATTGGATTTTTACTAATAATTTTTATAACATTTGTTTCTGTTGGATTTTCGCAAAGATCAATTTCTGGAATTATTCAAGAAGCTGGTTCTGGTGAGAGATTGTCTTATTCAAATGTATATATTGACTCAATTAAAATTGGATCAAGTGCCAATGAAAACGGATTTTTTACCCTTATAGGTGATATTAAAATAGGAATGGTCCTTAAAGCTAGTTATGTTGGATATAAAAGTCAATCTATAATATTAACTGATAGTTTAATAAATAATGAAATAGAAATAAATTTAATCGCCCTTACTTCAACATTAAATGAAGTAGTAGTTTCAGCTGAGTCAAGTAAGTTTCTCCAGGCGAGTTCTGATATTAGTAAACATAAAATGTCTGTAAAGCAGTTAAGTTTAATGCCTTCAATTGGAGAAGTAGATATATTTAGATCTCTTCAGTTATTACCAGGTGTAAGTGCAACTAATGAAAGTAGTTCAGGACTACATATTAGGGGGGGGCAACCACAAGAAAATCTTGTTCTTTTAGATGGAATAAAAGTTTATAATGTTGATCATTTTTTTGGATTTTTTAGTGCTTTTAATGCAAGTGCAATAAAAAGTGTAGAGTTATATAAAGGAGCTTTTCCATCTAAATATGGAGGTAGGTTATCAAGTGTAATTGATCTTACAGGAAAAGTTGGTAGTTTCAATGAAGTAAAAGGAAGTTTAAGTGCAAATCTTCTAAGTGCTAATGGAAGTATTGAAATACCTTTTATGAAAAAATTCAGTTTTTTTGCATCTGGAAGAAGATCTTTTACAGATTTATTGCAAACATCTTTTTTTGAAAAAATTTATACTCAATTTGATCCTGATGATGATATTGAAGCGTTGGACCCTTTTATTCCTACTTTTAATTTTTATGATTTTAATACAAAATTATCTTTTAAGCCTACTAAAAATGATTTAATCACATTTAGTTTTTATAAAGGAGAAGATAATCTTAATGAGTCTAGCGATACAAAGAGATATCAATATCCTCAGTTTGGTGATATTGAAAAAATAGAAATTATTGGTGATTTAGATAGGATATCTCGTTGGGGAAATGAAGGGTATTCTTTTAAATGGTCAAGACAATGGAATCCTAAGTTTTATAATAGTTTAAATATTTCATATTCTGAGTATTATAATTTTCAAGATGATAGTTATTTTGTTGAAGCAGTTATTCCAGATATTGATTCTACAATTTTTGATTTTAATTTAAAATTAGATCAAGATAATTCTGTTAAAGATTTTACTGCTAGGTACGATGGTGAAATAGTGTCTGGTAAGAATAATAGATTTGAATTTGGAGTAGAGTATACAAAATCAGATGTTGATTATCTTTTTCTTAGAGATGATACTTTAAGAATTAATGATACAGAACAAGAAGCTAAATTATATTCAGGTTATTTATCATATGATTTAAAATCAGTAAGAAACTTAAATTTAAAGATTGGGATAAGAGCAAATAGGTATGGGTTAAATGATAAAAATTATTTTTCACCTAGATTTCAGGCAGATTATTCCATAAGTGATAAATTGAAAATAAAAGGAAGTTATGGTGTTCATTATCAATTTGTAAAACAAATTATTGGTGAAAATGTTACTTCAAGATCTAGAGATTTTTGGCTTCTATCAGAAGATAATAATGTTAAAATTGGAAAATCTACACATTATGTTGCAGGTATTTCTCATGAAAATAATTCATGGCTTATTGATACTGAGGTGTTCTATAAAGAAGTTGAAAACTTAACAGAGTTTTCTTTACGATATCAGACTGCTGGTATCAGTTCATTATTTTTTACTGGTAATGGAACAGTCAAAGGTTTTGAAACACTTTTGCAAAAAAAGATTGATAAGTTCACAGGGTGGATATCTTATACTTACTTAGATGCTGAAAACATATTTCCTTTAATGAATGACGGGCTACCTTTTTCAGCACCACATGCACAAGAGAATGAATTTAAAATTTTTGGAAATTTTGAAATGAATGGATGGAATTTTTCAGCTACTTTTATTTATGGCTCAGGAGAACCTTTTACTCAACCATCTTACAAGTATGATATAAATTTACTTGATGATTCGAATTTGTCTTTTATAGGTGTTGGTCCAAAAAATGGATCTCTTCTTCCTGATTATCACAGATTAGATATATCAATTCATCATATTTTTAATATTAATAAGTCTAAAGGTGATATAGGTATTTCAGTTTTTAATGTATACAATAGATTAAACGTTTGGTATTATGAATATAATTTTGATAATCTACCATATGCAAAAACCACAAAAAATTATCTTGGATTAATTCCAAATATTTCATTAAAATTTGAGTTCTAATGATAAAAAAAATAATTTTCTTTTTTTCTTTTTTTATTATGCTTTCATGCGACAATGAAGTTCCTATAGATGAGAATTTTGTAATTGAAGCATTTCTTTTTCAGGGTGAGGTTGTTGATGATATTAAAATAATAGAAACTAAACTGTGGAATTCATCAGATTCAACGACAAGTTATATTGAAAATGCAAATGTTAAAATTTATGGTAATGGATATGATTATCAGTTAAATTATAATCCTCAAATTCAAAGGTATATAACAAGTGATAATATTGATGTAATATCTGGAAATACATATGGTATTGAAGTAACAGTTAAAGATAGAACAGCAACTGCTGAAACTACAGTTCCAACTAAACCTACTGGCTTAAAATTATCTGAAGATAAAGTTATTATACCTCCACTATTTCTTAGTCCTGCACTTCCTAATCTTCTTGCTAATCTATATGAATCTGCTAGGACAACTATAAGTTGGGATAATCCAAATGATGAATATCATTACTTAACTATTAAATATGTTGATGATGATCAAGACCTTATATTTAGCGAAGAGTTTCCAGATGCATTAGGTGAATTTTTTAATAATTTTTCACTTCAATCACAACCTACAAAAGAATTGAGTTATAGTACCCTTTGTTTAAGTCTAAAAAACTATGGAAGGTATAAAGTAACTCTTTATAAAATAAATAAAGACTATTATAGTCTTTTTGAAAATCAACAGCAGGATGGGTATGAATTAAATGAACCTCCTTCAAATGTTATAAATGCATTTGGTGTATTTTCAGCATTTGCTAGCGATTCTATATTCTTTGAAATATCTAGAGAATAGTTTATTTAATAACAATGAGACTAATTCCTTCCTTATTTAAATTAGAGATTACATCTTTTAATCTATTATTCTTTAATGTTTCAAATTTTTTTCCAACATCAGTAAGCCTTTTATTTAATAATTCATAAACTTGATAATAAGAATCTGCTGGTCTAAAATCTGCATTTGGTACATTTCCACCTAAATATGCTAATTTTCCACCTATCATTTTAGGAAATCGCACATCATCTTGTCCTTTGCCAGTTTCTTTAAGTTGGATTAATTTTTTTTCAATATTTAAAAAATCAATTTCTAAACTATCAACTAGAGATATAAGTTCCTCTTTTTTATTAGTATTAGAAAGCATAGATTTTAAATCTAGTAGCTGTCTTCTTATAATTTCAATAGAGTTAATATAGTTTATGGCAATATTTAAATCATCATATATTTTCTTCATTAGCTGATTTTGTAATAGGATATCTTCCATGTTTCCTTCAGAGTGAGGGTCTTTTATAACTTCAAGTTTTTGAGTCATTATATTTTCTCCAACTTTTAAATGTATATTATAGGTTCCTGGTGGAGAAATCATTGTTAAACTAAATGGCACTTTTCTTTCTCTATTTTTATCAAGATTTACCCATTCTGCATATAATGGTTTTGTCCTTAAAATTATTTCATCTGTACTTTCACCTTGAAAATTCCACCAAATTCTATTTATTCCTTTAGAACCATTTTTTTTGATTGTTTTTATTGTATCATTATCAGTATTTGTAATAATTATTTCTAACTGATCTTGTTTCTCTTTTAACCAAAAATTAATTGAAGCTCCATCTGGAGGATCTACACCTGTTGATGCTTCTGGAAACATTTGAAGAGTACTGGTTACATTATGAAATCTGTAGGATGGTTTTGGATTAAATAAGTACATATCCTTTTCTTCAATATTTTTATTCATTTGTTGAAGTGGAGAAATATCATCCAATATCCATATTCCTCTTCCATATGTTCCAATTACTAGATCATTAAAATGTTCTTGAATATCAATCCAATACATGGGAGCAGCAGGTAAATTTGACATCATAGATTTCCATTTTTCTCCATCATCAAATGATATATATAATTTATTTTCTGTTCCTAAATACAGAAGTCCTTTTTTATTAGGATCTTCTTTAATGAACCTTGTATAACTTAAATTTCCATCATCAATACCATCGATAATTTTTTTCCATGATTTACCAAAATTTTCAGTTTTATAAACATGAGGCTCAAAGTTTCCTACTTGATGAAATTCAATTGTTAAGTATGCCTTTCCTTCGCTCCATTTTGAAGCTTCAATATTTCTAACTACTCCATCTTTTGGGAGATTTGGAATGTTTTTTGTCACGTTAGTCCATGTGTCTCCATTATCTTGACTTATTTGTACTAAACCATCATTAGTTCCTGCCCATAATATACCTTTTTGAATGGGAGATTCATCGAATGCATAAATTACGTTAGCATATTCAACAGCAATATTATCCCCTGTAAGCCCCCCAGAAAACCCTTGTTTTTCTTTATCGTTAAGTGTTAAATCTGGACTTACAATATCCCATGTTTGACCATCATTAGTAGTTTTATGAACGTGTTGACTAGTAACATAAATTGTTTTATTGTCGTGTGGTGATATTAATAGAGGAAAAGTCCATTGAAATCTATATTTTAATAGAGCTGCATGGCTTCCAGCTGTAAATTCTGGCCAAACTTCAAGTTGTCTATACTGTTTAGATTTTTCATTATATCTAGTAACTATTCCACCTAGAGGACCATATCCAGAGGCGCTTGACCATATTATATCTGGATTTTTTGGGTCTGCAGTAGCGAAACCACTTTCTCCTCCTCCAACTTCTCTCCACATACCGGATTGAATCATACCTGGTCCAAACCAGTTCCCTGTTCTAGTTCTACTTGGACCCTTCATTGAGGGACCATCTTGCCTATTAGTTAATACGTTATATGGAATATTATTATCAGTAGTAACATGATATAGTTGAGCTACAGGTAAAAATGTTCTATGCCAAGATTTACCTCTATTTTGAGAAATTGATATTCCTCCATCTCCAGCAACTGCCATTCTATCCCCATTGTTTGGATCTATCCACATTTCATGGTGGTCCCAATTTGGAGATGATGTTTGAGGACGATTTTCTAAAGATTCTCCTGCATCAATACTAGAAAAAAATCGATAACTTATAAAATAAACTTCATTTGCATTATCTGGAGAAGCTGTAGTTCTAGTATAATAAGCTTGCCTTGAACCTAACTCTCTATCAGAATTTATTAGTCTAAATGTTTTTCCATTATCTTCAGATCTCCATAATTCTCCTGATTCTGTTTCTTCTCCATTATATGGTATTCCATCTCCTGTCTCAATAAGAGCATATAATCTATCAGGAGCAGCTGGAGTCATAGCTAGTGCTATTTTACCCATATCTTTTTTTGGTAAGCCATTATCTTTTAATCTTTTCCAAGACACACCCCCATCTATAGATTTAAAGAGACCACTTCCGGGACCTCCACTAACTCTTCTCCATGTTTTAAGATCTAGTTGCCATGCTCCAGCAAATAATACTCTTGAATTATTAGGATCCATAACAATATCAGATATTCCAGTGTTGTCATCAATATAAAGAGTATGCTTCCAACTATTTCCACCATTTTCACTCATAAAAAGACCTCTTTCTTTTTGTGGAGAATAAGCGTGACCTAAGGCTCCCACATAAACTAAGTCAGGATTGTTAGGGTGAATAACAATTCTACTAACTCTACCAGAATTTTTTAAACCTATATGTTTCCATGAATCTCCACCATCTTCAGACTTATAAATACCATTTCCTATTGAAACATTTGATCGAATTGAACTTTCACCAGTTCCAACATAAACAGTCATTGGATCAGATGGAGAAACAGCAATTGCTCCTATAGAATGTACTTCTTGATCATCAAATATAGGTTTCCAATTTAACCCTCCATCACTTGTCTTCCAAACTCCACCAGAAGCTGCTCCAACATAGTAGGTTAAAGGATCATTTGTAATTCCAGAGACACAAGTAACTCTGTTTCCAATAGGGCCTATATGTCTAAATTTTAGTTGATTAATATCTTTTTCATCTAGATCTTGAGCTATGAGATTTGAATTAGATATAAAAAATATGGTAATTACAATTGTAAATAAATTTTTAAAAATTTTCATATATATGAGTTTTGGGTTTGATTAAATTAAAATTACAAAATTTAATTAATTACTCAATATATTATCTGTTTTTTGAGATGCTAATCTCTTTTTTAGAAATTTAATTTATAGTCAGGTTTAGAAATTTTATTAGGTTGATCTAGTCCTTTTATAGGGTATGATATTTTAGATAATAAAGTAGTTTTAGATAGTTTTTTATTTAAAAATGTGATTTCTATTGTACTGGGAAAATTTTGATTTGGTAATAGTTTACTATAATTATTTCCATGAACATGTACTATGTTAAAATCTTTTTTAGACTTGTTTATTATATCATTAAATTGACTTGAATATTTTTTAAGATTATGAAATTCAACAGCAATACCTATAATATTTTCTTTAGAATTTAGAATATCTTCAAAAACTAAATATTCAGTTTCTTCTATATCCATTTTAATAAAAATTTTTTTTTTAACTTCTTTTACTGATTCGATTGTTTCTTGAATCGTTTTACTATTTTTAATATTATCATTATAGATTCTTTTTTTATAATGTTTAATATTTTTTTTAAAAAAATTATAGTAGTTAGGTATAATGAAAATTCCATGTATATTTTTAATTATTCTTTTTCTACTTAGAAGTATTATATGAATAACAGTTAATAAAATTGATTTTAATGTAAATAATATTAATGAAGTAGAGTTTAGTGTATGATCATAACATTCAATTTTAATTTTTGGATTTTTATTTCTAAAATCCTTTTCAAAAGACCAGTCTTTATTTATTCCATACGAAAGTAATATGTTTGAAAGCTTTATAATTTTATTTGGAATTACATAACCCCCATCATTTTCCTTTCCTATTCTTACAAGATCTTCACATTGTATTGGATGAATATTTTTTGTATTTATCATTTCTAATTATTTTCTTATCCAATATGCTATAGCTATGAATATTCCTTGAATTGGCAATCTCCATAAAGCAATATTTTTTGATGCTCCTAGTGCTATTTGAGCTTCTTCATTTTGAGCTAAATAAATGTTTGCAGGAAATACAGCTATTAAAAGAAGGATTATTCCAATACTTCCATAGTATCTATATTTAGGAATTAGAATCATGATACCAAATAGAATTTCAAAAAAACCGCTTATATAAACTAGCTCTAAAGGATATGGTAAATATGGAGGTACAATTTCTAAAAAATAGTTAGGATCAATAAAATGTTTAATGCCTACTATTGTATAGAAAATAGATGTAATAATTATTAAAATTAATTTAGCTAGTTTAACTTTCATAAAATTATAAAGTTGTAATATGCGAAATTTATTATTTATTTTTTTACTGTTTTTAATTTTTACTTCACAAGCTCAAGATGCTAATCAAATATTAAAGAATTCAGAACAAAAAATTATAGGAATAAAATCATCTTACCAGGAGATGATGATAAAGATTGTCCGACCAAAGTGGAGCAAGGAGATGACAATGAAAGGATGGTCTATAGGAGATGATTTTTTTGCTTCAGTTGTTTTGTCTCCTGTTAAAGAAAAAGGCACTGTATTTTTAAAGAGAGAAAATGAAGTATGGAATTACATACCATCTATTGAGAGAATAATTAAACTGCCTCCATCAATGATGATGCAAAATTGGATGGGTACAGATTTTACAAATGATGATCTTGTGCAAAGGTCTTCTATAACAGATGATTACACTAACACTATAATTGGGAATGAAATTATTGATGGCTTAGATTGTTGGATTATTGAGTTAATTCCTAATGATGATGCAGCTGTTGTATGGGGAAAGCTTATAATGTGGATAGATAAGAAAGATTTTATGCAATTAAAAACTCAGTTTTTTGATGAATATGATGAAATGGTTAATATTATGACTTCAAAATCTATTAAAAATTTTGGGGGTAAAAATCTACCTGCTATTATAGAATTTGTTCCCTTAGACAAAGAAGGAAATAAGACTATAGTAGAAAGACTTGTCTGGAATTTTGATATCGATATTAACGAACGTTTTTTTATGCCTAGTTATATGAAAAATTTAAGATGATTTTTAAGATTGCCTGGAGAAATATTTATAGAAATAGAAAGAGAAGTTTAATTACAATCACTTCCATATTTGCAGCTCTATTTCTCATAATATTGATGAGAGCTCTACAGTTTGGTTTCTATGATAATATTATTAAGACTGTTGTTGAATCATATTCTGGATATGTTGAAATTCATGCAGATGGTTATTGGGATAACCAAAGTCTTGATAATTCTATGCAAGTTGATCAAAAACTTATAAATGATATAAGCTCTGTTGATGGGATAGATAATATTGTTCAAAGACTTCAAACATTTTCATTAATATCAATGGGTGAAAAAACTAAAGGAGGAGTTATAAATGGAATCAACATATCTGATGAGCAGAAAATTACAGATTGGAATAAAAAAATGGTGTCAGGATCTTTTGATCTTGGAAAGGACGAGATAATAATAGGTAAGGGGATTGCTGAATATTTTAAGATAAAAGAAAATGATACTTTGATTTTGTATGGTCAGGGGTACAGAGGTATGATGGCTGCAGGTAAATTTCCAGTAAAAGGAGTAATTGATTTAAAAAATCCAGATCTTAATAAGCTTGGCATTTTTATGACTCTTGAGTCAGCTCGTAATTATGTCTCTTCAGATGAAATATCCACACATATAATTATTGATAAAAGTCAGTATTATGATGAAGAAAAAATTTTTAATGATTTATCGCAAGTTCTTTCTGAAAATTATGAAATAATGACTTGGAAGGAGACTCTTCCTGAGATTGAACAGACAATTACTGCAGATAGTGCTGGAGGATTAATTATGGCTTTTATTTTATATGTAATTGTTGTTTTTGGGATGTTTGGAACAGTACTAATGATGACTGAGGAAAGAAAGTATGAATTCGGTGTTTTAATTTCTATAGGTATGAGTAGACTCAGATTATTTAATATTATATTAATTGAAACTATAATTTTATCAATGATAGGTGTTGTGTTAGCTATTATTTTAACATATCCTATTACTTACTATTTTAATTTAAACCCTATAGATATGGCTGTTTTAATGGGAGAGGGAGCTGACCAAATGATGGAAGATTTAGGCTTTTCTCCATTAGCTCCTATGTCAATATCATGGGATATTCCTTTTTCTCATGCACTAGTAATCTTTATCTTTTCTTTGTTAATATCTATATATCCTGCAGTTAGGATTTTAAAATTAAATCCTGTTAAATCAATGAAAATATGAATACAATAACACTTCTTAAGATTTCTTGGAGAAATGTTTGGAGAAGTAAATTGAGAAGTTTTGTGGTAATAATGTCTGTTGTCTTTGGGATATTAGGTGGAATTATTATGATAGCAATGTCTTATGGTCTTAATGATGAAAGAATGAATAATGCTATTGAAGCTTATCTTTCACACATACAAATTCACAATAAGTCTTTCTCAGAAGATTATAATATTAAACATACAATAAACAATTTTTCTGAAATCGAAAATGCAATTAATAATGATGCTAGGATAGTTTCATTTTCTAGGCGAATAATTTTAAATGGTATGTTATCTAACTCAAATGGATCATATGGTATTCAGGTTAAGGGAATTAATCCAAGTGAAGAAATAAAAGTTACAAATACATATGAAAAAATAATAGAAGGTGAATATTTTAAATCAAAGAGAGATAATACTATTCTTGTTGGAAAAAAATTAGCAGATAGATTAAACTTAAAAATAAAGTCAAAAGTTGTTATTACATTCCAAGATCAGAGTAATGAACTAACGTCTCTTTTGTATAGGGTTGAGGGTATTTTTAGATCTGGAAATTCTAGATATGACGAGGCTAATGTATTTGTGAGAAATTCAAGTATTAATAAGAATTTACCTAATTTTTCAGGTTTTCATGAGATACCGATATTGCTTACAGATATTAATTTAAAAGATGATGTTAAAAATCAGCTAATCCCTTTCAGTTCTAATAATATTGTTGAGGCATGGGATGATATTTCTAAAGATCTAGCTTATGCAAATGAAATGCTTGCAGCAGTTCTTTATATTTTTATGATAATAATATTAACAGGGTTATCATTTGGAATAGTTAATACTATGCTTATGGCTATTCTTGAAAGAAAGAAAGAAATTGGGATGTTAATGTCAATTGGAATGAATAGAAGTAAAATATTTCTTATGATATGTTTTGAAACGATTTTTCTTTCTTTAGTGGCTTTACCTTTTGGATTAATTCTTTCTTATCTAATTGTAGAATATTACTCTGTAGTTGGTATTGACTTAAGTGTAGTTGAAGCTGGTCTTGAAAATTTTGGGGTTGGAACAAGATTATATTTCAAAGTTCCCAATGAGGATTATTATGTTGTAGCTATAATGGTATTTATTATATCCATTATTTCATCAATTTTTCCATCTATTAGAGCGTTAAAAATAAACCCAGTTGAAGCAACAAAAACTATTTAAATTTGAATTATGATTGAAACTAAAAAATTATCTAAAACATATAACCCTGGTAAATTTGAGGTTAAAGCTGTAAATAATGTCAGTTCATTATTCAAAGAAGGTGAATTCACTTCTGTCGTAGGTCCATCTGGTTCTGGAAAGACAACTTTTTTGAATTGCGTTGGAGGTCTTGATAAACCAACTTCTGGTGATGTTTTTATTGAAGGAAAAAATATTACTAGATTATCAGGTAGTGATATAATTCAATATAGATTAAAAAATATAGGTTTTGTTTTTCAGGCTTATAATTTAATACCTGTTCTTTCTGCTAAAGAAAATATTGAGATGATAATGCTACTTCAAGGAGTTGATCAGAAGTCAAGAAATATGAGGACTGATGACTTATTAAATCAAGTGGGTTTATATGATATGAAAAATAGAAGACC
>Ga0209035_10000077_pt1 | contig 34920 bp, 22 predicted proteins | sample MarorgKNORR_S2LV_6_FD_188220 | JGI IMG/M metagenome (GOLD analysis project Ga0209035, IMG submission 188220) | Marine microbial communities from the Southern Atlantic Ocean, analyzing organic carbon cycling - AAIW_A/KNORR_S2/LV (SPAdes) (version 2) | ecosystem: Environmental > Aquatic > Marine... | reverse complement strand
GAAGAGGCCATTAAACGCATTGTAGACAAGCCAAACAGCAACTTTAAAAACTTCCAAGTGGGGTATATCGCCGTAAATAAAAAAGGAGAAACCGGTTTTTATTCGGTACACAAAGGGTTTACCATGACCAAATACCAAGACGGAGAAAACACCAGTACGCCCTCAACGCATTATATCAATTCTTAAATTTTAAAAAAAATGTCCACTAAAAAATCATATAAAAGCGCTTTTTACTTTTTAACATCCCTCTTCTTTCTATGGGGGTTTATTACCGTATTGGTAGATTCTTTAATCCCGAGATTGAAAGATGTTTTTGAACTAACCTATGCGAATACGGTGTTGGTTCAGTTTGCTTTTTTTGTGGCATTTTTTGTGTTTTCATTACCAGCAGGTTTCATACTGTCTAAAATAGGCTATAAAAAAGGAATTGTTTTAGGCTTACTAACCATGGCAGTAGGCTGTTTGTTGTTTTATCCAGCGGCATCTTACAGGTCGTTTCCTATATTTTTAATAGGCTATTTTACGTTGGCTGGCGGTATTACAATTTTGCAAGTAGCTGCCAACCCATTTGTCGCTTTGTTAGGGAGCGAGGCCGGAGCCTCGAGTAGATTGAACTTGTCGCAAGCATTTAATTCTTTAGGAACCACCATTGCACCTGTTGTAGGAGCCTTATTTTTATTAAGCGACTCCGTAAAATCATCTGAAGAAATCGCCGTGTTAACAGCGGTAGAAAAGAATAGTTATTACGTAGCAGAAGCTGCTACAGTACAAACGCCTTTTTTAATGATTGCAGGGTTTATCATTTTCTTGGCCCTCGTTTTTTCGTTCACCAAATTACCGAAACTGATTGAGGAGAGCCCCAAAGGCGGTTATTTTAAGCTCCTTAAAAACAAATTAATGCTCATGGGTGCTTTAGGTATCTTCGTGTATGTGGGTGCTGAGGTTGCCATTGGGAGTTTTTTAGTAAACTATTTTTATGAGATGAATTTAGCGCCTGTTGTTGCCGAAAATGAAACCATGATGCAGATTGCAAATGCCATTGCAAATACATTCAACCAGACTTTTTCTGGGAAAGACCCTAAATCGTTACTAGGAATTTTTGTTATTTTTTATTGGGGTGGCGCAATGATCGGGCGTTTTGTAGGCGCTTATTTAACTCGAATTTTACCTCCAGGAAAAGTGTTGAGTATTTTTGCTTTGTTAGCCATTTCGTTAATTCTGGTTTCAATCAACACCACAGGCTTGTTGTCTATGTGGGCTATTTTAGCCGTTGGTTTGTTCAACTCCATTATGTTTCCAACAATTTTTACGTTAAGTTTAGAAGGTTTGGGTGATTTAAAGGCACAAGCATCTGGCTTGTTGTGTATGGCCATTGTTGGCGGTGCTATCATTCCATTTTTCTTTGGTTCTTTAATAGACAGCGTTGGCTTTAAATATGCCTTTGTACTCACTATTTTATGCTATGGATACATTATGTGGTACGGGCACACCAAACGAAAGATACTTGCTTCGTAAAAAAAAGATTGATGGAAAGTATAATCATAAAATCGAATTTATTAATTTAAAATAATTACATATGCCATTTACTACGATACGAGTTATTTAAAATGTATTCACTAACGAACAGAAAAAAGAGATGCTTGAAAAAGTGACTGAAGCTTTAATTGATGTCTGTGGAGAAAAGACTCGACAAGGGCAGTGGGTCGTTATTGAAGAGGTTAAAAAAGGGGATTGGGCCATTGGTGGTAAAATTGCAAATCCAAAATAGTGGAACCTATTTAAAGAATAGACATTACTTTCTCGAAAAGAACTCCGCTGGTGCGCGATTGTATCGCGTTCCGTTCCAATTACTGGAGCGTCCCATTTAGACCTAAAAAAATCCCAATACAATTTTTGTATGGGGATTTTTAATTACCTGAAGGCATTGCCTTCTATTTCTTCTTTTTCTGTTCTGCTTGTTGTTCTTGCGCTTGTTTCATGGCGTCATCTAAACGGGCACGGAACTTGCTTTTCTTCTTTTCTGGACGCTTTTTGTTTTCTTCAATCTGTGCGTGAATTTTATCTTCATCAATTACATAATTCTTAATCACCAACATAATGGTAATCGTTAGTAAGTTAGAGACAAAGTAATACAAGCTCAAACCACTTGCGTAGTTGTTAAAGAAAAAGAGCATCATAATAGGAGACAAGTAGATCATGTACTTCATCATTTTCCCCATGTCTGGCATCCCTTCTTGTGTAGGTGCTTGCATGTTCATTTGCTGACTCTGGTTCATTTTCATATAAAAGAAAATGGCAATAGAGGCTAAAATAGGGAACAAGCTAATGTGGTCTCCGTAGAACGGAACATAAAAAGGGAGTTCAATAATCGTGTCATAAGAAGAAAGGTCTTCTGCCCATAAAAATCCTTTTTGACGCAGATCTATATTAGACGGGAAGAACTTAAACAAGGCAAAGAACACCGGCATCTGCAAGAGTGCAGGAATACACCCAGAGAGCATGCTTACGCCTGCTTTTCGTTGTATGGCCATGGTTTTTTGTTGACGCTTCATCGCGTTGTCTTTTCCAGGATACTTGTCGTTAATGGCTTGCATTTCTGGACGCAATACTTTCATTTTTGCACTCGATAAATACGATTTGTATACCAATGGAGACATGAAGATACGCACCACAATGGTCATTAAAATAATGATCAATCCGTAATTGCCAATCCATTTTTGAAGGAGGGTGAAAATAGGGTTGAAGATGTGCTTGTTAATGGTTCCGAAAATACCCCATCCTAAATCGACAGTTTCGCTTAGGTTGGTGTCTTTATAGGTTTCAAACAGTTTGTATTTGTTGGGTCCGTAGAACCATTTCATGTTGTAGTTTAACTCACCGTTTGTTAAAGCCAACGGGGTTTTTAATTCGAATTTCTTGGTAAAAACAGTGTCAATTGCCTCGTCTTTTAGCAAGTCGGTAGAGGTAATGGTCGCGTTTTCAAAAGGCGTGTCAGACAATAAAATAGAAGAGAAGAAGTGTTGCTTATAGCTCACCCAGTTCAAATCGTTCAGTATTTCTGATTTCCCGGCATTTAAATAATCTACCTCTTCGTCTGCTTTGTAGTAAAAATAGGTATACATTCTGTTTTCAGTCTGCATACTTTTTTCATGGCGGTACCCTTTTAGTTGCCAGTCCAATTCAATTTTATTATTGCTGTTTAGTACGGTACTCAATCCGTTAGAACGCACAGAGAAATCTACCATGTAATTGTCTGGAGACAATTGGTATCTGTACTCTAAGTATTGATCGTCAGATACTTTCAGTTTCATAGAAAGTATGTGTTGGTCGCCATTCTTTGTAAGTGTTGGCTGAAAATACAAGTCGGTTGTATTTAAAATACGGTTGTCTGTAGTGCCAAAATTGATATTGAAAGAAGCATTTTTGTCTTTTATAAGGTACAGCGGTAAAGAATCATGTGTTTTATAATTCTTAACAAGCGCGGTTACAATTTGCCCTCCTTTGTTGTCAATGGTCAATTGTAACAAGTTGTTCTCTATTACTGTTTGTCCTGCTGTTCCAACAATCGCACTGTATGCAAACGCACCGAGTTTGTTTTGCGCAGCTAATTGCTGTAAAGAATCAGTAGGGTTCGCGATTTGTAGGGTATTTGTGCTTGGTGTATCTGTAGTGCTTTCTACTGCTGTAGTAGTTGGTTCCGCTACAATTTCTTCTGCTGGTTGCGAGTTTAAATACCAAAGCATAATGGCAGCCAATAAGAACATACCAATAAGTGAATTAAAATCGAATTTTTTTTCTTCCATCGAGGGGGTGTTAAAGTGTCATTTTGTCTGCTTGTTTCTTTTTTCAAAGAAAATCGAGACAAATGTAGTAAAATCCTGTTGTTTTTAACGGCTTTTACAATGATTAGTGTTTGTGTATGCTATTGTTCAAAGAGCGTTCCGTTTTCGCATAAAAAATCCTTTCTGTTTCGGGAAACAGAAAGGATGGATGTTTATTTTTTAGACTGTTGCAAGGCTGCTTTTATAAAGTGGACAAACAACGGGTGTGGGTTTAACACGGTACTTTTATATTCTGGATGGTATTGTACGCCAACAAACCAAGGGTGTGTTGGAATTTCTACCACTTCTACCAATCCTGTTTTTGGGTTGATTCCTGTGGCTTTCATACCTGCAGCTTCCATCTGTGCTAAATAGTCATTGTTGAATTCGTATCTGTGACGGTGACGTTCGCTAATCGCGTCTTTGTTATAGGCATCGTAAATACGAGAACCTTTTGAAAGTGTACAGTCCCATGCTCCTAAACGCATAGTGCCTCCTTTTTCGGTCACGTCTTTTTGTTCAGCCATTAAATTAATGACAGGATGGGGGGCGTTTTCATTCATTTCTGTAGAAATTGCTCCGGTTAACCCTAAGACATTTCTAGCATATTCAATAACGGCCATTTGCATGCCCAAACAGATTCCGAAAAATGGAATGTTGTGTTCTCTCGCATATTGTACGGCACTAATCTTTCCTTCAATACCGCGTTCTCCAAATCCTGGAGCGACTAAAATACCGTTCAAACCGCTTAGTTTTTCAGCAGTATTTTCTGGAGTCAATTCTTCTGAGTGTATCCAGCGTACTTTTACTTTGGTTTCATTGCTGGCACCGGCATGTATAAATGCTTCGGTAATGGATTTATAAGAATCGTGTAATTCTACATATTTACCAATCAACCCAATCTCTACGGTTGCTTTTGGATTTTTGTGTTTTTGAATAAATTGATTCCAAGCAAGTAATTTTGGTTGCTCTTTATCACTGAGTTCTAATTTTTGTAATACCACACGGTCTAAGCCTTGCTCAAACATCATGTTTGGTACGTCGTAAATAGTTTCTGCGTCTAAAGACTGAATAACGTCTTGTTTCTGAACGTTGCAAAACAACGCAAGTTTGCGTTTGATGTTGTCGTTAATTTCGTACTCGCAACGGCACACCAAGATATTCGGACTGATACCACTTTGCATCAACATCTTTACAGAGTGTTGGGTTGGTTTTGTTTTTAATTCTCCCGCTGCTGCCAAATAAGGCACCAAGGTTAGGTGTATAACAATGGCGTTTTCTTGTCCGAGCTCCCATTGCAACTGACGTACGGCTTCTACATACGGCAACGATTCAATATCACCTACGGTACCACCTATTTCGGTAATTACAATGTCAAATTCTCCTGTTTTCCCTAAGATTTGAATGCGGTATTTTATTTCGTCAGTAATATGAGGAATTACTTGTACGGTTTTTCCTAAAAAAGCACCTTTGCGTTCCTTGTTGATCACCGACTGGTAAATTTTACCTGTGGTTACGTTGTTTGCTTGTGAGGTTGGAATGTTTAAAAAACGTTCGTAATGCCCTAAGTCTAAGTCGGTTTCTGCGCCGTCGTCTGTTACGTAGCATTCCCCGTGTTCGTAAGGATTTAAGGTTCCTGGATCAATATTAATATACGGATCAAGTTTTTGAATGGTTACAGAATAGCCTCTTTCTTGTAGTAGCTTCGCTAATGAAGCTGCAATAATTCCTTTTCCAAGGGAAGAGGTAACGCCTCCTGTTACAAAAACATATTTGGTATGACTCATCGTGTTCTTAGGTTTGGGCAAAAATAAGAACTCCGTTTCGTATAGCAAGCAAAAAATGCAGAAAAAACACCATAAAAAGCAGTACTCTTTTGAGTTGTGAAAATATTTTGTTTTTTTTACTGATAGTGTTTGCCTAAAACAAAAGTAGTTGTATATTTGCCCACGCTTTTAGCAGACGAAATTTACAAAAGCAAAATCATATTTAAGAAGATATTTAAAAATATAACTAATGCCGAAAAGAACGTACCAACCATCGAATAGAAAAAGAAGAAACAAACACGGTTTCAGAGAGAGAATGGCATCTGCTAATGGACGTAAAGTATTAGCCAGAAGAAGAGCAAAAGGAAGAACAATACTTTCTGTTTCATCTGCACCAAGACATAAAAAATAATGATTGACGCAAGTTAATTCATAAGGTGTTACTTTTTTTAAGTAACACCTTTTTTTATACCCAAGTATTTTTTAAATTTACAACTCATTTAATTCCCTTATACCATGCCTAAAAATCCTGCTCTTAAATCAGTTCTAATCATTGGTTCTGGTCCTATTGTAATCGGTCAAGCCTGCGAATTCGATTATTCTGGAACTCAAGCCTTGCGTTCTTTACACGAAGACGGAATAGAAACGGTATTGATCAATTCGAATCCAGCAACAATTATGACAGACCCTGCCATGGCAGATCATGTCTATTTATTGCCTTTAACCACGAAGTCAATTCTTCAAATTTTAAAGGAACACCCACAAATCGATGCAGTATTGCCTACTATGGGAGGGCAAACAGCGTTAAATTTGTGTATTGAGGCTGATGAAAAAGGAATTTGGGAAGATTTCAATGTAGATATTATTGGGGTAGATATCGAGGCAATTAACATTACTGAAGACAGAGAGCAATTTAAAAACTTGATGGCTAAAATAGGAGTTCCTATGGCGCCACAAGCAACGGCAACTTCATATTTAAAAGGAAAAGAGATTGCACAAGAGTTTGGTTTTCCATTGGTTATTAGAGCATCCTTTACCTTAGGTGGTGCAGGAGCTTCTTTTGTATACAAAGAAGAAGACTTTGACGAATTGTTACGTCGTGGTTTGGAGGTTTCTCCAATTCATGAGGTGATGATTGACAAAGCATTGATCGGTTGGAAAGAATACGAACTGGAATTGTTGCGTGATAAAAACGACAACGTTGTTATTATTTGTTCGATTGAAAACATGGACCCGATGGGGATTCATACCGGAGATTCTATTACGGTAGCGCCGGCGATGACATTATCTGATAAGACTTTTCAGAAAATGAGAGATATGGCCATTCACATGATGCGTTCTATTGGCGATTTTGCCGGGGGATGTAACGTGCAGTTTGCAGTGTCTCCAGATGAAAAAGAAGACATTATCGCGATTGAAATCAATCCACGTGTGTCACGTTCTTCTGCCTTGGCAAGTAAAGCAACTGGATATCCAATTGCAAAAATAGCAACTAAATTGGCCATTGGGTATCATTTAGATGAATTAGACAATCAAATTACAAAATCTACTTCGGCCTTATTTGAGCCTACTTTAGATTATGTAATTGTAAAAATACCACGATGGAATTTTGATAAATTTGAAGGTTCAGATAGAACTTTAGGATTGCAAATGAAATCGGTTGGAGAGGTAATGGGAATCGGACGTTCGTTCCAAGAAGCCTTACACAAAGCAACACAATCGTTAGAGATCAAACGCAACGGATTGGGTGCTGATGGAAAAGGAAACACCAATTACGAATCCATTATTGAAAAATTAACCTACGCCTCTTGGGACCGTGTATTCGCAATTTACGATGCGATTCAAATTGGAATCCCGTTGAGTAAAATTCACGAGATCACAAAAATAGACATGTGGTTCTTAAGACAATACGAAGAGTTACACGTGTTGGAAAAAGAAATTACAGGATTCTCTTTAGAAACCTTAGAGAGAGACTTGTTGTTGGAAGCAAAACAAAAAGGATTTGCAGACAGACAAATAGCACACATGCTCGGTTGTTTAGAAAGCGAAGTGTACAATAGAAGGGAAGCCTTAAACATCAACAGGGTGTTTAAATTGGTAGACACCTGTGCAGCGGAGTTTAAAGCAATGACTCCTTATTACTATTCAACTTTTGAAAGTGATATAGAAAGCGCAGATGGTACGCAGTTTTCAGACAATGAAAGCGTGGTTTCAGACAAGAAAAAAATAGTTGTTTTAGGTTCTGGACCCAACAGAATTGGACAAGGTATTGAATTTGATTACTGTTGTGTGCACGGTGTTTTAGCCGCTGCTGAAGCAGGGTATGAAACCATCATGATCAACTGTAATCCAGAAACGGTTTCTACCGATTTTGATACGGCAGATAAATTGTATTTCGAACCTGTTTTTTGGGAACATATCTACGACATTATCAAGCACGAAAAACCAGAAGGTGTTATTGTGCAATTAGGTGGGCAAACGGCTTTAAAACTAGCAGAAAAACTAACCCAATACGGTATTAAAATAATAGGAACAAGCTTTGAAGCTTTAGATTTAGCTGAAGATAGAGGGAGTTTCTCACGCTTATTAAAAGCCAATAACATTCCGTATCCAGATTTTGGAATTGCAGAAACTGCAGATGAAGCGTTAGAGTTGGCTAAAGAATTAGACTTTCCTATTTTAATTCGTCCTTCATATGTGTTGGGTGGACAAGGAATGAAAATTGTCATCAATAAAGAAGAGTTGATAGAGCACGTTGTGGGATTGCTGAGAAGGATGCCAGGAAATAAGCTGCTGTTAGACAATTATTTAGATGGTGCTATTGAAGCCGAAGCAGATGCTATTTGCGACGGAGAAAATGTGTATATTATCGGAATCATGGAGCACATAGAGCCATGTGGAGTGCATTCTGGAGATAGTAATGCAACCTTACCAGCGTTTAACTTAGGCGATTTGGTAATGCAACAAATTAAAGACCATACCAAAACCATTGCCTTGGCATTAAAAACGGTAGGGTTGATCAATATTCAGTTTGCGATTAAAGATGATGTTGTGTATATTATTGAAGCGAATCCAAGAGCTTCTAGAACGGTACCGTTTATATCGAAAGCCTACAAAGAACCGTATGTAAACTACGCAACAAAAGTAATGTTGGGCGACAAGAAAGTAACCGATTTTAATTTCAATCCGCAATTAAAAGGATACGCAATTAAGCAACCGGTATTCTCTTTCAACAAGTTTCCGAACGTAAATAAAAACTTAGGACCAGAAATGAAAAGTACGGGAGAAAGTATTTTGTTTATAGACGACTTAAAAGACGACCAGTTTTACGACTTGTATTCAAGACGTAAAATGTACTTGAGCAAGTAATACTTCTCAGTACTATTCATAAAAAAAAACCTGCTATTTTTCATAGCAGGTTTTTTTTATTACTCAGATTTCAGCTAGTTCAGAAAACCTCCTGCTTGCCAATCTTTAATTGTTTGAATGTCACTCGCAGAAAGCGGGCCGCCACTTGCAGGCATGGCACCTACTGTTCCAGCGGTTCGTTCTATTCGGTCAATTAAATCTAAATTTTGAACGGCATTTTTCACCAAGCTGTAGCTTGTTAAAGACATCGGAGCGTAGTTTGTCGGTGGATTGCTATGGCAGGTAAGGCAATTGGCATTTACAATGGGTTGTACAGTGGCTGCAAAACCAATTTCATTATCAACAGGGTCGCTATTCTCATCAGAACAGGCGCCTAAAAGTAGTATTAAAGTAAGAAGTGCAAGTAGTTTTACTATTTTCATAAGCTCGTTTTTAGGGGGTTTAGCTTACAAGGTATTAAAAAAAGAATAAAGACGTTTAGAAACAGGTCTTTAGATTGCTGTAAAGGCGCTTGTTTTTTAGTTGAGAAAGCAAAAAACTTACTGTATCTTTGTGAAAACAAGTTTTCTATGAACTATATTTTATTTGATGGAGAGGTGCGTACTTCTTTACTTCCTTTTACCTATACAAGGCCTGTAGCAGATATTCGAGTTGGTATTTTAACCCTTAGAGAAAAATGGGAACACCATTTGGGTTTTACAACGACAACAATTACAGAAGCCTATTTAGAAGAGAAGTATCCGATGGTAGAAATGCCTGAGAACATTCTTATTAATAGTTCGTTTTTACCGACGGAATCCTTGGTTTCTTTGGTACAAAACTTGTCAGAAAATGAAGCGATTTTTAAAGGCGATACCGTCATTGCTTTTTATACAACAGATAGACAAGAAGCAGTAGATTTTAGTACCTATAAGCCTATTGAGTTTGAAGAGGAAGTGCTTCAAATACAACATACGTGGGATATTTTCTCGCTAAACGACCAAGCGATTCAAGCAGATTTCACCTTGCTTACTGCAGGGAGGACTTCTCAGAAAATTCCAGCAGGGGTACATGTTACAAATAAAGAAGCCGTCTTTATAGAAGAAGGAGCTACGGTTTCGTATGCTTCTTTAAACGCCTCTAACGGACCTATTTACATCGGTAAAGATGCTGAAATAATGGAAGGCTCTTTGGTGCGTGGTCCTTTTGCGATGTGCGAACACGCCGTCTTAAAAATGGGCGCAAAAATATACGGAGCAACTACCTTAGGGCCTTACTGTAAAGTGGGTGGGGAAGTAAATAATTCCGTATTTTTCGGATACACCAACAAAGGACACGATGGATTTTTAGGAAATTCAGTCTTAGGAGAGTGGTGTAATTTAGGTGCCGACACCAACAATTCAAACTTGAAAAATAATTACGTTCCCGTTAAATTGTGGAGTTATGAAACGGAGCGGTTTGCAAAAACAGGCTTGCAGTTTTGTGGTTTAATTATGGGCGATCATTCCAAAAGTGGTATCAATACCATGTTTAATACAGGAACTGTAATAGGGGTGAGTGCCAATATTTTTGGAAGTAATTTCCCAAGAAATTTTGTTCCTTCATTTAGCTGGGGTGGTGCCGCTGGTTTTACCACCTACAAATTAGACAAAGTTGAAGAAGTAGCAGCCGTAGTCATGCAACGACGCAACCTTGATTTTGATGCAATAGAACAGCGCATATTAGCGCATGTTTTTGAAACGACTCGAAAGTACCGAAAAGACTAGTCGTTTTAAAAATCAATCTTCTTAAGATCACCGCCAAAAGAGGTTCTTTGGCATAACAATTGACTTTATAGTGTAGCACACAAGAGACAAGGGGTTGAAGCCCTTTGTATTCAGTGTTTTGAATACCAATTAAAAATACGTGTATGCATCAGCGATACTGCTTGGTGTCATATTGACAGAGATATAGATTATGAGCAAACCAAAAGTTTTAAATATAGACAGCTTGTCGCTTCAGCAAATATTGCACGAAGATTCAGAGTTAATTCCGTTGATGACCCCAGAGGACGAGGAAATTATCAACAAGGAGCCTGTGCCTGAGACCTTGCCTATTTTACCTTTGCGTAATACGGTGTTGTTTCCAGGGGTTGTGATTCCTATTACTGCAGGAAGAGACAAATCGATTCAATTAATCAACGACGCCAATAAAGGAGATAAAATTATTGGGGTTGTTGCACAGAAAAATGAAGCGGTAGAAGAGCCTACAGCAAAAGATATTTATACCACTGGTGTCGTGGCGCAAATTTTACGCGTTTTAAAAATGCCTGACGGAAATACCACGGTTATTATTCAAGGTAAAAAACGTTTTGAAATTGATGAAGTCATTGAAGAACAACCGTATTTAAGAGCGACTACAAAAGAAGTAGTAGAAGATACCGAAGTTGAAAACAAAAAAGAGTTCGATGCGATTATAGATGCGGTACAAGAACAGGCATTGCAGGTAATTAAGGAAAACCCAATGTTGCCTTCTGAAGCTTCTTTTGCGATTAAAAACATTCAAAGTGATGCGTTTTTAGTCAGTTTTATTTCCTCGAATATGGATTTAAAAGTGAAAGAGAAGCAACGTATTTTGCAAGAGAATAATTTGCAAGAACGTGCTTTGCTAACCTTAAAGAATTTGAATAAAGAATTGCAAAAATTGCAATTGAAAAACGACATTCAATCTAAGACACGTTCAGATTTAGACCAACAACAACGCGAGTACTATTTGCACCAGCAATTAAAAACGATTCAAGAGGAGTTAGGCGGTGTGTCTAACGACCAAGAGTTGGAAGAGATGCGTGTACAAGGAAAGACAAAAAAATGGTCTAAAGAAGTGGCTGCTACTTTCGAAAAAGAATTGCACCGCTTGAAAAGAATGAATCCGCAAATGGCAGATTATAGCGTGCAGCGCAATTATTTAGAGCTGTTACTGGAGTTGCCTTGGGGTGAGTATTCTGTAGATAAATTCGATTTAAAAAATGCGCAAAAAATACTCAATCGAGATCATTTTGGACTGGAGAAAGTAAAAGAACGCATTCTAGAACACTTGGCTGTTTTAAAGCTAAAAGGAGACATGAAGTCGCCTATTATTTGTTTGTACGGACCTCCAGGTGTTGGTAAAACTTCTTTGGGAAGGTCGGTTGCAGAGTCATTGGGACGAGAATATGTTCGCATGTCATTGGGAGGTTTGCGCGATGAAGCGGAAATTCGTGGTCACAGAAAAACATACATTGGAGCCATGCCAGGGCGTCTGATTCAGAATTTAAAAAAGGCAGGAACTTCCAACCCTGTTTTTGTCTTAGATGAAATAGACAAGTTGAGCCATAGCAGCCAAGGAGATCCTTCTTCTGCCATGTTAGAGGTATTAGATCCAGAGCAGAATACGGAGTTCTACGACAATTATTTAGAGGTTGGTTTCGATTTATCGAAAGTGTTATTTATAGCGACAGCAAATAACTTAGGAGACATTCCTTGGGCTTTGCGAGACCGTATGGAGTTGATTAATGTGAGCGGATATACGATTGAAGAGAAAATAGAAATCGCTAAAAAATTCTTGCTTCCAAAACAATTAAAAGCACACGGATTGTCTTCTAAACATGTAAAATTAGGGAAGAGGCAATTTGAAAAAATTGTCACAGGCTATACCCGAGAATCTGGTGTGCGTGGCTTAGAGAAACAAATTGCAAAAGTGGTGCGGTTTGCTGCAAAATCAATTGCCATGGAAGAGACCTATGAGGTGGCAATGGACAATGAGCAGATAGAAACTGTTTTAGGAATTGCGCGTATGGAACGCGACAAGTACGAAACCAATGATGTGGCAGGTGTTGTAACAGGCTTGGCTTGGACCAGCGTAGGCGGTGATATTTTGTTTATTGAATCGATTTTATCGAAAGGAAAAGGGAACTTAAGCATTACTGGGAACCTTGGAAAAGTGATGAAAGAGTCCGCAACAATTGCGATGGAATACATCAAAGCGCATGCAGATGACTTCGGGATTACGGCTGAAATGTTGGCAGGAAACAATGTGCACATTCACGTGCCTGAAGGGGCAACACCAAAAGACGGACCGAGTGCTGGTATTACCATGCTTACTTCTTTGGTTTCTGTTTTTACACAGCGTAAAGTGAAGAACAGATTGGCTATGACAGGTGAAATGACCCTGCGAGGAAAAGTGCTACCAGTAGGAGGGATTAAAGAAAAAATCTTAGCTGCAAAAAGAGCGAATATCAAAGAGATTATTTTGTGTAAAGAAAACAGAAAAGACATCTTAGAGATCAAAGAAAGCTATTTAAAAGGGCTAACATTCCACTATGTAACAGACATGCACGAGGTCATTGAAAAAGCATTGACCAAGCAAAAAGTTAAGAAAAGAAAGTAAGGCGCCCTTAAGAGGTCTTTAGAATTTTTTGATACCGTATGCCGTTGTCGCTTTCTATTTGTAAGAAGTACATTCCGGCACGTAAGAAATCTGTACAAAGTTCAATGCGGCCACTTTTTGAAACCTGTTTTTTGTACAGTGTTTTTCCGTTGATTGTGGTGATGGTCACGTTCTTAATTATTGTCTGGCTATTGATGTATAGTGCTGTGCTGAATGGTACTGGAAAGATGCTGCTGTCTTGTAGCTGATTCTCGTCACTTATTTCTAGTGCGTTACAATTGATTTCCGTTCCGTCGGTTTCTGATAGCACGCCGTTGTTTACAGACCAGTTTTCCCAAGAACCACCAGTGCCCGTTTTCCAATCACTCAGATCAAACGAATTTTCGCCAGTCATGGTGCCGTTTACTTTGTAAACTCGTAGTGCAGTACCGTTTTGATTCCATGTTAAAGGAGTGTTAGGGCTGCATGTTTCGGGTATGGGGTTGTCAATTTCACAATTGGTTTGTATAAAGTAGGCACTTTCTGGGTAGTTGGGGTAATCTCCATAGACACTTGCCAGTCCGTTTTCGTCAATACAAACTGCGGTGTATTCATTGCAAGCAATTCCTTTTGCTGCTATACCATCGTCTGTATAAATACGCGCTAAAAAGACAGCGTGTCTCCCTTTTCTATCTGGATTGTTGTAATGCGTATCTGTAATTACATTTTCTAAGTAATTGTTTTGGATAAAAGGCGTGTGGTCTACCACAACATCGCTATCGTACGGGTTTGCTAATGCTGTGCTAGAGGTAACAGTGCCGTTTTCTGCAGAAAAATAATAACTTCCTTGAATAGCCATTCCTGCACTGGTGCCGCCAATTGCAATATTTCTGTTTTCTAATGCGTCGTTTATCGCTTCTGAAACAGGCGTATTTCTCCAGTAAGAAACATAGTTCCATTGATTGCCTCCAGCAAACCAAATGGCTTCCGCTTGTTCAATTTTTTGTTGCACATAACTATCGTTTGCAGCACTCGCATTGTTAAAGACAATGGTTTCAACAGAGTTTACTGAAACGCCTAATTGACTATAGAGATAATTGTTATAGCCGTTAGATCCGCTGGTTCTAAGCACTAGAATATCTCCGCCATTGGCTCTTTGCAAGAACCATTTCATGGCTTCGTCATGTTCGGTAGCTCCTCCCATTAAGCAAATACCACCCAAAGGATTTGTACTAATATCTGAGGTGCTTCCTGTAAAATAAGAAGTATACGCTTGTCCGAATACCCATGTGTTACACAGTAGAAAAACGGATAAAAATAGGTGCTTCATAATCTTGTTTTAAGAAATAAAAAAAAATCCCAAGCATTGCTTGAGATTTTTAGTGTTATTCTTCGTTTGTGACTTCAGGTGTTTTTTTACCTTTTTTTATTTTTATGGTAAGCGATTCTTTTTTAGCATCTAAATCCATAAGAATGGTGTCTCCTTCAGCGAGTTTGGCATTGACAATCTCTTCGGCAAGTGCGTCTTCAATGTATTTTTGAATCGCACGTTTTAAAGGGCGTGCGCCGTATTTTTTATCAAAGCCTTTGTCTGCTATGTAATCTTTGGCTTTTGCGCTTAGCTTTAAGGTATACCCTAAATTATCGATACGTTGTAAGAGTTTATTGAGCTCAATATCTATAATTAAATGAATATCTTCTCTTTCTAAAGAGTTAAAAACAATAATATCGTCAATTCTATTCAGGAATTCTGGTGCAAACGATTTCTTCAAAGCGTTTTCAATGATCCCTTTTGCTCGGTCGTCTGCTTGTGCTGTTTTAGAAGCGGTACCAAAACCTACGCCGTTCCCAAAATCTTTTAATTGACGTGCGCCAATATTGGAGGTCATGATAATGATGGTGTTTCTAAAATCGATACGTCTTCCGAGGCTGTCGGTAATGTATCCATCGTCTAAAATTTGAAGCATCATGTTGAAAACATCGGGATGTGCTTTTTCAATTTCATCTAATAAAATGACAGCATACGGTTTCCGACGTACTTTTTCGGTCAATTGTCCGCCTTCTTCGTATCCTACGTATCCTGGAGGTGCGCCAATTAAACGAGAAATAGCAAATTTCTCCATGTACTCACTCATGTCTATTCGAATCAAAGATTCTTCAGAGTCAAAAAGTTCTTTGGCAAGTACTTTGGCCAATTGTGTTTTTCCCACACCTGTTGACCCTAAGAAAATAAAAGAACCGATAGGTTTGTTAGGGTCTTTAAGGCCCACGCGATTTCGTTGAATGGCTTTTACCACTTTGCTAACCGCTTCGTTTTGTCCGATTACTTTTCCTTTGATGAGGTTCGGTAATTCAGCCAAGCGATTACTCTCTGCTTCGGCAACACGATTTACCGGGATGCCAGTCATCATAGAAACGACTTCTGCGACGTTTTCTTCGGTTACAACCTCTCGGTTCAGCTTGGTGTCTTCTTCCCATTGTTTTTGTGCCGAATCTAAAGCTGCTTCCATGTTTTTTTCATCGTCACGAAGTTTGGCAGCTTCTTCGTATTTCTGACCACTTACGGCAGTAGTTTTGTTTGCTCGAATCAGTTCCAATTCAGTCTCTAATTTTAAAACTTGTTCCGGCACCACAATGTTGGTGATGTGTATTCTTGACCCCGATTCATCTAAGGCATCAATGGCCTTGTCTGGTAAAAATCGGTCTGTCATGTATCGGTTGGTTAGTTTTACACAAGCCTCTAAAGCGGCATCGGTGTAATTTACATGGTGATGTGCTTCGTATTTGTCTTTGATGTTTTGTAAAATCTGAATCGTTTCTTCTACAGAAGTAGGCTCTACAATTACTTTTTGAAAACGGCGTTCTAAGGCGCCATCTTTCTCGATGTTTGTTCGGAATTCATCCAATGTTGTAGCGCCAATACATTGTATTTCGCCACGTGCCAAGGCAGGTTTTAACATGTTGGATGCGTCTAAAGATCCGGTAGCGCCACCAGCACCAACAATGGTGTGTATTTCATCAATAAATAAAATAATATCTTCATTTTTCTCCAATTCATTCATCAACGCTTTCATGCGCTCTTCAAATTGCCCACGGTATTTTGTGCCGGCAACCAAGCTGGCAATATCTAGAGAAACCACACGTTTGTCAAATAAAATACGGGATACTTTGCGGTTCACAATACGCAAAGCCAAGCCTTCTGCAATGGCAGATTTACCCACACCGGGTTCTCCAATAAGCATGGGGTTGTTTTTCTTACGGCGACTCAAGATTTGAGAGACCCGTTCAATTTCTTTTATACGCCCTACAACAGGATCTAATTTCCCTTCTTCAGCCATGGCTGTTAAGTCACGTCCAAAATTATCTAAGACTGGTGTTTTCGATTTTTTTGCCGACTTCCCTTTGTTTTGTGCTTGTCCGTACGGATTTTGAGATTCGTCGCTAAACGGATTTTCAGAAGGTGTTTCAGCAGTTGGAGTACTGGTCTCTGTGTTGTTTTCTACGTGCAGTTCTTTGTATACAGCTTTCGCATCGTCGTAGTTTACGTGGTATTTTTGTAGAAACTTGGTGGTAGGGTCGTTCTCGTTTCGAAGAATACACAGCAATAGGTGTGCGGTATCTATCGATTCGCTCTGGTAGAGTTTGGCTTCTAAAAAGGTTGTTTTTAGTGCTTTTTCTGCTTGTCTGGTAAGGTGCAGGTTCTTTTTCTTTTCAGCAAGTGTTGTTAGGTTGCTGGGATGTAGTTGCTCAATTTTTTTGCGTATCAACTCTAGATTCACTTCAAAAGTGCTTAAGATATCAATCGCTTTTCCTTCTCCTTTTTTTATCAATCCTAGCAGAAGGTGTTCGGTGCCAATAAAGTCGTGTCCTAAGCGTATAGCTTCTTCTTTGCTATAGCTGATAACGTCTCTAACTTTGGGTGAAAAATTATCGTCCATATTTTTTTTCTTTTAGCGTGCTGTAAATTTAGTCGAAATATATTGAAATAGAAAATACAAAAAGAGTGCCACGGGTTCTTTGGTGTCTAATACGATTGAAATGTAGCAAATAAATCGCTACAAAATACCTCGAAAATAAAGCTGTTAAAAACTCGGTAAAAATGTTAATAACTCTGCTTGAATGGACTGCTTAAAACCTTTGTTTTTCTTAGGATTAATGGTATCTTGCCTTGTTTTCTGAGAAGAAAATAACACACAGCGTTTTGCAGCAGTAAAGCAGGGCTGAGTTCTAGTGAAAAAAGTATTAAAAAATAATAAAAAGAAATATATGACAGACGGTGAAAAGGTGATCCCTATTAATATTGAGGAGCAAATGAAATCTGCTTACATTGATTATTCAATGTCGGTAATTGTATCTAGAGCGCTTCCTGATGTAAGAGATGGGTTGAAGCCGGTACATAGACGGGTGCTTTTTGGTATGCATGAATTGGGTATCAAAGCAACTGGGTCGTACAAGAAATCTGCAAGAATTGTCGGGGAAGTATTAGGAAAGTATCACCCACACGGAGATACATCTGTATACGATTCTATGGTACGTATGGCTCAAAATTGGAGTGTGCGTTATATGATGGTAGATGGTCAAGGTAACTTTGGGTCTGTAGATGGCGATAGCCCGGCAGCCATGCGTTATACTGAGGTGCGTATGCAAAAAATATCAGAAGACATGTTGGCTGATATTGAAAAAGACACCGTAGATCATAAATTAAATTTTGATGATACGTTACAAGAGCCAACAGTGTTGCCGACTCGTATTCCAAACTTATTGGTCAACGGAGCTTCAGGGATTGCTGTAGGAATGGCTACAAACATGGCGCCACACAACTTAACGGAAGTGGTAAATGGTACCATCGCATACATCAACAACAGAGACATTGAAATTGATGAATTGATGCAACACATCAAAGCACCTGATTTTCCTACAGGGGGAATCATTTATGGCTACGATGGCGTAAAAGATGCTTTTCATACAGGCCGTGGACGTATTGTAATGCGTGCAAAAGCGACTATTGAAGAGGTAAAAGGACGTGAGTGTATTATTGTTACCGAAATTCCTTACCAGGTTAACAAAGCAGAAATGATTAAGAAAACTGCGGAGTTGGTAAACGATAAAAAAATAGAAGGTATTTCGAATATTCGCGATGAGTCGGATAGAAAAGGAATGCGTATTGTATACATCTTAAAGCGAGATGCAATTCCGAATATCGTTTTGAATAAGTTATTCAAATACACTCAGTTACAAACATCGTTTAGTGTAAATAACATTGCCTTGGTAAAAGGAAGACCAGAGCAATTGAACTTAAAAGAATTGATTCATTATTTCGTAGAGCACCGTCATGAAGTGGTGGTTCGTAGAACGGAATTTGAATTGAAAAAAGCTGAAGCAAGAGCACATATCTTAGAAGGATTAATTATTGCTTCAGACAATATAGATGAGGTAATAGCTCTTATTCGTAGCTGTAAAAACGCCGATGAAGCTCGTGAAAAACTGATTGCACGTTTCGAATTGTCAGAAATTCAAGCCAAAGCGATCGTAGAAATGCGTTTACGCCAGTTAACAGGTTTAGAGCAAGACAAATTACGCGGTGAGTACGATGAAATTCAGAATTCAATTACTGATTTTAAAGACATCTTGTCAAATGAGCCAAGACGTTACCAGATCATTACAGATGAATTGACGTATATTAGAGATAAATACGGAGATGAACGTAGGTCTACAATTGAATATGCTGGTGGAGACATGAGTATTGAAGATATGATACCAGATACGAAGGTTGTGGTTACAATCTCAAATGCCGGATACTTAAAGCGTACGAACTTAGACGAATATAAAGTTCAGAATAGAGGCGGTAGAGGTCAGAAAGGAGTTGCCACAAGAAATGAAGATTTCTTAGAGCACTTGTTTGTAGGAACGAACCATCAATATATGCTCTTCTTTACTCAGAAAGGAAAAGTGTTTTGGATGCGTGTTTACGAAATTCCAGAAGGCGGTAAAAACACCAAAGGAAGAGCGATTCAAAACTTAATTAACATTGAGCAAGACGACAAAGTAAAAGCCTTCTTGGTAACACAAGACTTAAAAGATGAGGACTATGTAAATAGTCATTATGTAATTATGGCAACTAAGAAAGGTCAGGTTAAGAAAACTTCTTTAGAGCAGTACTCTAGACCAAGAACGAACGGAATTAACGCCATTACAATTAAAGAAGGAGATGAGTTGCTTGAAGCAAAATTGACCACTGGAGACAGCCAGGTAATGTTGGCTTTAAAATCTGGAAAAACCATTCGTTTTGAAGAAAGCAAAACACGACCAATGGGAAGAACAGCTTCTGGAGTACGTGGTATTACATTGCAGAGCGAGACTGATGAACTAATAGGTATGGTAGCCGTAAATGACGAAGAGAGTAATATCTTAGTTGTTTCTGAAAAAGGATACGGAAAGCGTTCTAAACTAGAAGACTACAGAATAACCAATAGAGGAGGTAAAGGTGTAAAAACATTAAATATCTCTGATAAAACAGGTAATTTGGTCGCGATTAAAAACGTAACAGATGAAGACGATTTGATGATTATCAACAAATCGGGAATTACCATTCGTATGGCTGTTGCAGATTTACGTGTAATGGGAAGAGCTACGCAAGGCGTAAAGTTGATCAATATTAAAGACTCAGACAGCATTGCTGCGGTAGCCAAAGTGCAACACGAAGAAGAGACTGATGAAGAGACTGATGAAGCATTGACTGAGGAAGATGGCACGGAAATTGAGAACGATTCAGCAGCTTCTGATACAACAAGTGAAGAATAATTACATGACGATTAAAAATAGACACAAGATGAAAAAACAAGTACTCGCGCTTTTCGTAGGATTTATGACGATGGCATCCTTTGCGCAAAAGAATGAATTAAAAGCCGCTAAAAAAGCGTTGAAAAAGCAAGACTTTATAACAGCGATGACTGCTTTAGATGCTGCCACTCCATTAATGGCTGCTGCACCAGATAAAATGAAAGCACAATACTTTTTCTTTAAAGGGCAAGCCTTGGCAGGGAAAAAAGAATTTAGAAACGCAGGAGCATCTTTTCGTGAATTGAAAGAATTGGAAGAGCGTATCGGGAAAATGAACCTTTCTAAAAAAGCTGCGCCGTTTTTAGACGCAATGATTAAAGAAGTTTCTGAAAGAGCGATACAGTTGTATGGAGAAAGTAGTTACAACGAGGCTTCTGAAGGTTTTTACACCACGTATTTGTTAAGTCCAGTAGACACGTCATTTTTATTCAATGCAGCCATTAGCGCTACACAAGGAGAAGCCTATGATGTTTCTTTAAACTATTATAAAGTATTGAAAGATGTTGGATACACAGGACTTTCAGTGATGTATATGGCAACCAATGTTGCATCAGAAGAAGAAGAGAACTTAGGAACAAAACAACAAAGAGATTTGATGGTAAAATCGGGTACGTATAGCAATCCGAAAGATGTTTCAACAAAATCAAGAAGAGCTGATATTGTAAAAAACATCGGAATGATTTTAACCCTTCAAGGAAAAGTAGACGAGGCTATTGTAGCGGTACAAGAAGCAAGAAAAGAAAATCCAGGCGATTTAAACTTGTTGTTGACTGAGGCAGATTTATACATCAAATTAAAACGTATGGATAAGTTTGAGACTTTGATGAAAGAAGCAGTTGCTTTAGATCCAACCAATCCAACATTGTATTTCAATTTAGGTGTGGTAAACTACAACCAAGAAAGACCTGTAGAAGCGAAAGTGTATTATTTAAAAGCGATTGAATTCAACGCAGAGTATGCAGATGCGTACATGAACTTGGCAGTACTTATTTTAGATAAGGATGAAGAAATTATTGAAGAGATGAACAACAACCTTTCTAACTTTAAAAAGTACGATGCTTTAGAGCAGCAACAAAAAGCAGTGTATGCAGAAGCGTTGCCGTATTTAGAAAAAGCAGACGGATTGAATAGAACAATAGACACGGTAAGAACCTTGTTGAATATCTATGAGAACTTAGAGATGGAAGAGAAAGCAGTTGAATTTAGAGCTTTGTATAAAGCCTTGCGTTAAGCGATTCATCAAATTACATGCATAAAAAAAACCGTTCTTTAGAGAACGGTTTTTTTTATGAAGTATACTTTTAGATTATCTTTTTGATAACCCGTAATTTATGTGTGTGTCTTTTGCTGTCTACATTATAAATACCTGTATGGTCTAGTTGGTCAATACGTACTTTTCCATGTGCGTGTATAATTCGGTAATTGTCCATAATAATACCAACATGTGTAATTGCGCCTTCTGCATTGTCGAAAAACGCCAAATCTCCAGGTTCACTTTCTTCAATAAAACTAAGCACTTCTCCTTGTGTGGCTTGTTGACTTGCGTCTCTTAGTAAAGAGTGTCCACAGAGCTTGTACATCAATTGTGTGAAGCCTGAGCAATCAATACCAAAAGGTGTTTTTCCACCCCATAAATAAGGCGTATTCAACAATAAAAAAGCCATTTGAACAATCGCTTCTTTGGGTTGTTGTATCGAGAGTATTTCTCCTTCATATACAAAAGCAGCATCGCGTACCAAAAACGTATTGTCTTTGTAAAAGGGCACTCTAGACCCTAGTGACACTGTGGTTAACTGACTGTCTTGATCGGTAACGAAGTCAATCAATTCTCCAGTATATTTAGGCGTTTCCTTAGAAATAGCCGTGTACAACTCTTCAGATATTTCCTGGTACTGTTTGTTGTCTATATACCCTTCGTAGGAGTCGAAATGAAAACGAATTTTACTCCATTTTTTTCGTTTTTCAAGTACTTTAAAATGTTCGCCAAACAAGCCTTGCGTCACCATTTCAGTAGTGTCGTTGGGTTCCAGTCGAACAGGGATTATACTTAAATTACAAATACCAAAAAGCATGGGTCAATTTACAATGTTATTGTTTACAAACGTTCTATAACCATAGCACTAGCGCCACCACCACCATTACAAATAGCGGCTGCACCAATTGTTGCATTTTGTTGTTTTAAAATAGAGGTCAGAGCAATAACAATTCTAGCTCCAGAAACGCCCAAAGGATGTCCTAAAGAAACAGCGCCACCATTTACGTTAACGTGTGCGGCATCGAGTCCTAAAATTTTCATATTGGCCAATCCAACTACTGAAAACGCTTCATTCAATTCAAAGAAATCTACGTTATCCAAAGAGATGTTTGCTTTCGCTAAGGCTTTTGGCAATGCTTTGGCAGGAGCAGTCGTAAACCATTCAGGTTCGTGAGCAGCATCTGCATATCCTCTAATTTTAGCAATAGGAGTAAGCTTTAGTTCAGCTGCTTTTTCAGCAGACATTAATACCAAGGCAGCACCTCCATCGTTAATGGTAGAAGCATTCGCTGCAGTAACGGTTCCGTCTTTTGTGAAAGCAGCACGTAGTGCAGGGATTTTCTCCATCTTCACATTCTTATATTCTTCATCTTCAGAAAAGATAATGGCGTCACCACGACGTTGAGGAATTGTTACCGGTACAATTTCATCTGCAAATTTTCCAGCGCTCCAAGCTTTAGAAGAACGGGTGTATGATTCAATCGCAAAAGCATCTTGATCTTCTCTAGAGAATTGGTATTCGGTAGCACATGCATCTGCACAAACTCCCATAGGATTTTTGTCGTACGCATCTACCAAGCCGTCTTTTTGCATTCCATCTTCTAAAGTGATAGGGCCAAATTTACTCCCTTTTCTAGCGTGTTGGTAATGCGGTATTGAGCTCATGTTTTCCATTCCTCCAGCAACCACAACATCTGCATCGCCTAAGGAAATTGCTTGTGTTGCGAGCATGATCGATTTCATTCCAGAAGAACAAACTTTGTTAACAGTGGTACAAGGTACGGTGTTTGGTATTCCAGCAAAAATAGCCGCTTGACGGGCAGGAGCTTGTCCTAAGCCAGCAGAAACGACATTTCCCATATATACTTCTTCCACCAATGCAGGATCTAGGTTTATTTTTTTCAAAGCACCTTCAATAGCAATAGCACCTAGTTTAGGAGCAGGGATTGTAGATAAACTTCCCATAAAACTTCCTATAGGGGTTCTTGCTACGGATACAATAACAACTTCTTTCATGTGTTTTAAATATTTATGTTAACTGGTCTGAAAAACCATGTATGTGATTTTTTAATTTTGATACTGCGAAAATAACCAATTTATTACAATAAGTAAGCTGATTTTTTGATGTAGACACATTTTAGAGTAAGTTTGTGTTCTTAACCTATAGGAATGAACCATTTCATCAATAAAATATATAAAAACAGCACGTTAGTTTATAAGGTGGCCTTGTTTTTAGTCGCCACCATTGCCATCGTGTATTTATTTCCGAAAGCAGGACAGTTCAAATATGATTTCAACAACGGGAAGCCCTGGCAGTATGCTAATTTATATGCGCCGTTCGATTTTGCGATTCAGAAAACAGCGGAACAGATAGCGGCCGAAAAAACAGCCATTGCCGATACGTCAAAACACTATTTTGTAAATGATACAACTGTTGTTACAGCAGTGTATCAAGATTTTATGGTGAAGTTGGCCGCTTTAAAAACACAGAAATTGTTCTCCTCTGCAAGTGAGTTACAATTGGAAAGAGCCGGAGTTTCTGTCTTAAACAATGTGTACACACACGGATATTTAGATGTAGAGAGTGAAGGGAAAGTGGTGCGTGTAAACGATTTTATTGTGCTTCGTACACAGAACAATGCACAAGAAATGGCATACCATCAATTGGTTACTTCCAAAAAAATATTGACAATCCTTTCTGATAATTTAGGCGCCACACCGTATTCGTTGGCACAAAAAACATTGTTTGATGTGTTGTTAGAGGTCTTAAAGCCCAATGTGTCTTTTGATGCAGCGTACACGGAAAAAGAACTAGAAGAGTCGCTACAGGGTCTTTCGTATACCACCGGAAAAGTTTCTGTAGGGGAGTTGATTGTTTTAAAAGGAGATATTGTAGCAGGAAAAAAACTCGCGGTTTTAAATTCTTTTAAAATTGAGTCGGAGTCAAAAGTATGGACGGAGTCTAACTATTATTGGATTGTGTTGGGCTACAGTATTTTGGTCTCTTTGGCGCTTCTGATGCTGCTCTTGTTTTTGCGAAAATACCGTGTTGAAATTTATGAAGATAACAACAAAGTAACCTTCATTATTTTCAATGTGTTTTTAATGATTTTGGTGCAAACCTTGGTTGTAAAATACAATTCAGACTATTTGTACATTGTTCCTTTAAGTATTTTACCCATTGTTTTAAAGGCGTTTTTTGATGCCCGATTAGGCTTGTTTACCCATGTGTTAACCATCTTGTTATTAGGGTTTATAGTGCCGAATAGTTTCGAGTTTATTTACTTGCATATTATTGCAGGAATTGTAACAATTCTTACCGTTTCTGAACTCTACAAAAGAGCCAACCTCTTCATTTCTATCGGTCAAATTACGTTTATTTATATGTTGACCTATTTGGCATTTTCAATTATTAAAGAAGGGAATGCAAGTCAGATTAATTGGACGTATTTTGGGTTGTTTGCAGCCAATGGCGTGCTTTCTTTCTTATCGGTTTTCTTTATTTATAGTTACGAAAAAATATTCCGATTGGTCTCAGATGTTACCTTGTTAGAATTGTCGAATACCAATTCTAAATTGCTGCGAGATTTGAATGAAAAAGCACCTGGTACTTTTCAGCATTCAATGCAAGTAGCCAACTTGGCAGAGGCAGCAGCGAATGAAATAGGGGCAAATTCAATGTTGGTGCGTACAGGAGCTTTGTACCATGATATTGGCAAGATGCTCAACCCAAAATATTTTATAGAAAACCAATCTACCAGTGTAAATCCACACAACGATTTAGCGCCAAGAGACAGTGCTACTATTATTTTAGAGCATGTAATTAAGGGGATAGAATTGGCAAAACAGCATGGATTGCCAGATAGAATCATCGATTTTATTCGTACGCATCACGGAACCAGTTTGGTGTACTATTTTTACAAAAAAGAAATGGAAGCCAATCCAGATTCAGCGATTGATATTAAAAAATTCCAATACAATGGGCCAGTACCTTTTTCTAAAGAGACAGCTATTTTAATGATGTGTGATGCTGCAGAAGCCGCTTCAAAAAGTTTAAAAGAGCCTTCGGCTCAATCGATAGATTCGTTGATTGATGCGATTGTAGAAAAACAAAAATCTGACAATCAGTTTGTTAATTCTGATATTACTTTCCGAGAAATTGAGAAAATAAAAAAGGTAATTAAAAAGAAATTGATGAATATCTACCACGTACGTGTAGCGTACCCGGAGTAAATAATAACTTTGAAAAAAAATCAAAAAAAAGATTGCGAAAACGTGTTAGGTAGCTTACATTTGCACTCGCAATTTTAATGAATACATTGTGTTCTTAAAAGGAGAGGTGCCAGAGTGGTAATGGAGCAGATTGCTAATCTGTCGACGGGTAACTGTCGCCAGGGTTCGAATCCCTGTCTCTCCGCAAATTTTTAGATGATCGTTTCGGGGTATATCACGCTTAGCGTGGCAGAACAAAAGCCCAGTTATCGTGCCTCGTTTAGTCGAGGAGGTCGTCACGCTTGAGGCGTGACCACCTATTAAAAATGTAAGTATGATCGTTTCGGGGTGTAGCGTAGCCCGGTCATCGCGCCTCGTTTGGGACGAGGAGGTCGCAGGTTCGAATCCTGCCACCCCGACAAAAGGAGGTCGTCACGCTAAAGCGTGATTACTCCGACAAATTAAAGTTAGTTACGGGCTCGTAGCTCAGCTGGATAGAGCACCTCCCTTCTAAGGAGGCGGTCACAGGTTCGAATCCTGTCGGGCTCACATCAACCCTGTCAGTAATGACAGGGTTTTTTGTTTTATAAAACGGCTGTTTTTTGCACACCAATAATTACGGTTTTAGACGTGGGTGTATTGCTTTTATCTGCAGTGCTTTTTAGCGGAATTAGTACATTCGCTTCCGGAAAATAAGTAGCGGTACACTGCCTAGGAATGTTGTATTCAACAACTAAAAAACGTGCTGCAGTGCGTTCTTCTCCCTTAAAATAACTTGTAAGGTCTACGACGTCTAATGGTTTCAAACCTTCTTGTAGCATGTCTTCCTTATTCATAAATAGCACCCTTCGTTCATTCAAAACTCCTCGATACCTATCATCCAAGCCATAAATAGTGGTATTGTATTGGTCGTGGGTACGAATGGTCATCATTAAGTATTGATTAGCTTCTAAATGAATGCCTGAAGGCTTGTTTACGGTAAAGTTTGCTTTTCCGGTGTGTGTAGGGCTAAAATCGTTTTCGCGTGCATTGTTGGGCAGGTAAAAGCCGCCAGCAATACGAATGCGTTCGTTGAAATTTTCAAATCCGGGAATGGTCGCTTCAATTTTATCTCGAATACGGTCGTAATCTTTTACCATTGCTTGCCATTGTACCGTTGAGTTTTGCAAAGTTACTGCTGCAATTCCTGAGACAATAGCGGGTTCGCTTAAGAGTTGTGTACTGCAAGGAACTAAATGTCCGTGAGATTGATGTACGACACCCATGCTGTTTTCCACACTTATAAATTGTTCTCCAGTTTCTTGAAGGTCTTTTTCTGAACGTCCTAAACAGGGTAAAATAAGGGATTCCTTACCGTGAATTAAGTGACTTCGATTCAGTTTTGTTGAAATTTGAACGGTTAAATCACACGTACGTAATGCAGTAGCAGTGTATTCTGTGTCTGGAGTTGCAGAAACAAAATTACCCCCCATCCCTATAAAAACACGTGCTTTTTGCTGATACATGGCTTCGATGGCGTCTACCACGTCGTAGCCATGTGCTCTAGGTGCTTCGAATTGAAATTCGGTATCTAATCGTTTCAAAAAATCTTCTTTTGGGCGTTCCCAAATCCCCATCGTTCTGTCTCCTTGTACATTGGAGTGTCCTCGAACCGGGCAGGTGCCAGCTCCTTGTTTACCAATGCTTCCTTTTAACAATAAGAGGTTTACAACCTCTCGAATGTTGTCTACCGCATTTTTATGTTGGGTAAGTCCCATGGCCCAGCAAACAATAATTTTTTTGCTGTGTAGTAGTAGCTCACTCGCTTCTTTAATCTGCGCCAGTGTAAGTCCTGTTTGTGGTAGCAGTTCTTCAATGGTGTAGCTGTTTACATCTTCAAGCAACGCTTCAATACCTTGTGTTTTTTCGTTGATAAAATCCCAATCGAATACTGTATTTGGTTTTTCATTTTCAGCAGCGAGTAACAACTTCAAAATTATTTTTAGCAAGGCAACATCTCCATTGATTTTTACGGGTAAAAAAACATCGGTAAGTGCCAAGCCGCTTCCAATCCATTTGAGCGGATTTTGCGGGTCTTTGTAATTGAGTAAGCCTACTTCAGGTAAAGGGTTGATGGTAATAATTTTTCCGCCATTCTTTTTCGTGTCTCGTAAAGCACTGAGCATTCTAGGGTGGTTGGTACCTGGGTTTTGCCCAATAACCAACACCACTTCTGCGTGGTTAAAATCGTCTAAGGTAACTGAACCTTTTCCAATACCTAGCGTTTCAGAAAGTGCGGTACCACTGCTTTCGTGACACATGTTTGAGCAATCGGGGAGGTTGTTGGTTCCAAATTGTCGCACAAACAACTGATATAAAAAAGCCGCTTCGTTGCTCGTTCTTCCTGAAGTGTAAAAAATAGCTTCGTTAGGAGAAGGTAACTTGTTGAGTGTTTTTCCAATCAATTCAAAGGCACGTTCCCAAGAAATTTCCTCGTAGTTTTCTCCTCCTTCGGGTAAGTACATCGGGTGGGTGATGCGTCCTTTTTTACCCAATTCATAGTCAGAGAGTGCAGCGAGTTCAGCTACTGTATGGGTTGCAAAAAACAAGGGAGAGACTTTGTTTTTGGTTGCTTCTTCGGCAATCGCTTTGGCGCCGTTCTCACAATATTCAGCTAAAAAAGCACGTTTTTCATCAGGGTCTGGCCAAGCACAACCAGGGCAGTCGAACCCGTCTTTCTGATTCACTTTTGCCAACAAGCCAATCCCTTTTACAAGACCAACTTCTGTGTTTATATGCTGCAGCGCAGATTGTATGGCTTTGACACCAACGGCGCTTTTAGGAATGTCAATAAGTTGAATTCCAGTGAGTTTTTCGGGCCCTTGGGCGTTTGTTTTTTTTGTAGACATCAACTTGTTTTTAAGCGTTGCGGATGGGTATATACCGTCATGCTATTGTTTCGGCTAAAACCAATCAAGCAAAGGCCAAATTCGTTGGCATAATCGACCGCTAAAGAGGAGCAGGCAGAAATAGCGACAAGGATTGGTATCTTAGCAAAAAAGGCTTTCGATACAATTTCATAGGAAACACGACCACTTACAAACAAGGAATGGGCGTGGTTCAATTGCTTGTTCGATAATAGCTCTCCAATACATTTATCTACGGCATTGTGTCTGCCAATATCTTCTTTACAGGTAAGTAATTGTTGTTGTGTGTTAAAAATGGCTGCAGCATGGCTACCACCAGATTCTTTAAAAGCAAGCTGCGCAACTTGCATCTGGGCTTGCATCTGTTCAATTTTTTGTTGAGATATTTGTGTGGTGTTTTCTAAAGCAGTACCCGTTATCTCGATGTCTTCGAGCGATTGTTTTCCACAAATTCCACAGGAAGAAACAGAAAGTAAGGTGCGCTTATTAAGGTATCCTTTGCCTAATAAATGTGCAGGAATGGTGCAATTAATTATGCTTGAGAACGCTTTTGTTTCAGAAATAAGCGCCATTTCTAAAGGGGGATTGGCTCTGTAAATATCTTCTGCAAACAGCAAGCCTTGTATGAGCGCATTGTCATTACTAGGGGTTCGCATAACCACTGTATAGGGTTCGTTGTTGATGTTTATTTGCAAAGGGGCTTCTATAACCAAGGTGTCCATTCGTTTTTCTGAACGGTTTGGGTTCACTTTTAAAGAAGAATACGTGGTGGTTTGCATGTGATTTTTATCAAATGAGTCTATACAAACTTACGGAAAAAAGAAAGAAGATTGCTACTGCATTGTTACAAACGAGTACACACAAGTACACATAAATTGTTCTCTAGGTTGGTTGTGAAAAACAAATACAAGGTTCCGCCATCTTTAATGCCTGTTTTTTTTCGAATGCTGGCTACTGACTCGGGGAAGTTACGTGTGGTGATGTTGGCTTTTTTGATGTACTTTTTCAGCCATTTTTTGTCGTAAGAAACCACTTGCGTAATTGTAAAAACTCGCCCTGGAAACGCCACCAAAGTATCTGAGGTGTATAAGTGCGCATGCTGTTGTAATTTGTCGAGTTGTAATTGTGCACTGACCGCATAGAAGCCTCCTGCTTTTAAAATGGCTGCATTGGGCTCATATAGGTAGGTTTTTGGCAAAGAGTAGGTAGCTGTTACAGCGGTTTTAAATTCAAACTGAAACAATTGTGTGGTGTCTTTTTGATAATTGATGCTTTGAATACCAATGGCTCCTGTGTAGTTTTTCTCTAAGAGGAATAACAATTCTTTTACTTCGTTTTGTACGGCAACAACATGAATTTCTTTTACGTATTTCAATTCAGAAATTGTGTTCGAAATGTCTAAGATAGGGGAGTTTTTAATGAGTATTTGCTCAGCTTTTTCAAAAAACAACTCCAATTGCTCAGGGACATTGGGTAGGCAATCTTTTAGCAAAAACACTTTGCCTTTGGCCTCGTTTCTTCGAGAAGGGTCTACATAAATGACATCAAATTTTTGAGTACCGCTTTTTAAATACGCAATGCTGTCTCCTGTAGTGCAAGAAATAGTAGTGCAACCCAATTGCTTAAAATTGTGTTGGGCAATGACTGCTAATTCGGTATTTAATTCACAATGAGTTACCTGGGTGAATTTCTTGGAAAACGCCCAGCTATCAATACCAAAGCCTCCTGTAAGATCTATTAAAGAGTTTCCAGACACCAAGCTCGCTTTGTACTTTGCGGTTGTTTCTGAAGAGGTTTGTTCGAGGTTGATTTTTGGAGGATAGTAGCAGTTTTCTGTTGCAAACCACGTAGGAATTTTGGTTGCAGCTTTTTGTTTGGCTGCAATTTGTTGTGCCAATTCTTGTACTGAAACATGCTTAAAAGGGCTTCCTTTTAAAATGAGCTTGGTCAGGTCTTCTTGTTCGTTTTTAATGATAAAATCCTGAACATCAGTGTGTAGAATGGCTGTATTCATCCGTGGTACGGTCTTTACAAATCTTTGGTGAGTGATTGTACAATTTTATTGTCAGAGAAAAACTCTTTCAAGATTACTTTTAGTGCCGTGTAGGTTGGTACCGCGATAATCATTCCTATAACACCAAATAACAAGCCACCAATTACAATGATTAGAAAAATCTCTAAGGGATGTGATTTGGTTGTTTTTGAAAAAATAATTGGCTGACTCAAGAAATTATCAATCAGTTGTGCCAATAAATAACCCAATAGCACTGAAGTGGCTGTTGGGAGAATTTCTGTTTGAAAATCGCTTCCCAAATTGCTGGTCATCGCTAAAACAAACATCAATACAGCTCCAATCATAGGGCCTACGTAAGGAATAAGGTTTAGTAAAGCGCATAAGAAGGCAATAACAATGGCATTTGAAATCCCGAAAACAAGCAGTAGAATCGTGTAGATAACAAACAAAATAGAAATCTGTAAAACCAATCCAATAAAATAACGAGACAATAGGTGGTTGATTTTTTCGAGTGATTTAGAAAAACGACCTTCGGCTGTGTTGGGTATCAGTGTTAATGCGGCGTTTTTAAGCAAGTGGCTGTCTTTCATAAAGAAAAAAGTAATGAACAGCACAGAAAACAAACCAACACTTAAGGAGCCTACTGTACCTACGATGGCATTTAAAATGTTAGGAATGGCTTTAAATTGCGCCGTGTAATCTACTTTTTTAAGCTGATTTAAAAGATCGATATCGTGCGAAAGAAGGTATTGATTGGTTTGGTTGCTAATGTCTTGTAAACTAGCCTGTAGCCTGTCGCTTTGTAAGAGCGATAGGTTTTCACTTTGCTGTATAAGTAAAGGGATGAAAAGACCTATTATTCCAATAAAAATTCCACTAATAAAGAGCATGGTGGCACCAACAGCAAGGCTGTTTGGAAACTTCAATTTGGTTTTTAAAAATTGGATAAACGGACGGGCAATTAAAGAGAGTACACCAGCAATAACAATATAAACCAACACAGATTGTATTTTATATAGAAAGGTTGCCAATACGATCACTCCAACAAGTATGGCGATGGTTCTTAGTAATCCGTTTGCAATATTCTTTGATGTCATAAGTTAGGCTGTTAGGTGGTTTTTAATTCCTTGTGCTAATTGATCGGCTGCTGAAGGACAATTTCGAAACCAGAGTTCTGGTTCGATCAATTCTAATTCAGCAATGGCTAAAGTACCGTTATTATCTGTAAAAACATCAACACGGGCATAAATAGGTATTTCTATACAGGCGTGTACAGCACGTTCTGCAAAGGCTATTGCTGCTTTGCTAGGCGTGTAATCATGTACAGTGCCTCCAAAATCGTCTTGTACTCTAAAATCACCTGCTTTGGCAATTTTTAAAACGGCATGAGTGAATTTCCCATTGAGCACCATCAAAGAAATTTCTCCTTGTGAAACAATACTGTGCTGAAAAGGCTGTAAAATTAGCGCTTCTTTGGCAATGAGTTTTTTAAAAATAGGTTCGTGTGCTGCGACCGTCTTTGTGTTGATTTTATAGGTATGTCTTCCACCTCCAGAAATACAGGGTTTTAAGACAAATTCCTCCAGTTGGTATCGTTTCTGTAACGCCTCTAAAGAGGCCGTTTCTCGGGGTTCTATAAAATAGCTTTCACAAACAGCAATGCCTTTTTTCTCTAAGTCTTGCAGGTAATGCTTGTCAATATTCCAGCGAATAATTTTTTCTGAGTTGAGTAATGTTGTTTGAGAACTTACCGTGTTTAGCCAAGATGAAAACTCCGTAAAACGATCGAAATAATCCCAGGTGGTTCTAAATAACACCGCTTTTGTTTGTTCCCAATCAAAGGAAGGATCGTCCCAAGAAAGGCGTAAAACAGTAAGGTTTTGTTTTTCTAAGGCCGCTTTTAGAAACTGATCTTCATCCAAGACATTTTGAATATAGGCGTCTATTTTTTGTGGATTGAGATACCGTTGCTCGGTAAGAATTACGATGTCGTAAAGAGGCATATGTTTAAATAGTTAAGAAAAAACGTTCTTTATTTTTTGAAAAAGCACCAATTCTGTTGTAAAACTTGATCGCTCGTGTATTAAAATCAGGTGTTTGCCACTGAATGTGGTTGCAATGTAGTTTTTTTCCCTCTTCCTTAATTGTATGAATTAATTTTTCACCGATACCTAAACTTCTTGCGCCTTCTGCTAAGAAGAGGCAATCCATATAAATATATTCAGAAGCATCCCAGGTAGCATATTGTGTCATGTAGGTTGCGTAGCCCAATAATAATTCTTCTTGAGCAACCACCAAACAATAAAGTTTTACGGGGTTTGTGAAAAGTGATTTCTCTAACTGCGTTTCTTTGTTTTTTGAGGTATAATCACATTCCTCAAACGCTGCATGTGCTTTGCATAAGCGTATAATTTGAGGCAAGTCCTTCACTTCCGCAAATCGAATTGTATAGGGTTTTTCCATAGCGTTTAAAGAGTTTTAGGTTTCCAAACAACTGTTGTGCTGGCAGGATATTTCTCAAGCATTTGTTGGGGCCGAATAGGCCGCGGTTGAAAACCTCCTTTGCAGGTAGGGCATGTGTTTTTAAAAAGAGTGGTTGCACAGTAGGTGCAATAGGTACACTCAAAAGAACAGATCCTGGCTTCTGTGCTAGTATTGGGTAGCGATTTGTTGCAGTGTTCGCAAGTGGGTTTTATTTCTAACATGCTACTTTTTTAGGGAAAGATACGTTTAAATTTTTTAGGTAACGGACTTGCACAGTGTATGCTCTCTTGTGTGAAAGGGTGTATAAAAGACAAAGAAGAAGCGTGTAAATACAAGCCTTTTCCTTGTAAAACAAGGTCTTCTTTCCCATAGGTGCGATCACCTAAAATAGGCGCATTGATGTGTTTCAGGTGCTTTCTAAGCTGATGCTTCCTGCCTGTTTTTGGTTCAAGAACAACGAGGTGTAAAGTACCAAAGCGTTTAGAAGGAGCGCTTTCTAGCACCCTGTAGTCTGTGTGTGCCTGTTTTCCGTCAATCAACTGTGTGATGTTCCCTGCACAAGGCATGAGTCCGTAATTAATGGCATGGTATGTTTTTTGAATGGTTCGTTCCTTAAAAAGGTTGTTTAGTTGCGTAATGGCACTGCTTGTTTTCCCAATGAGTAAAACACCGCTGGTAGGGTAGTCTAACCGATGCACGGGTCTTGGGCGTACAGCGTCTTTTTGCGAACTGGGTTGTAGCTGTTGAGGCAGCGCATTGTCTATGGTGTAAAAAGCATTGCCACTAACTAAAATGCCTGCGGGTTTGTGAATGATGGCAAGAAAATCGTCTTCAAAAAGCAGTGATAGCGATAGGTTTACGGACTTTAAAGCCATTTCTTTTTCAGCTGTTTGATACAGGTGAATACAGTCTCCTTCTTGTATAAATAAACCCGTGCTTGCAATCGTGTTGTTTACGAGGATGCGTTCTTTCTTTATGGCTTTTTTAATACCAGATTTTGTGGGTACGGTGGCAAAAATACCGACCGCATATTCCTGTAGCCGTATAGGCGTGGGTATCGTATGTGCGATATGTGTTTCTGCGAGTTCCAAAAGACAGCCTGTTTAAAAACCTAATGCGGAATCATCTCCTCTTGGATCTGCACCCCCTTCTAAAGTACCGTTTTCAAGGACTAAAATAGCGGCTACTTTTCCAATAACTGGCGAATTGCTTTCGTCAATAGTATAGCCCAGCTCAGTCAAATTCTCTTTTACATCGCTCCCAAAACCTGTAGGTTCCATTTTTATAACATCGGGCAACCATTGATGGTGAAAACGTGCTTGGTTGACAGCTTCTTGCATGCCGAAATTGAACTCGTGTACATTTAAGATGGTCTGCAAGACAGAGGTAATAATTGTAGAGCCACCAGGGGTGCCCACAACCATCCATAACTTGCCGTTTTTTTCTACAATTGTAGGTGTCATAGAACTCAACATACGCTTTTCCGGACGTATTTCATTGGCTTTCGCGCCTACCAAACCAAACATATTGGCAACACCAGGTTTGCTGCTAAAGTCGTCCATTTCATTGTTTAGAAAGAAACCCAATTCAGGAGCGTACAATTTAGAACCGTAACCGCCATTTATTGTTGTTGTTACGGAAACAGCATTTCCAAACTGATCTACAATAGAGTAGTGGGTGGTTTCATTGCTTTCAATCATTTCTATGCTGCCATAGGTAAGGTCAGCAGATTTTGTTGCTTTCTCAAATGAAAAAGAACCCATTCTTTTGTTGGAATACGCTTTGTTTGTTAAGCTGTCTACAGGAATTTTCACAAAATCTGGATCTCCTAAGAAGTGACTTCTATCTGCGTACGCTCTGCGTTCGGCCTCTGTAATAACCTGTATGGCTT